>Ga0307507_10005611_pt1 | contig 20420 bp, 18 predicted proteins | sample 7_EM_MG_FD_207223 | JGI IMG/M metagenome (GOLD analysis project Ga0307507, IMG submission 207223) | Populus trichocarpa ectomycorrhiza microbial communities from riparian zone in the Pacific Northwest, United States - 7_EM | ecosystem: Host-associated > Plants > Roots > Unclassified | place...
CGACTTTTTGCCGCCACCAAAATCCACTCATTATATATCACTCGAATTTCCTAGTTTGGAAAGGTTTGCATACAACGGACCTATCTCTTTTTGGAAGTGCGCCCGACTTTTTGCTACCCCCTTGTACAGTATAGTCGTCTGGAACCATACTACTATGATAAGATTTTTTTCATTAATTTCGTGAACAACCGGTACCGCCCGCTTCTCGCCAACTTCCAGCTTCCTGCTTCCATATCTATCCCACAACACTTTAAAAAGAGCTCCTCCACCTCACCCTACTTACTAGTAGACCACTTACATACCACCGATGCGTTTCACTCATATACCCAAAACCCTAATTTACTTCACCATCTTGCACCACACCATACCACACCACACCATACTTGTACCACACCACATCACGTCACATTACATTACATTTTATCACGTTTGGCCCCACCTGTCATCTCATACCCGCGCCGCGATAAACGCGGCTCTTACTCCCAATCCATCGGCTAATTTACCTTTCACCGGCCCAGCCAGCCAACCAACCAATAAATAAATAAATATTATAAATACACTTTCTCTTTCCCCCGGTAATAGCAAACACAATGAGGGAGTGTTTACCATATCCGGAGCAGATACGCGCAGTGCATGTCCGTCCTGCATCGCAAGTGTATCCTTCGACTGGTTTGGCTTGGCAGTCACCAATTCTCGCTCGATTTGCGACTTTTTTTCTCGTGGGATCGACTTTCCCATATATCGTACTAGTACTGGTATGAGCTGGGCGGATGCAGTAAGCGCCCTAGGGGTGAGCAAAATGGAATGCTATGGGGTTGTGTACCATAGTCTGCAGTTATAACACGTCCGTAAAGTTCTCGTACCCCTCCTTGTATCATACCTCAGGGGCAATGCTTATTTGATAACTGTTTTTCGGATGTGCCTCTCCCTAGGGACATTGAATGCTTTTATCACAGTTTGGTCAGCAAAGTGTTTCCAAAGGCTGGTACGGTAATGCCTAGAAAGGTATGAGAGCTTTGCGGACTCGGCTGTACTAGTGGACTATTTGCATCGTCGTGCCCTGAGCTGACGATAGGGAACTAGCCTGGCCTACCAAGCGGGAAAATGAGGGAGGGAGGGAAGGAGGAAGGAAGGAAGAAAGGAAGGAGGATCACGTTATGCAGGATCATAAGTTATTCTATCTGCCGACAATCACAGGGTTAGTATTATAGAATAGATCGAATCTATCAAAAATATAAATCCGCCCGTCACCATAGGACTTGATGTTTCTCATGTCGATTGTATATAACAGTCATTCCACGATCCGATACGGTAGGGTAGAGTGGTGGATAATCTCTGTGCACGAGTAAAATATTATTCTACCAGACAAACAGTTAGCGCAAGTGAGTTAATTAGGCAGGTAGGTAGGTAGGTAGAAATTAGACTAGACCGCCGGGTTATAAGTATGAAGAAAAACCACGGATATCAGGAAAGAGTCACTGCAAAAGAAACATGAAAAGAAAAGCAAAGTTCAACACCGAAAAAACCGTTCCGAACTCCTGTAGGAAAAAAAGTAAGGAAAGACAAGCCTTTGGTACAGAAGTGGGTGAAAATGACAATTATCAAAAGTCATCTGAAGGAGAGGGAAAAGAAAAGCCAGTTGATCTTTGGAGTTATTTTTCTTCCCATTTATATATACCAGTACCATAGGCCGTGATGACAAGACGAGACATGATGTGACGTGATAAAGGGATGGATGAGGAAAAAGTGAAGGAGAGAGATCCGCAAGGAAAAAGGAAAAAGGGGCCAATCATATATTTGACGAATATGATCTGCCATCAAATGCGATATTCCCGCTTTCGCGCCCTGAAATCAAGATTCACCCTTGGACACCACATCCGCATTCACAAGCTATGAACAATACAGGTAGGTAGTAAGAAAGAGAAGATTAACACCTGACAGGCAGAAGGAGCTAGAAAGGAAAAGAAGGCAAGAAAAGAAGAGAAATAAAGGGTAGTCGGAAAACAAAAGAGAAAGATCAAATCCCCCATTCATACAAACCCAGACATTCGAGACCTATGACCAACGAGAGACACCGAAGAATATACGCCGTTTACCCCCCCAACCTTCCTAAGAATATATGCACCACTCGCTGCATACCCACCGTTACTAAACAAGGAGCCTCCTTCTTTCATCACCAATCATGAGTACTGGCCTAGAGCCAGCCAGCACCCTACGAGGAAGCACCATGAAGAGGTCTAGGGCAGCTGCCCCCCCCCCCAGCAAAGGCAAACAATAAAAGAGAAACAAGGATAGCAAATCAGACAACCCCTGATACAATGAAACAATATGATCTATCCGATGAAATTCCATGCAAGGAGAACCCAAAACGAAACCGTCCACCACCTATCCACAAACAAAAAGCCAAGGAAAAGATTTGGTTAAGAAATATAAACCGTGAGCAATGTCGGCAATCGGAGGCTGCTGTAGCCATTCTGCTGCCGACACTCCGGCAGAAAAAATGTGGCAAAGATATTCTTTTTCACCGACATTAGGCGCAAAGTGCGCATGCATAGCAACTACTATCAGTACCCCTCTCCACGTGATAATGTTGCCGCTGCTGCCATCCGCTCCGCCTGTCTCTCCAATCTCAACTTTGTAGCTTCAGTTCCATCATCCTGCATGACCTCGCGGAACCATGGGTGCTTCAACGCCTCCTTAGCAGTGATGCGCTTGTTAGGATCGTAGACGAATATCCTCTTGAGAAGGTCAAAAAATTGCTTGTTGAAGTTCGTAGTTGGTTGGATGATATCCTATATGTATGCTATTAGTATATGGCATCCAAAAAATGCGTCAATAGTGATCCCTACCGGGAGAAGTTTCATAGCGTGAACATATTTTTTGCTAGCTCTCGTTGTCTCATCGTTGGGGTAGTCTAGCCGAGTTCCTTTGAAATACCTACACGCCTAAATCAGTATAATTTTCACAATATCCCTTGAAGGGTAGCGTACCTTGAAACCGCGTTGGACACTGCCGTCCTTCCAGTCCCCGCGACTGCCCTGATAAGCCTTGTATCGATCTTTTGTCCAACAACAGCCTGCATCATTGCCAAATGCTCGAGATTGTCATGGGTTTGGAAAAGGGCGTCGCCAGTGTAAAATTCCACTAAAATACACCCGATGCTCCAAAGATCGCACGGGAAACTCCAACCCAAGCCCAGTATAATTTCAGGCGCACGGTAATGGCGTGTGGAAACCACACTCGAGTGATATTCGTCATCAAACGTAGCGGATCCGAAATCGATTAGACGAATATCCGTGTCCAAGAGAACACGGCGGGTCCGGCCCTGCCTTTGGGTAGTTGCGGAAGAGGAGGGTATAGCCCTGTTGTAATTGAATGTTTGGAATGAATTGTGAACAAGGAGAATATTCTCCGGTTTGAGATCGGTGTGGATGAGGTTCAGATCGTGAAGGACTTTGAAAATTAGTAAAAATAAATTCGAGAAAACTTCAAGGCATATGGCTAGGAACACACTCACATGCAACACTGGTCAACAACTGGCGAGCAAAGCTTTGTATTTGACTGTTCGGAAATGGTGCGAATGAATTTCCCTTTAAAAAGTCGAACACGCTCATTCCGAGCAAATCGGTGACGATACCTGGCAATCATATAATCGTCAATCCCACACCCCCACATCCAAGGACGAGCATAATTTTAAGTGGGATGGGCGTACATATGTGATTGCGGTAGTCAAAGCAATCTCTTAAATGGATACACTTGTTCCTATTTTCCTTGTCATTGCAAGATAAGGTAGCAAGTACTCTCAACTCGATTCGGGATGCATCCCGATACTTCTGAACCGATCTAATGACCTTGATAGCACATTTAGTCTTCTTAATGCGATCATATGCCTCTACAACCTTGCCAAAAGTTCCTTGGCCAAGCTGTTTTGTAATTCGGTCTGGGGTTGAGAACAGAAATCAGTCAAGGCTTTATACAAACTGGTTCAGAGGGATGTAACTCACATCGTGGTGTCAAATCAGTTTCGAGATTGATAATGTAGTGACCATCATCATCATCTACCCTCCCAGTCGGATGTCTACCAGGCTGAAGGGAGTAGGTGTATGAGTAAGGGCATACCCAAGGAAGGTGTGGAATAACACTAGAGCAGAGGATTGTTCACTTACATCTGGAATTGGCTGGACATACACGTCCTTCGCTTTGATAGGAGGCCTTGGGGGAGGGTGATAGCTAGAATAAGGATCCAACCCGCCGTTTGCGGCCGCTGCTGCTGCTTGACTGGCCCTTGTTACCCTCTTTCGTTTCTGGCCATTGACTGAAACTAATGATGCTCCAGAATAAGAAGGCCCTGCTCCAACGTTTGATCCGAGGGATGTGCCAGCAGTTGAATTACCATTAAGACTGACTGTGCTGGAGGTAGCAGAAACGGTGGTAGGAGACCCATAATTAGCATGGGGAGTCTGTGTAGAAGAATAAGAGTGCTGATGCTGGCTGGTATATGAAGGTTCGTATTGCGATGTGTGAACTTTTCGCTTCTTGTCAGCGTGGCGAGGGACGACATGTGTACCTCCGGCAATGTTATTTGTAGAAGGGTATTGATGTCCATTGGTTGCTAGTGCACGGGATGAGCTGGATGGTTGCGAGTGTTTGCTGTTAGTGTTGGCACTTGAATGGCCCGATTCTGGCGGGGGAGAATCATCAATGACAATAACCTCCTTAGGGAGCCCGTTCTTGTAGAAATCTTCCCAGTTAGGAGACCGATTACGATTCTTCTTGGCCGAAGGCTGGGTTCTAGAAGAAGCCATAGCCGAGATCGTCGACGAAGAAAAAGAAGAGTTGGTAGGGGTCGAAGTGGTTGTCACAGGTGCGGGAGAGTGGTAAATAGGACTGGCGAGATGTGTACGGTTCAAGAGATGAGCGTGAGTAGGAGGGTGGAGAACGCGATGGTGATCTCGAGTGTAGTCGTAACGATAGTGACTGAGGGGTGGCAGGACGGCTGAAGCGGTGGAAGGAGTAGACATTTCCAGTTCAAATCAAGCGTCCTAAATTTTGAGATAGGGCAGTCCTGATGATCCAGCGCCGTCGTCGGTTGAAGTCTTGCAACTGACGATGATGACGAACCAAAAGGAGCGGCCGGCAGAAGGGCAGTGGGCAATGGGAAGTTGTAAAAAAACTAAATGGCTAGATTGAAATGAGCCTGATATTTTGGCACTGGGATTATGGCGGTGAAAAGGAAATGGTCAGAAGTTCTCCGGACCTCAAATTCTGCACGGCATTAGTCAGTTATCACTGGAAAGAAGGCAAAGCGGAGCAGAATCGCGTTAACTCAACGATAACGGCGGGAAAGCAAAGAAAGAAATACTTTAGACAACAACTTCCTGAGATCTAAAGGTGTGCCGCTGCTTGCCAGAGGTCGAGGATAGCCAGAGCGGTGCTATCTATTGAGGTTGTGGTGGCAGTGGTGGATAGTGGTGGTGGTGGGCAGGGCCAAGCAGGATGATGTTAGGGCCTGAGCAGGATGATGAAGGGTAGTCGGCAGGACTGGGGTTGGGGGGCGAAATTCCTGAGCGAGAATACAAGGAGGAGGTGGAAGAGGATTGAAGACGGAGACCAAGAAGGTCAAGATGATAAAGGAGGAGAATCAGAGGGAACAGAAATGCGACGGCGGCGGCGGGTGTCTGTAGCCGGAGATAGTCTGGGGAGAGAAGTAGCCTGGCCGCTCTGCTCGTCCTCCACACTTCCTTCGTTGGGCTTGGTTGAGTGGGAGGCAAAGGGCGGACAAAAAAATGTACCGTACTGCCTTCTTGCTGCGTGGGTGCGGTTAGAGATCTTGTGTATTCTCGTCCCTAACGTAGGTATCAGCCGTGATTTGCTCTATTATCAGCGGTGACCTGTTTTTATTTTATTTTATTTTTCCCTCCTCCTCCTCCTCCTCCCTTCTTCTCCCCTAACTTGCTCCCCTTATTATTATTTTTTCGCACGATGTCGGTTTCCCGTGGCACCTCTTTAAGTCCTATATTTTTCCTTTCCTTTCTTTCTTTCTTTCCGTTCCTCTCACTCTCTGGTGATATCGATTTTTTTCCCCTATGCACGTCTCTGTCTTTCTGGGTCTCTCACACCCTCTCCCGGGACCGTGCTATGCCTATATTTCTCACAGCGATCTTCCCTAGGCAGGACTTGACTGACTGCGGAGCCCTCGGCAGCGGTGGTGGTGCTGGTGTGCAACTCTCGATTTCCTAGAGTCTCTCCTCATGGGCTGGAGCTGCAGACAGGGGGGATCCGTCGGTGGATTCACGCCAATCATCTTCCTTTTCCAAGACACAGCATTACCGTAACCTCTACCATTGCTTTTATTTCCTCTCTCTTTCTCTCTCTCTCTCTCTCTCTCTCTCTCTCTCTCTCCTGTGTCCGCTTTTTGCCTCTATCGACGTAAAAGATTATTCTTGCTGCTGCTACCTATAATAACAAACAAAATTACAACTGTCAGTATGTGGGGCCTAATCAAGGGAACAGCTAGCGAGTTCAAAAAAAGCTCATAAATTTGGTATCATACTATCGACGAAATTCCATTTACCGGTATTTTACAAGGGAACTGCGGTGTTGGGCATGAATAATTTTAGAGGATTCCGATGTTCTCCACAACTTTAACCTGACCTCATTGGCCTGGCAACGAAGTCCATTGACAATCTATTGCTCACTCTGCTTTTTTCTTCTTCTGTGTCCCTAGATTTGTCATTAAATTCTTCAAGCGGCCGAGAGGGGAGCATTTTCTTTCTCGGAGCACAATTTATTGTATATGTAAGGAAGTTGAATTGTATGATAACTTAGGAGATTTTACTTTCCCGAACACATACCTTACAGTTTGCAATGCACCGACAAATTGACAAATACTGGTAGCTAAGCTTCATCACGGCAAGCCCCCCCCCTCCCAACACTGAGCCGGAAATAACTAGAGAAAGGAGGGGGAAAATAATAATAATAATAATCGGTGCCCGCGAGCGGCCACTCAGACGATTGGAGGATGACTCGATGCAGTACCGGTAACCTTGGAAGGGCGCGAAACTGGCTGATACCATAGACATAATACTAACTCAGCAGCGGTGTAAACAATCCCAAAGAACCGTGATATTGTTCTTCATGCGTATCTGTACGTGATTCAAAATTACCTGTGGCTGCGGGTGTGCCTGTGTACAGTACTTGAGCTGTGAATGATTGTTGTGGACCCCTGGTCATGTTTTGTTCAAAGAATCTTTAAATGCTTTCTGGTGTCTATGAAGTGTGAGCAAGATCTCGGGGCTCACTCCCTCGGGCTAGAAATTCCGGAAGTTTATCATTTAATTGCTGGGTTGAAGATTTGGTTGAGCAGGGACAGCACACATCAATATCGCCAATTCCTTGACGTTCAGGGCTCGCAGGACCACCAGGAAGTTATCCTGTTGGAAGTTCGCGCATTCCTCTTCTCTCCCCCTCTACCATCTCTTTCTCGTAGGGGCATGTACGGTAGAATATCGGACACTGCATTTACCGTACCAGTCCTCGAGTATGTAGGAGTACCGCACAAGTCCAGGTACCCCTCATGCTCATACCGTGGATGAGTGGTTGACCGGTGTTCGCCTCCCAATCTCTCGCCCCCTTAGGAAGCACAAACACAAATATTAACTCACAACTAGCAACGCAGTCGCTATTATGGCGCACCAGTGCCCTATGTTCCATGCTTTACTGCGCAAGGACCGGCACTGTACGAGTACGGTCTGTACCGTACTGTCTCTCCCCGCAAATCCATGCCTCCTCAGGCATCACTCGCGCACACGTAATCGGTCACCCCAGCAACGGTCAAGCCACCGTATTTGACAACCTTGGAAATGTGCGATCCTGCTGGCACTTTCTCCGCTCCCTATTCGACGATTAAAGTAGCCCGAGTAAAGTCTCCGCATCGTGTATCGCTCCGGAAACCCTTTATCCCCCCTCTCGCAACCAACCACCATCGGCGATGCAGCACTTGCGTCCACCCTTTCCCCCTCATCATCAAGCGTCACAACATGCCTGATCACTAAGGCGAAAGTTTGAAAAATAAAATAAAAACCCAAGTATCAAGCCGCTCTCAAAGTTTATTTCTTGGGCTGTTCAATGACCTCTCCTTTCTTCCACCTACAGAAAATGCCTCCATGCTGAGTCAGCCTTTATCCTGAACCATCTTTTCTACCGGTGAATACCTCCAAGATACACAAACATAAGGGGCTAAGATCTTGTTGTTGCGATGTGAACCCCCCTACCGTATCTCGGCCACCCTCCATTTCTTGCTTTTATTTTGGCCGGGTTATCTAATCAGAGCAATCTAATCTAGCATAGATCATCTATAGGTCTCGGCAGCCTGACAGCCTTTCTCCTCCGCCTGCCACTTGCTTCACTGCCGTGCTCGACCATTTTAAAGTACCGGTAATCGGATCGTCAGTTACCGGTACCTACGGAACGGAGGTGTGGGCTATACCGTAGCCGGATCACACACTTTTTCCCATTCCGAATGCTTAAAAAATTGCCTGGAACACCCCAGGCGCTAGCATGAAATTCGATGAAAGCAGACAACCCCGCTCCTCTCGCTCTAGGTGTCTAATTTCAGATACGGGAGGCAAAAGTAGATAGCGCTTCCTTCGAAATTGTTATCGTCTCGACTACCTACCATCCTTAGGAGAGGGCAAGCAACCCTGAGGGAGAGCTATAAATTCCTCTTTCGAGAAGCCTCTTGAAGCTGCACCATTCGCCCGGAACATATTCTTGAAATGCCATCTTAATTTCTTGGAAAGATAGAAAGAACAAAGAACGCTTTCTTTCGCTTCCCCTCCTTCCATGGCTCAACTTGACAGGGTACCAATTTACATGAATCCGGCATACCGCGAGAGGGCATTCTCCAGGAGACCTCGCAGAACCCCAAGAACTCCTACCGCATAGCCTAGCGAACTGGTACCCTAGACCTAGAGCCACCCCGAGAAAACTTACCTATGGCCTCCTCCCCCTCACCCTCGAGCTATCCTAGGAGCGCTTACCCGGAGCCCTGATGATCATCGTCTTCTGCAGACAGTTTCCCGCAGGATGGGTACCCGCAACACGGACGTCTCTTTTGAAGCACAGGTGGCTGAGGAAAAGTGTGCCGAGTTACAGAAACAAACTACACTTTCCTAAGGCTCCTTGTGCGCGCCTTGGATACTGCGCAGTCATTAAATCCAACCGCAATGTCATAATAATGAGGATACGGAGTATTCTTCAAAGCAAGAAAAGACATATCCTTACCATGCCAAAATTGATAACTTTACCGCAAATCCTAAGACATCGGTGTGTGTGGATAGAGAGACACAGTATGATACGAGTCCGACTGGCTTCTCCTAACAGCCCATCTCCGGAGATGGAGGAACATCGAACTGACTTCCAATCTTGCAATTGGATAAGCTTGATTACGCCGAATGATGCGTTCTTACCTAACCCTCGCACGCTCAAGGCTCTTCCGGGGCAACCCGGGTGTCCCTGTCGTATGGGGAACCGACTGCCGTTGCGTTGCGACCTAGTAGCGTAAAAAAAGAAAGAAAAAACGTTGACTTCCCGCTATTACATCGGCGAAAGCTTTACAGATATATCCACCATAATATGAAAATAGACTAATCGATCAACTTCTCTCTCTATGACGGGATCGTGATACTCGTTTCTTCAAACCGAACCCCCCAATTCATAATCCTGCCCAGGCGCTCCTGAAAAATGCGCATTATGATAATAATATTATGGCGCAATTACCCCAGGAGCGCCTTAAGGTACCGTACTCTTTCGTGACTGATACTTCCTACACAACTGAAAAAATAAAAATAAAATGAGCCGAGCCGAGCCGACATTTCGATTTCCCATCGAATCTTCAAACCCTCCATCTAATTATCCATCTCTCCCAGCGCGCCTCCGAAATCTATAAGGCGTCGCCCACTCCCAAATTTCCATTCCTACCGTACCATCGAATCGTACATATCATGTCTTGATCGGCCCGTCACACACACCCACACATACACATACACACACATACACACACATACACACACAGTTCATATACCGTACTCCGTGACTATGTTTACCATACGGTGCCTGGGGGGCGCATTGAAAATCGGAGAACCGCTCCCGCTCATCCCAAACAAATACCAATAGAGGCAATAGTGGTTACGATTTCCGACTCCCTACAGAGTACTATGATGCTTCTAGAAGCGGGGTGGTATGGTTCGTACCGTATAATACGTACACACTGGGTCGCTGGGCATGGCGGGGTCCCGTGAAGATGTGGCTTAAGTGGTATCACAGCCACAGCACCGGCACAGTAGTTCGGGAAACATGTTGTGCTATCATAGGGGAAAGGGTGAGGTATGCAATAGTATGATAGGCAGCATGTGCGTTGTCGATAAGAAAGAAGGATCAAAAACTTCAGGTTTACGACATCATAACTTGGTATCGCAGTTTTTTATCTGGGCACGTGTCTACAACGCCTGGGAGGGGTTTTTTTTTTCTTCTTTTCTTTCGGGAGGGGAGTGGGGGCTACTGTGCTCGAATGCTACGTACTTGTAGAAATGACATCGAGAAACATGAAGTTGAATTAAGAACAAAAAGGATAGACTAATATACCCCCTCGCGCCTTACCAGTTTTCGGGGGACGAGAATAGTATAGTAATACATTCACATTTTCAGTAGACTAAAGCCCGACACTTAGTTACGATAACAAATCTGGGCGCATTTTCGGCCCCCGGTACTGGCGCCGGTACTCGCCAATTGGTACTGCCGTATCGTACCGTGGGATGCGGAAATGCCGGAATTTACCGGCTGAGAAAGTGTCTTGGCGCTAGGCCGGTTGGTCATACAGTGCCCGTGGCGAGTTGTCCCTCCCTCCCGGGCCGGCGCCCCCACTCGTCCGGGTTCGTCCAACACGGGGTGAAGGTGACAAAAGATGGATTGGACTCTGGCGCGGGCTCACGGTAGATGGGGTCGGGATTGGGTGGACGACAGCTGTTGACTACAGATGGCTGGAATGGCACCCCATCAAATGAGATCCGAAGCACTCACCGTATCGTGCGCAGTAGGAGGGGTGGTTACTTAGTCAGCCGACCGACTGTGCTGGCAGTGGGTCTCTTAGTCAATGTTATTCTTACTGGTGCAGCAAACGTTCTTCTCTGAATATTGTATCATCCCAGACAGACAATCAATTTACTTGGTCTTACTGTGACTCTTATTTCCCCTTTCCTTCTCTCCTATCCTCATCTCCGCTGAAGCTACTCCTCGCACTTTCCCGCTAACCGCTCCAATTCATTATCTCCGCTACCTCAGTCCCCGCGCCTACCTGACTGTCCGCCCTACAAAACACCCTATCCCCGCTGGTGCTCATCTCATTGCACTCGCCCTGCACCACTTGTAACAGTTTTCGCACAATGGACAAGATGACGTTATCCCACAGCACATAGCAGAGTGCTTGTGAAAATATTGTGCCGTACCGATCGAGGAGGTGCCGGGCGGTTAAGTTCAAGGTGCCAAGGGAACTGCTTGGGCAGCACAGTACCGTACTCGGGCACAGGGGTTAGGGGAAGTGATGAGCACCCTGTGGCGGTGCATAAGCCCACCGCCACCACAAAAATGCTCATCACTTTCCGTTAGTATCATGATGGCCTAATACTTTTGGTAACATATCCGTTGTTCTTGTCTCAGGAGTTTCACTAGATCCTTATCTGCTTTCTCTCTTTTTTCTTTTTCTCCCTTTTTCGTTCATTGTGTTTGTGTGCTTGTGCCTCCTCCCCCCTTGATGGATAGCTAAGCAATGCGGGGAAATGGGAAGGGGTGGGGGGGGGGGGTAATACTGGTGTTTTTAGTGGGGTTAGATCAGGTTCGTACATGATCGTCACGGGGACGATATTTCTTCTCTATCGTGCCGTGTCTTTTTGTTATATCGTTAAAGTTAAATGTCGTTAAGATGAGGGAATGAATAGGTGATCGATTTGTTCTTTTTCGCCCCGGACATAAGCATTGGTAGGGGGGAGAGTGAGGGAAAGTCTGGTACACAGATGAGGGAAAAAAAAGGGCAAGTCTTTTTGTTTGAATCGAAACCCTCGGGCTTGATAGAAAACCAACAAGCAGATAACAGCATGTGTATGGATGACTGGTTACGAGATCTTGTGAGCCCTTGTTTGGGTTGGCTTACAGGGTGAAAAGAAAGAAGGAAAAATCACCTCATGGTCGTTGTTTTTGTTACCACAGGCTTTACTTTCACCGGCAGGGCCAGGTTGGCTTAGCTTGTTGTTTTTCTTGCGCAAGGCTAGCTGAGGCCGGTGATTCCGTTAAACACGCTAAAGTTAGCCGGATGAAAGTCTGATATCTATTAAAGTGAGGAAAGGGTGAGAAGGGGATAGAAAAGGAAGAAGAAAAAAAAGAGGGGGTTCAACATCCTCCTTACCAGCAACCTAACTTCTTGCAAGGTTCTAAGACAACAATTTTCGCAGACATCCATATAAAACCAGTGCTAATAAAGGCTATTATCCGTATTTTTAATACAGTGATGGATGACTATTCGTGGGAAGTGAAGAAAAACCCCCCCTCTCCAATGCAGGCCAACAGCACCGCTTCTTATAATATCTTATATATCTCCCTTTCATCAACCCGTTGTTGGCCTAAGGAATTTTTGCACTCTCCTCTTTTCTTCCCTTGGATACACTAACCAGCCGCAACGAAGGGGAAGTTTTCCTGCGGCTAATTCCTACCGGTTATGCAAGCATCGGTCAAACCATAGATCGAACCCCATCCAGCGTCAAATCTAACAAGGATCAAAGCGCTTCTGGAAAACTCCCTTCCGAATGCTAGTTGAATATTATTAAATAGGGTAAGTACTAAAATACCCTACCGGTACTCGTACTACTCATATGAATACGGGGCGTTCTGACGATTAGTGTTCTCCGGCGGGCTGATTTGGAAATTTGGAGGGGCTGAACTTACTCTGGGCTCTGATGATGATGTAGGGGTTGCAGTATACCAAGAGTTTGATGTCACGTCTGTTTTGTAGATCTTGGGCTGCTGCCGCGTCTCCCGAGTGATATAACGTGGCGTCGGGGTTTTTCGGCCTGTGGCGTATTTCCGGAGATGCTTGGTTAATGAGGGTGCCTGACCGGGTAACTGGCCCCCTGAGGTTTTAGCGACGAAATTACTCATGAGGGGAACTTGCTCTGGTTAGGCAAACAAGAGAGCAGGAAAATTCCTCGCCGAGTGACTTCGTATGATTGTGCTCATCCTAGCACAGGCCAACTCTTATTTCTTGCTAGAAAAAGCCAATTTTTCACGAGTAGTAGAGAAGCATTTGCTGAAGTTTATTGAACCCCGGGACTGCTATTCTCGGCCAATATTTCTATGAGCTAAGAGGCAACCCCAAACGTACGCATACCCATTGCTGAGGGGAATAGATAACGAGAGGCCCAACTGCAGGAGAGACTCTGTCGAAAAGGTCACTCATGGAGGACTTATATCTAAGTGATTAATTTACGCATACTATCCTCTAGGGAGACAGGCTAAATACATGGATATAACATCTTATGCTGTTTTACTAGCCCTACATTAGCTTCAAGAAAGAAAGATTTTGAGGGCGTTGTGTGCTCCAGATAGGCGGCCTAGGGCCGTCACACACACACGCGCGCCTATATACGCTAATAAGCATCTAACGGTATATTGATTGCAAGTACTAAATTGTTTTCCCTTCATCACAACCTCCCTCGGGGAATCATGTCAAACTCTCAAGTCAATTACCACGAGGACCTGAACAGCAAGGGGATTGGCCAGAGGCAATGACACGAGTGATCCCATATGATAACAGGTTGCCTGTTCCCTTCCTTAGAGTAGCTAGGTTCAGATTGATTCTTCTTCTTAATATCACGTGTGGTATAATATCTATCTTTTACAAATCGATCGGTTACACGTGAAGAGAGTTCAAAAGACTATATAAGCGGAGAGGTCTTACGCCTCCCCCCACACCCCCTACATGTCGCAAACCCTGTGGCGCTGTCTCAAATAAAGTAATCCTTAGACAAACTTCCGACAGAAGCCCTATCTAGGTTCGCCGCGACTACCGGTACCGGTATTGTATTGGATTATTGAACGGGTCTTATATCTTTTATCAGCATTATGATAAAACCCCAGGCCTGACTCATTCTTAGAGAATACAGTCAGTTCACAAGGCAATTAGTGGTTGAAACGGGCGGTTGATGATAAATAGCCACCCCTCGCTGACTTACCTACCTACCTACCGGTATGATAGTCAGCTTGATCTGGAGAATATGATGGAATATCCGGAATTTGCAGTTGCTTTTCCTAATCAAGAGAGACAAGACAACTCTTTTCTCTTCTTGGTTGGTTCTGCTTTATCCTTTTCTTCTACCTTTGCTATCCCACCGATAAGTTAGCAGACATCATCCTTAGGCGTATGAAGCGAATCCCACCCACCCACCTGGTAGCGGTATAGTACTGCACTGAGCCGCCCTACAGCCTTATTGATGAAAGCTTGGGTCTTTAATCTCCCAGCTGCTGGTCTCCATGGGTTAAGATTTGATTTTTTTGATTTTTAATTTTCTTTCTGCCCCTACTTGATAGATTGCTTAATAATATCACAACTTATTGTGAGGGAATTGAAACTTCCTAGGCTCCTGCTGATTTGCATATGGGTTGATTATTTCTTCTTGACATCTCAGCTTAGCCGCTGGGAAAAGGTGGGTATTTCACGTGATACTGCCGTAGGAAGGAAGGAATAGTAATCCTGCTGGTAGGTAGATAGGTTTGGAGTTTTTTTTCGATTTTTTCTTTTCCCCCCGCCCTTTTATTTATGATAACTTTGAATGCAGTATACCGTAACTCAGGAGCAGAGACACCTTCAGAAGAAGAGGAGGAACTATTATAATATAAACGTTGATCGTTGATGTATTATATAATCACAAAATCCCTTGGTGTGTAAAGGGGCAATGGGAGTGGGAGTATCGGTGATTGGAAAAGAGAAAGTAGGTTTGGCTTGAGGGAGACAGGATTCGGAGGGGGTTAGGGATTACAGGTAGGCTGGTGCGGCTGGAGCCTTCAGGTATGATATAGGTACATTGATTTATGTACCGGTATAAGAGTATATAATGTTTCTCTACATAGCGAGCACCCGGCACGACAAGAGCTAGCCTACAAAATTCTTTAAACCATCAACCCAGTAAATGGTGAGTGCTCGCTATGGCGGAGGCTCGCTATGTAGGGAAACATTGCAATAATACGGTTTATGATCCCTAGTTCAGGGGATTGCGTCCAACCTTCAGGTCAGACATCACTGGTTTGGGGATGGTTGGCCTAGACGGGATTATCTAGGAAGCCATGGCTTATCATTCGATGTTGGGGCGCAGAGCGCAGTTCGGGGTTGGGGGTTGTGCGTGGTGGAGCGTGGAGTTATGATACATACTGTAGCTGGGGGTGAGTGATCGTGTAATGTCCCTCACTGCCCCTGATTGATCACCTCGGTATCGTATTAACTTGTGGCGTATGAAGGAAGGAAGGAAGGATGTTCTCCAGCATGGAATGGGATGAGCGAGGGTGTTTCGCTGGAAACTTATGAGTTCCTCGGTGGGCTAGCGCGTGGGGCTATTAGAGCTATGAGGTATGATAGAACTTTGAACATGGTTCTTAGATTAGGCCGTGCTTGATCTTTAAGCGATAGGTGGGTATCATATGTAGAAGGGCGGATGTGGTGAGTGGTTCTGCAAGCCCTGGGTAGAGGGTTGGGTTCTTCTAGTTTCGATCTCCACGAGAGTTCATTAAACAACTAGTAGCGTAGTTTACCACTCTACGGATAGGTTTAGAAAAAGAGAAGTCCATAAACAGGTTATTTATCCTTCAGACGGAGGGGGGGAAAGAGCATTCGAGTTCTGGTTGGGCTGAGGCAGCAGTGTTGATGGAAGATGGGGTTCAAAGTCTCGACCGTTCTCGGTTTAAACTTGGGGACATCTGGCAGCCAGGTAGCGACGTCCCACGGAGGAAAAAAAAAAAAGAACGTTTTCTGAAGTTACTCGCGATAGACGAGAAAACAAAATAAAGCAATAGATCCTCCCAAAACACATACATCCACACCAACTGTCTTCCAAAAACGACCCTCCCAAGTACATTTCTCTATTTCGATCGAATTTGATTCCATTAGGTTATGTCTGCTGTACGAACACTGCGAGTCATGCATATATTCCAATATGGTCTCCCTCGCTGTCCGGGGGCGGGCAGAAAGTAGCAATCAAAAAACCACGGGCTACTCACCAATGCATGCGCCAGGAATTCATGCTCCGGCAATGCTCCATTTCTGCATCAACTCCACACCATCGCCCCGGAGTAAAATCTCTACGATGTTTTTGAAATCTTTCGTCGCAGCGGTCTGCAGCGGTGAGCAGCCGTTGATGTCCTCGATACCAGTGTCGACCCTGTCGTCTGCGAGTAGAAGCTGTACGCCGGTTTCGAGCCCCCAATGAACGGCCGTATGGAAGGCGGTCCGGCCGTGGAGGTCTCGGATGTTAGGATCGAGTCTCTGGTCTGCGAGTAGGAGCGAAATGACGCCGCTGCTGTCGCCGATGACAGCGTGGTGCAATGGGGTCCTGTGGTAGCCGTTGATGGAGTTGATGTCAATTCTAGCATCGTCTAGGAGCGCCCTTGTCACATCTTGGTGTCCGTATCGAGCGGCGTAGTGCAAAGGCCTATCTCCATTGCCGCCCTCGATCTCGGGATCGACCCTCTTGTTGTCCAGGAGCATCTGCACCACCATTCCGCGCCCCATATATACCGCGAGATGCAGTGGGGTATTTCCCTCTTCATTCCTGTGGTTTACGTTGAACCTGTCGTCCCCTAGCATGGCCTTGACGATCCCCTCGGAGCCGTACTGGGCTGCAACGTGTAGCGCTGTCTCGTCGAGGAGGTTCGATATATTGACGCTGAGTCTCCTATCTGCTAGGAGAGCCAGTGCAACCTCCCCGCGGCCGCAGCCCACTGCAAGATGTAGCGCCGTCCTGTATGCGTGGTCCTGCGCATTGACGTCTAGGGCCGGGCTTTCTAGCAGAAGCCGCACAATCTCAACTTCACCTTCCTCGGCCGCGATGAGTAGTGGTGTGTACACTTCCGTTAGATTGCGATTCAGAATGGCATTGACGTTGACGCTCTCCTGCTTCAATAGTAATTTCACCACCACCGGGAGCCCACAGTAGACTGCTGTGAAGAGCGGCGAGAGACCGTCCGGATCCCGAGCGTCTGCCTCAAAGCCGCACTCCAGGAGGGTGCGCACGGTGCGCACGGTGTCAAGGCTTCGTGAGCGTATAGCTTGGCCGAGTAGCCATCCTCCACCAAAGAGGTTGATGATTCCTTTATGGATGAGCCTGTTCACTTTCGCCTTGTCTTGACGCATCGCCACAGCATTAAGCGCTGCCGAAGCCTTCTGCTTGAATTGCAAGTAGCATGTATTGTCGAGCAGGGCAGGAGCTAGAAGGGCGGCGAGTCGGCGGTTCGTTCTCAGAAGGGCATTTGTGTCCTGAGGGTACTGAAATTGGGATATTTGAAGAATGATCTCGTTTGGTAGATCGAGGAATTCCATGCAGGTGGATGCTTGGGCGACTATTGAGTCGCGGGCGAATATTATCGAAGTTGGGATCCCATGAGCATATGTGCGGAAGGGTGGAGCTGTGGCTAAGCCTGGTCCTAATCACGAGCGAATAGTTCGCAATGCTATTGTTTGCTGGGTCACGTGGATGAAATGAGGGTTAATCATGTGTAATCACTCGCAACGAGGGCTTTTTGCTAGGTTCGTCTCAGACCCTCCCACCATATTTACCAGGCAGGTTCTTTGATATCGGACGGCAACTAAAATGATGGCTCTTACGTGCTAGAAGCTTTACTAATAGGACTTATAGTATCTAGCTTGAAGAAGGAATATACCCATACGCTCCTCGAAAACGAACAGAAAAGCTAGCGCTGATCAAACCAGGGCCTGAATATGGGGGGGAACTGCAATAGCCTACCACAATGTTCACTGGAAGTGTAACTAATTCCCAAATATTGTACCTATGAGGCATTCAATCCACTGCCCCTTAGGTCGCCCGGCCCGGGGTGTTTGGGGTATGGCATGAAGTTGGGGTATCTTGAGCAGAGCAATCCGCAAGGTTCGCATAGCTGATACCTCGCTCACTAGCGAGTAGAGTTTTGCTCAAAATTGATATTGAATCGAAGGTTAGCCTTCTGGTCTGGCATTATATTGCTAGGTATAAAAGAGACTCCAGCTTATTGATTCCACCCTTTCCAAGGCTGTTCTTGCAGTCAGAGCAAGGGGGGCACTGTTCTACAAGCAAAGGAGAAACATATAACGAATTGAAAACAGGCAGCAGGGGAAAGGGAAGGACCCAAAGCGTCAAATTTGGGGCCGAAAACGTCGGGCATTTCCGGTGGCGAATTAAGAGACCTTGAGGAAACTAGTAATAAAATCTTAGAATGAAAATAAAGAGAAGAACCCTAAGCCGGAAACACCAGTCGCAGAGAATCAAAGGTCCCGAAAACAAATGTAAAAGTACCGCCCCCAAGTCTATGTCCGAACAACAACCCTCTCCCACATACCAATCTCACCTAGTCCAATCCTACCACCACCACCACCACAATCCCAATCCCTGGAAATATGCTCTTTTCCTATCCGTTATCCCGTAAGACCGTGCATCCCGAACCCCCCCCATTAATATACTTTCCGGTGTCGAAACCTAACTCAAACAATTATTGAAGAAACGAAGCCTCTATAACGACTTTCTCCTCTGCTCCAAATCACCCTCTGCGAGCGAAACAGCAGCCTTAACCATCTGAACAACATTGATCCATTGCTTCGCGGCGCAGATCGGGAAAGTGGCTATGGCGACCATCCACGGCCAGGAGTGGATTTCCGAAGAGAACTGCGGGAAACTAAGGAGGTACATTGCGAGGAAAAAGAGCTCATTTGCGGCACAAAATACGAAAAGAATTTTCTGGGGGGAGAATTTTAGAGCGAGAGTTCGAAGGAGGTAGGGGATTCGGGGCTTACATTGTTGGAGTAATAGAGATTCAGGACTCGAGAGCGTTTCTTCTCTACCTTCTTGTGAGACCCTGCACCACGATCGAGAGATGCGTACCTGTTGGTTCGTTAGTTGCTTTATTAGGTTACGGAGTTGTGAAATGGTCGTCTGGACTCACATGTGCATATAATGACTAGCCAAATCTAAACTGATGAGCCCCTGGAACAAAATGGCCCATTTCGGATAAGCTGAAGACAAGAAACAGAGCAGACAACTGGTAGTGCAACGGTCGGTAACCATGTCCAGCACAGCGCCGAATTTGGTCGACTGAGAAAATTTGCGAGCGGCATAACCGTCCAGAGCATCCAGAAGACAAGAAAAGGAATAAAGGATTGTACAATAGTGAGGGTGGTAGGACATGTAGTATAGCGAGGCGCCAGCGAGAAGAATTCGGGAGTATCCTGAAATCCAAACATCAGAACTCATTCCGACTCATCTACTTTTTTAGGATAGCAGGGCTTCAGTACCTATCAGGTTTGGGATGAATAGGAATATATTCTCCGGTCGAGGCTCTGCGGACTTTACCGGCGAGCTTGAGGGTCGTGCGGGTGCGTTTGACTTCGGCATTTTTGCTGTCTCGATCGGATGAAAGCTCAAGAAGGCCCAGATGGTGCAATAGTAGCTAAAAGAAGCACCTGGACGAGAATTGGGGGGAAAAGAAGAGGAAGGATAGATGGGGGATCGTTAAGGCAAGGATAGGGGATGAAGGAAAAGGAGGTTCAAGGGAGTCAGGGTTAGGGAACCGATTTCACAGTCCGAGAGCTGAGGCTGGTGACGCAAGCACACGACTAATGACCAAAAGCACGATGAGTATCAACAGCAGCAGAGGACCAAAAGAAGGCTGATAAGTAGTGAACGGCACAAATGGTAAAGGGGCACGAAGAATGGTGAGATTGGGAGGCTGCGGAGAGGGTGGGAAGGGGTAGGAGGAAGGGAAGGAGGGTGGAGAAACGATGGATGAAGCTTTAGACTATGGACTGACCAGATATGGATTAGGTGAGCTTCCCTACTTTGTTTTTTTGTAAACCCCAAGATAGGAATGACAGACTCGTAGTAAGCTCTTGGCTAGAATTAAGTGGTAGAGGGGGTATGAAGATGGCAAATGGTGATAAAGGAGTGTCAGTGAAGAGATAATGAGGAGAGGAAGGAGTTCTTGGGGGGAAGGGAGGAGGAGGGGAGGGTAGAGATATGTGATATCCCATAAGCTGTCAAGACATTCCGGCCCAGTTTAAAATCTGTGACACTAGCCTATTTGGGTAAGGTGGAAAGTCACATGATATAAAATAGAGAAGA
>Ga0307507_10005612_pt1 | contig 20419 bp, 20 predicted proteins | sample 7_EM_MG_FD_207223 | JGI IMG/M metagenome (GOLD analysis project Ga0307507, IMG submission 207223) | Populus trichocarpa ectomycorrhiza microbial communities from riparian zone in the Pacific Northwest, United States - 7_EM | ecosystem: Host-associated > Plants > Roots > Unclassified | place...
TACTAGGGGTAGGGGGGAAGTATTGGGACAAGCAGGGGTAGCAAAGGCCTGTGCATATACCTTAATAGGAGTGTGAAAGAATCAAAAGAGTAGGATAACTACTAATTCGAGTAACTCCACTACCCCCCTGCATGTCCCAATATTTTCCCCCTCACCCGAGTACCAGTAACTCGTAATGGGAGGAATTAAATTGGACCTCTGGTCTCGTAATTACTGATTGTGCCGGGGCTGGTTAGTTCTTGGCATCCTAACCAGCATGCCAGCTAATGTAGGTATAATAAATTTGGTTCACATAATATTGCCGTGGGAACGAATGCCCATCTTTCTGGTATCGTAGGTGGATTTGCCTGTTTTTGCCTGAGTTCAGGGGTGATGGTTTGTGTTGTTGTTCGTTGATCACGATAGGAGTAGATATATTCTCCGGTGGAGAGAAATTATAGGCATACCGGTAGATGGTTGAGTTGTGGTGGTAAGGTCCTTGTGTTGAGGAGGGTAATTACGGCGGGAATATCAGTGATGAAGAAAGGTATGATACTATAGATTTGGCTAACATAAGAGTAAGGCGGGGGTTTGGGCGGGGGCCGGTAAGGGTGCTACAATATTCATGACTTATGGTAGTTCCGTTCAAGGCCTCGCGCCCGCCACGAGTCACGCAACCACGAGTGGACTCCTCTGGCTTCCCGGGGCCACGAGTCGGACTCCATGTATAGAACTCCAGTATCCTCGACATACTCACCCCTTTGGATGTTTTGTACAAATTGCTATTTTACTGTCACACCTCACGCCGTTACTGAAAAATCGTAACTCCCTTCGTCCCAATCCGTAGCACGGGAAAGAAGGGGGTAATGAGCCATAAAAAGATAGAAAGGTCAAGACTAAACCATAATACCATAACACAGAAAATTTAGGAGAAGAAACGCAAGAAGAGAGAAAGAGAAACTAGGGCTAGGGCTACGGAGGAGGTTCATTTGGAAGCCCGTCAACATTATCCACACCAAGGGCTTTCCACAACTTGGGCTCCCACTCTGGATAGGCGGTCTGGTAGCCATCTGGATCTTTGATCATCTCCGAGGCCAGTGTCTACCAGCTTCTTTTCACCCAGGTCGGCAAGTCTCTTGTCTAGGTCCTTCCCAGGCTAATAGTATTGTTTATGTGCACTACTAAAAAACAAAAAATCTATATAGATTCTAGTCTCTCGTTTACCGTTGCGCAATCCATAGATTCCCAATCTCGCGAATCTCAATCTCTTGACATCCAAACAGGCCGTTAGTCTCACAGAACGGTGCTCGGTGAATCATCCTCTTTATTATATAGTAGGTACGCAACCACAACGGACGGGCCGTCAAACTTATCCGCCTCAAGCATGGCGTGTAGCACTTGGGTGTAGGAGCTGTGATCGGCGACCGAAGCAACGAACGCATTCCCAAAGTTCATGGCATAAAGCCCGGCATCTTTCTTTCTTCGCAAAGCATCGGCCGCAGCGTGCGCTGAGTATGGCTGGGGACCAATAACAAGCATGCTGATGTTCTTTCCAGAAGCGATGACATGGTGAACACCGGAGTTTCTAAGATCATAGGACCAGGTGCCAGATCCAGTTAACCGATGTGACTCCTTGTAAAAAAGATCTTTGTTTGAAAGCAAACCGTAGGCGGCGGGGGATCCATCGACCGACAATCGCATGATCATTCTGAGCAACCTCAAACCTACCAACCACGAACGTATCGTACATCCACCAACCACGATCATATCGTACAAAATACGAACCTTAATCTCTGTCTAAGAGATTAGCTCGTCCTCCAACACCTCTAATTGATCGGATGCATCTGTTCACGGCAGTTCGCCGAATACACCCCTCCATGGCATCTAGGAAATCATTCCAATCGAAGCAGATTTCCTCGTCATCTACATCGTCACCAAGCTCTATTAGGTCGCTGAGCCATAGGCCGCTATTCGAGTTATCCCTCATTTTAAAGATATCCTATATGGGTAAGCTTGAATACCTGACATTCCTTAAAGAGTGACTTACTATGCGAGAACCTGGGGTTGCAGATTTTGTGAGTGGGTCGATTTTCCACGGTTCTAGAAATCCAGAAATTTTCCCCATCCAAACGAGATCTTTATAGATAGCGGGGCCAGACGGGCTACTTATAGTAAACGGTTCATTTCTGATTTCGGCGAGGTCGGGAAATGCGAGCTCGGCAAACTCTTCGTCTGATAAGTCTTTTATGGGGCATTTATAGGTCGGGGTTTCTTCTAGTTTAGCCAAGAGAACAAGGGAAACTGTTTCTGTACCCTCCAACCATAATTTTGCGTTGACCATTAGACTATTATAAGTCTCAGAAAACCCAACTTCGACTACAAACCTAACCTCAGGAAGCCCTTTATCGTTCGTAACCAGAAACGCTAGATCGGGGACTTTTTCGGATCCAAGGTACGCTCCACTAAAATCAAAAGATTTAAGGTTCCTAACCACTGACACTTTACTTTTGACATTAGGAGGGAGTCTACTTCTGGGAAGGGTAAAACCATCTGACAGCGTTGAAACCATTTTTTCGTGCAACAGGCTCGAAGTATGTTCAGTGGTAAATGTACCGGAAGATGCATAATACGAAAATTTATGAGTTCTAGAACTGTTTAGTATAAATAATATAAATAGAGTAAGAAGAGGCGTCTTACCCTTCCTCCTCTCCATTGTCATCCTGTAAAAGTTTTTTCAAGTCAAGAAACTCCTTCATAGTAATTTTAAGGCTGAGTGCCTGCTCTCCGGTAGAAGACTGGAATGCCCCTTTTCCTGAATGAAATTCTTTGAACTTTTTCATGCATTCTTGTATACGACTAGACCCGAGTGTCGGGTTAGTGCTGGCTACGGCGTGTGTTTTGTGAGCATGGGTCGTGGCCTTTCTGCCAAGGGTATTCCCGGGGCGTGAGGACAGGGGCATGCGGAGCGGATGGTTATGAAAGAAAGGAGCTTGGGAAAGGTTTAAAGGGAATGAAAAGATGAAGCCACCGACAGTCACAGTACTGCACACCAGTCAGATTGTCCTCTGTATTGCAGCAAATCAGAGTGGATAGTGCAGTGGGGTGGTACTCGTAGTGGGAAGAGAGGAGGAGCAAAGAGAAAAACGTGGAACAATGCAGGGAAAGGAAGGGGTCCTCTCCAATAATCCAAGCAGTCGAGAGCGGAAATGTCTCAATACCACGCTAACAGCTTCAACACGAACTATCTGAGACAGTAAAATTCGCGACCAGGAAGCTAACGCTAGGTTGGAGGACTGTGATTCGTTGGGGATTAAAATGGTTGTTAAGATGCTGAGTCACTTTGGCTTTGAAAAGCCCAATTCCGAACCTGAAATAGCTAGCTACCCGCCCGATCGGTGCTTAGCGTGGTGGTCGCGAATTTTACTGTCTTAGACCCTCCAAGGGATACTGTCGCCGATGATCGGTCTCAACTCCTAACCTGGCTATCACCCTGGAGCCCAGGCTACGTCATCGAGGCATTCAAGAGCGCCGCGTCGACAACATTGGGGAATGGCTCATGCAAACAGAAGAATTCCGAAGGTGGCATGACTGGAGTGGGGAAGGTGAAGGTAATAAGGCAGTCTTGTTTGGCTTTGGGGATCTTGGGGCTGGCAAGACATTCACTAGGTAATAAGGATTATTCTTAGAGAGAAAAGAAAGAGAGTTAGTGCTAACATGCCACGATGTTAGTTCCCTAGTAGTGGATAGGTCGTGCAATCAGGCTAGGTGACAAAACACTACCGTTACGTGTTTTTACTTCGACTTTGCGGCGCGGAAGGAGCAGTCTGCCACAGCCATGCTGGGTTCCTTGCTAAAACAGATAGTTAACGGAATGGAAACCATTCCAGAGGATATATCACGAGCCTTTCAAGAGCATAAAAAGGCCATTGGTGGACGGGGACCGCAACTTCTTGATATTGTGAAGATGCTACAAGTCATCACATCATCACTGCGCACATTTGTGTGCATAGACGCGCTGGACGAATGTACAGTGGTGCATCGAGTCAAGATCCTTGATTCACTAAAACAAACCCCCGACAAGTCCCCGGGCACGCAAATATTCATCACTGGGAGGCCCCATATTCCGGCTGAGATCGAAAAACGTCTTGGCGGACAAGCGATAAGTGTATCTCTAAGTCCTAATAAAGAGGATATTATTAGATACCTTCGTGTAAGGCTGGGCGAGGATGAAACGCCAGATGCCATGGATGAGAGTCTGGTAGCAGATATTCTGGAGAAGATTCCCGAAAATGGATCTGAAATGCAAGTAGGGTAATGATATTTGGGATCCCACCCCACACCACCCGCTGATATAATAGATATCTAGGTTTCTGCTGGTTTCCTTGAATGTCCAGGCAATCTGGGAAGAGGGCAGTCCCGACAAGCCAGATAGTAACAGCCGGACACTGCTCTTGTGAGCCGCTTTGTTTGGACACAATCTATCACTCGGAGATCACAAATTGATAGGAGCTTAATTTGGGCAGGCTACAAAACAAAACCAGATTTTTTGTGGTACCTTCTGCACTAAACCTCGCAATTTCAAACAACCTGCAATCTATCCCAATCCAAATATACAGTAACTAGGTCATTAGCTTGGGCTTGTGTTTCTTCCGGTCAGACAAGACCCACTGGTTTGACCCTCCAACTCTTCAAAAAGTTTTCCCGCACTATCCGCGCCCCGTACCGTTGGGATACTCGCCGCCCACCGGTTCACTATTTGTGGGTGTAGCGCACAACTAGCCAGGAGGATTGGCAAAAAGCTAAAGAGATAGAGGAAACTTGTTGATATTGTGTTGCCTGCAGGGGTACTGGATGATCTTAAGAGGAAAACGCGGATGCTAGAATTTATATATTATACGCTGCCGTGATAGAAAATGATGCTGAGAAACGAATCACGGAACTACCTGTAGAATACAGGGCAAGCATGGCTAGTAGCGGGATCCAAGAGACAGCCTTCACAGTGCCTGCCATTTAAACTCGCCGCTAAGGAACTAACTTGGACTAACTATGATACCTTATTCGTCCCGTCATTGATTCTACTCGACTAGAAAACGGCTCGATTAGAAAGCGTCCAACGCTACTCGAAGCTCATCTCTGGTTTTCATAGAACCGCTTGAGGAGTAGGGACGGTAATTTGGCTTGATAGATGAGTTCACCATTACCAAAACTACTCTAAAAGTCCGGATTTGAGCTTTGTATTTTTTTTAGCCACCCTCCGTTACTGTGGAGTGGGCCCACAACTTGGGGAGATCGATTCCCCTGGGCGACCAAGTTAGTATCATATCGTCGTTGCTTCTTTGTGGTGGGTGCTTGTATTGGGTTTTGAGCAAGCCCGCGACCACGCTCGGGGGAGGCCCGGGCTTTGGTGTTTTGTTTTAGTAGGTGTGGAACTGTGTTGGGGGTAGTGGTAAAGTGCGTTATTGATAACTCAAGCAATAAGCAATATAGGTAGTGGAAGTGGTCTCGACCTTCAAGCATTGCTGTGTCCGAACACTGCCAGAGTGGGTGGTAATTGGAACTGCACTCTTGTAGGCGAAGGGTGGTATCATACCCATTGCTCCGCTCCAAAATGACCCACTCTCGGAAGGAGGGTGGCCGTTTCCAGGGGTTGGCCACCGGTTCATATGCTGTCACTCGTGCCATTTCGCCTGCCCCTCAACATAGTGCGGTTTCGGCTACCACCCACACCGAATGTGTTCGGGCATCATAATAATCGGTGGTCTCATCTCTCCCCTAGCATTCGTAGGTCACATATTCGCTCTCTCTCTCTTCAGTTGGTATCAACTAAGCCGCTCTTCTGTCGCTCCTCCATCTCATAGCCTTACAATACAAAAGTTCTCACTATGAAGGAAGGAAGGAAGGAAGGAGGGGACAACTTTACTTACTCAAAGCATGCTCTAAATATCACGGAGAAAATAACAAAGAGTAAGAGCGGTTCTAGTACACTGATTGTTACGAATTGTATTATTTAAAACAAACGAGATCGGAGTTTTATTGAACGTTCTCTTAGTCTAGAAAGAGAAGAAGTTCGTGAGGAAGGAAGAAAATAAGAAGAAGGGAAGGGAAGATAGGCACTATATAGAGAAGCAAACATAAGGAAATCATCAGAGTGTAGGAATGCATGCGCGGAATACACATAGGAATTCCCAGAACAAGAGAAAGCAACATAGCGTGGTACGAGTATCTAGAAAATATAGTGATCAATGAAACAGTCAATGAGAGCAACTCTAGATTCATATCATAACACTTGTCATACTCTAAAGCACACTTCCGGGCTACAGCTGTATAGTCAGATGAGGTTTGCCAAAGACACAAGATGATTGGCTAGATGGTATTATTAATACTTACCCACGAGAATAATATAATAATGTGAGAATAATAAAAAAATGAAAAAAGAAATATTGCTGTGAAAACAATCTCTTACAGGAAGTTTTTTTTTCTTTCTTGCTTTCAAAAACTCTAATGACCACAAAACTTAATGTAAATTTATCGTATCATATCATGAGAGGAGGTGCGTTAGGACAGGGCGCAGCAGCAGTGCCAGTACACGAACACAGCACAAAGGCCACCAGTCGGTCCATCAGCCAATCGTCCCTGAACGCCACCAGATATCTGCAGACTGACTCGCAGATCAGCTCTTCCTCATCCTCCGCCAGAACTAAAAATATCGGTACTGTACTCATAAGCAAAACTCCACGCTAGGGTGAAAAGAAGGAAATACAGTGGGCTGTGGCGGACCACGTTCAGGAGAGAAAGCGGGAAGAATAAGGGGATCTTTGATGGGGCCCCGTCGCTCAAGGCCTTTTTCCAAATTGACGATGATGGTCACTAGAGACAAATGGGTCTACTGTGCTCGGGTCCTCGAGTACGTACTGGGGCAAGGGCAACAAAACCGGAAAAACGAATTCTGCCGAGCCCATACGAATCTATAGACAAGTGGTAGATATGCTTTCAATTTTTTCGTCCCTGCCCAACTAAAGTTAGACGAAAGTCATCGTTCGTAATTAGTTCGAAGTATCTATCATACCGCTGAAGGTAAAAAAGGTATAATAATATTATTTCAAAAATCACCCATTCAACAGTATCACACAACAGTTCATTCAATATTGCACCATATACCCCAATATCAAAATATCGCAATTAGAATATCTAGAGCCAAGAATTGATTTACCTGTAGAGCAGATGGTTGATTTCTTGTGCTCTGGAAAATGTAATTTTTGGTGTAAAGTTGGCTATGATACAATACCAATGATGGCTTTTGTCGAGGCTTACCGTGCGCATCAGGGTGTGTTATTACTATTTTTGTTATTTTACGGTTTTTCGGGAGGGGCTGAACGGCTTAAGTTACCCTTTATTAGTCTAGATGTTTCACCTCTTTTCTAGAGAAGGACTGCCCATCATACCGGTGCCTACTGTAGCACACAGCCTATTCAATCATTTGGAATTTCTACCATGATAATACCCCCATAAGCTACCGTATTGCGGGGGACAAAGTACTCGAGTACAGTAAGCACCTGACAAGCACGGTATCATACTTAACTTACAGGTCAAGGACCGAATCTCAAGAAATCAGTGACTTTGCGAAGGGAAAACTCAAGATGTGAGACAAGTAGTGTTCCAGACCAACTATCGTACCGGTTAGATCGATAAGGATCTGACTCCGTACGGGAAATCGCAAAGTCCCACCACCACCATCATCATCGGAAGGTAACGCAAATCCCTTATCTACGATACTATCACCGCTCGTGGCAGTGGAGCATAAGTCCCCCCTCCACACCATCCACAAAACCCTATTCCAAAATCCAGCACATCCGATCATCACACAAACAAACAAACAAATAACCCCTCTTCTACGATATCATACCCACCTAGACCTACCCTTCCTACGCGGGTTCACAACACCAAACCCCCCCTTCAAGCTGAAGTTCAAGTCAAGACCAAAACAAGGCCAATTTCGAATCAATCCGAGCAGGTACCCGGGTCTCTTAGTCTATTTCTCACTATCTATATAATAACATCAAAATTTTAATTTTGCAAGATCTTGACGACTTTTTTTGTGTTTTATTTTAGTTTTTTTTTACCCATGGGAATTTGCGGAAGGAAGGAAGGGGGAAAAAGAAAAGAAGGAAAGAAAATGTGTGATTTGAGGGCGATGCTGTAGCGATCGATGACGATAGATGAAGGATGAGGGAGTATATTCCCCGGGAGATAAGGTAATTTACAGTATCGTACGACACAGTTCATACAATGGGAACCATTGTACCGGTGCGTGGCATACCAGTTTGCCAGTTTTTTGTTTCTTTTTTTTTGTTCCGCGGGGAAAGAGCGGGGTAGAGTACGGTAGGGTGCCGGAACTCAGGGACAGCACTTTATGATACGTCTTTTAAGGTCTTCGGAATGGGGAATAAACGAGTGATTCGCTAGTGGTATACGGTAACTGATGGCTTTCACGGCATTACATTTTGCGGGAAGCTATCGTGAATTGGGCTACAGACACGCAACTCACGTTCCGGGGACCTTTTTGAAAAACGTACAGTACAGCAAGTGTTTGGTTATGAACGAAAGAAAGAGGCAAGCGAACAACGACAAAGTACCAACCGACCAAAACCGACCGGACCGAACAAAGGCAGATGAAAAATGAAACGCTAATGATTACTTGTACACCCCCGTCCACCATACCGACCGACTCCCAAATTCCAAAACCCATAAGTATGACAGGAAATCATGATATCGTGGAAAAAAAAAACCCCTGCGTGCCACCCACTATCAGCAGCTCTGCCCTTCCTCCATGACAATCTCCAATGTGCTGGCAGTGCTAAGTCCACTACCAACTCTACCACACCTTCCAATACTGCCCCTAGGCCCCTTCGGTCCCCAACTATCACTCCTCATCTCCTCCGTCGTTCGCCGGACCTTTCTAGACCTTCGTACGCCTCCAGCACCCAAGCTCCTACTTCTTCGTCTTTTCCCTACTCCTCCCCTTCCCCCACCGCCACCCTCTCCTCCATCCTCCTGTAAAGTCCTCAATGGTGCTCCAAAAAACCTTGGAATAGTAAATGGCGAATACCCCACCGATGCACCGTCATCATTATCCCCCTCCCAGTCGCCCTCTCTCTTCGTCGGTATCCCGATAGCACTGTAATTATCCACCTTCCTCATTAATGGCTGGAACGCATCCATGCTCCCCTTGTGCCCGTGTAGTCTCCAGAATTTAGTGTCGCGAGGACGGATCCAACGGCGATCGTCTGGTTGGCCGTTGCGAAGGACACGGCCCTCCCAGCCTTTAATTCGCAGGTTGGTCAAGACCCGAGCATAGTGTTCCTCCCGCCGAATATCGGAAGGTGTTCGGGGAAGATTCAATCTTTTTCGATACCATTCTTCCCATATCGATTAGCCCTCACTATGATGATGACGGACGGTGGACAGTAGATGGGAGTGGGGAAAACCTCTAAAAGGAACTACGCGTTTGGTCCTCCATGCACCTCTCCGATGCGTCTTAACAGAGTAATACGTCGGCTCAACAGCAGACACGCACCACACCCACCCCGTAATGAGCGTAAAGACCAGAGCAAAGAAAGAGAATACGAGTATTACTAGGAGAATTCCGCTCGTGGAAGGGTTTCCGGGTATGTAGTAGTCGTCACTCTCATTGTCTTCGCCAGTGTTGCCACCGCCGGGGCTGTAGGTTAACGACAGGGGCGCCATCTGATCACGGAGAAGGGCATAGAGGGGTCTGTTTCCTTCTCGTTCCCCACACCTGTTAGGAATTGTGACCAAATCCCAAGATCCCAAGATCTCAAAAAATGCTATTAGGATTGGAAGAAAGGGGACTGAGGTGAAAGGTGAAAGGGGGAAAACTGAAAGAGAAGGAGCGCCGACTGTTCTGTTTAACCTTAACCTGCTTTCCCAGCGGTTGCGTAAAAAGTATCGAATTCTACCCCACACCCATTCTTTTTATTCCTCCGGCTGAAAAAGAAAAGAAAAACACTAAGAATCATTCCTTGTTTTTTCCATTGTCTCTTTTCTCTTAACTCCAACGGTGTGGCTTGCCTATTGCGGGTTGAGGGGAATTAGCTTAGTTTAATTGGGGTTATCAATTACTCTTACAAGATGAAACTTTGACGACTTTGGTTGGAAGATCGAGCGATTCTTGGGGGTTCAGATGTGAGCTTGGCGTCGTCGGTTAAGAATGGTCCAGAACTGCTTAGCGGCGGATAACTTCGCTTCGTTGAACCCAGCTCGGTGTAAAGAGTAGGGAGGGGTAGTTGGAACAAGGATTACTCGGATGGATGATCTCGTGAGGTTATATATAAGTCAGGACATTGGTCCACAATTACTTGGGATGCGCTTTGTTTGACATGCTCCCAAGTCTTTGCCTGAATTCTGTTTTCTCTCGCACACTGTTGCTTCCTGTGCAACTCGTGGAGGCAAGGACAGTTGCGTCTACTCTAGTCCCATCGAGGTTACCGGGTGTTCAGCACACCGACGTACAAACCTTATCATGCGCACGGAGAAAACCCGACTGAACGGATAAGGCACCGATAAGGCTGATAAAAACTTGAGCCCTTGCACAAATCAGTGGGGGTATGGGCGCCCTGGGCAGGAGCATGGATTGGTACTGATGCTGAATTGCGTATACTGAATTCCATTATGGTAGCTTTGTGGATCGGCGTGGGTCATCGAGGAGAAGGGGGGACTAGGAGCATCGATTTGGTTATAATATCGTGGGCAGTGCTATGCTCACAAGTGGCTCCTACGGAAGGAAATTCGGACGAAAAGAGTTGGACACCACCCTTCAAAACTCAACCTCAGAGCTTCTCGAATGGTATCGTACTGCCGATATGATGCGACTTCAGACATGCCGGGAGCTCACAGGCGCTTGAGCACGGAGTTCACTGAGCAGAGGCTGTCAATTGAATTGAATTGACCCAGATGGAGTTGGGAAAAGTTGCTTGTTTGCTACAGCGTGTTCCCTAGCTACGGGCATACAGTACCTGAGGTTCCACGACATCAGAGATTACAAATCTTTCTGAGAGGTACAGTAGAGTATGTCGAGAAGTCAGCCACGCGGTCCAATACGCATCACATTCCGGAGGTTCATTTCGCGATATCGTCAGAAGACCTTCTCTGGTGAAGTTTGCTCCAGCGCTACGTATTTTGTGAACTAACATTGCGATGCTATTTGCTATCAACACACAGCCTATATTATGCGGGGCTAACACCACGCCCATGCTCGAGTACTCGAGTACCGGTACCGGCAGTTGTGCCCGAGATGAAAAACAGATGAAGCATCAGATCAGACCAGTCAGCTTAACAATTGTTCCGATTGTCAGTTTGGCACCAATCTTTACGCTGCTGATCGTCATCAAGACTAGGGAAATTCCACGTTTTCGCTGCGGGGGGGCGGCGGTTGCGGTGACGCAACTTAGGCTAGTGTATTGGTTGCTTGCTATTCAGGGTGCAAGATTAAAGTTTAAAGTGTATAAAGTTGTAAAATACCCATCATCGGATTGAAGAATTTGTTCCTCTATTTGTAGGGTAAGTTCTCCACGTTGGTGGGGGGGTTCTCCATTCTATGCGCATGGTATTGTCAATTCCCCACTCCGAGGGAGTATCGTGGCCATACTATGATAGAGTAATTTCCAGGGTTAGCACCATAAATACTCACTAAATCCATCATCCCATGGGGGCCTAATACCGCATTATCTGGTGATACTGGAACTGGTGCTATCACCGAAGATGATAAAATGGCGAGCTGCCACAACAGTTGCGCTACATGCATTCAGCGATAGTGTGGGCACCAGGAACATTTTTATAACGACCCCGATGACTGGAACACAACCAGGCTGGCTAGTGGAGGCTCTATTTTTTTTTTTTACCGAGCTAATTGAAGAGTTGTATTGTTGAGAAAATCAATCACCCCAAGAAACTGTAAGGGAAGCACAGTCGAGACAGTGAGAGGCATCAATTAGCTATTTGACTTTGCCATTAAGGATCCTTCAGAGCACAAAGGGAGAGTCAAACAGCCAACTGATATCCTTGTCAATACTGATTTTGCTTTCCAGAAACCAGAATAGAGACCTTGATTCCCGGTCATGTAACTCTACCATCATAAATTGTCACTCTCTTCCCTTTTCCTTATATTCGCTAAGCTCCCCACCCTGTCACACTTCGGCCACATGGCAACACTAAGCTAAGTCTTAACGCGATTTCCGGTATCGCCAGATAATGCGGTTATCTCGGCGATTAGAACCAAAATAGACTAGGAGGGAGAGTCAACGAACACGGGAGCTTAGTGAGAACTAGACTAAAAGTGACTTGGTAAACGTTAATCCAAGCGGCGGTTTTGTTTGGATGTTACTGAGAGGGAACACTAGCGCAGTCGTGTTTCCTAGATCGTGCGCTGCTTAGGTAAGCTGAGCCCGGTGCATATCATCAACTACTCGCCCAAATCAAAAGTCTGTCCCCGACTTTTTGCCACAGCGGCTGTTCTTAAAGTTTACCTTTCTTTTATTGCCAATTGAAATAAGGGAAGCACGAATATAATTCCTCCAATAGCCGCGGTGGCAAAAGTCGGGGACAGACTTTTGATTTGGGCGAGTAGTATTCGTAATTTTGTTGACTTACGATACTCTGCTAAGCCTATTGCATTTTAGTGTAGCGTTTTCCACCACACAATTCAATGGCAGATCTAACGAGTTTTTTTTATGGTATTCCAGTAAAGTTAATATATCACGGGCTCGGCCAATTGAGTTAAAGCCAGTATTAACTGCTTGTTGCAACCTTGGCTAGATGAGATACCCGAACCGTACAGTCACAACCGGGGGCATGGCGAAACCGGACGGATGGCGAACAGGGGTACTTCATGGGCAAAAATGGATTCGCTAAGGTTAGGGTTACAAAAAAATTACTAACAATTAATCCCTGTTCGCCATCCTCCCAGTTTCGCCATGCCCCCGGTTGTGACTGTACCAATACGATGCTACCTTTCCCCACCAAGAAAATTCGCAATCTCCTTGCTTAATTAAGAGGGTCCTAGGCATCCGCCATCTCTTAAGTATTGTGGTTTTCTCAAAGGATGCGAAAGGGGCCCACAGCTCTCCCAGCTTTTTTATCAGAGCTTGATTGCGCAATAGCATCCACCGGGGGCCGTGCTAAGAATTTCGCTCTAAAGAATCAGATATACTGTGAATTCTCAAATTCAGTGGCTTGCCAAGTGCTAATTAAACGGGGAACTCTGAAAAAAAAAAAAAAGGATTCGCAACCTTTTGTCCAGCGAGTTTTTCGCAACCTTTAGGAAAAGCACAATAAGACGTGAACTCTAACCTGTGCCTCGTTGCAGCTGCGACAAGCTAAAATTGGGCAAATTGCCTGCGCCGAGGCCCCTCTATCACTCTTGCACTTGTGGTGCGTGCCACACACTGGACTGGTTGTCAGAGTTCACTTTTATGATATGCACTAGTGCTTTAGTTCATAAGTTAGTAACAATGGGTGATTTAAGAAGCGAGTTGCCTAAGGCCAAGTAACCGTGTTCGGTTTGGATCCCACATCCTAAGGATATCATAATAGATAGCCCTCCGTAAGCATTCAGAACAAATGCCCTAAATTTCAGCTGGCTATCATATCTCTACACTGCCGGTAACAGACTGCTGTTGACGAAGATTATGTTCCTTGGCCCTTGCCCCAGATTGGCAGAGTACGCTGGTCAATCATTTTTAGAAATGTCCTATTCCATCAATGCAAAATCTCTAGTAGGGTTCGCAAGTGTCGAAAAAGATTCAGGAATTGTTAGCCTTGGTGCATAATCCCTCAAAATTTGTTATTTTGGGACTCAAAGGCACATTATAGTATTGCGGGCAGTTGCTGTCACAGAACTTTATGGAGTAGACTTGAGCTTATCGGCACTTATCAAGTACCGGCAGTCTTTCTGCCTGGTAGCTTCCTTTCACATTCTCCCCTACCCGACCCCCTGGCGGCTTGGTGCTGTCATTTCCTACGAGTACATTTTGTGCTTGTCCTGGCGGTTTATAGGGGTGCCGAGTGGTGCAATCTTCAATCATTACCGTGCTCGTGGTGGGCGAGAAGTACCTGACGATAGGGATTCACAAAATATATGGCGAAATATCCGTGCGTATCTGAGCTCCTATTCAGATCCACAACCCCTGATATCGCATACTTCTTGTCTGCCATCGCACCGGTTCGAGTATTGAGTCTTCCACAGGGTCCTGGAATGCTTTCGGGGCGGCGGGGGAGGGAGGGCGTGGCCCAAGGAAAGCTAGACAGGGCCAATGAGCGGGTCAGCTCGGTCGGGACGGGGTTAAATTAAACTTATGGAACAGAGGACCTAGGTCGATACACCAAAACTTGATGGTCGGGTTATAAATTGTCAAGCGTCCGCCGGTTGTTCGCAAATTCCTGCATTACATTAGTTGCTACTCGACACTGTGGAAGCGTCTTGAAGAATGTTTCTGGGCTTGTTTCAATCCCGAATGCTGGGATATGGAGCCCGATAGAAAAACATATGATGCGTGCATCATATGCCGAGTTACCCGTATCATAAGAGCCTGTTTGCGACCGTTCCGTTCCGTTGCCTCCATGCAGACGACCGTTTCCCTCCTGTTCCTAATATTCTGAACGGAACTGCCGTTGGCAAGCCTGGAACCTGTTACTATCAGTTCCGTTTAACGGTCAAAATCGACTGTTTCTGAAAAAGCCCTCTAGAGCTCTTTTTCAAACGGTCGTCTTTCCTTCTGTTTTTGCCAAACAGGCCCTAAGCCAGGGAATCTTGTTAGGTTCATGAAAACGCGAGCTATCTGGATGCATGGAGGCACAGGGTCCACGGTGCCTTTCATCCTTTTGTAAGGGTAAGGGTTTAAAATGTTCTAAAAAAAAAAGGGCTGGCGGGAAGAAAGTACGGTACTCCAAGAGAAAAAAATAGAATGCAGCAGCAGGGAAGAGTCTTTTCCTGCATTCATGTGTCAGCCTTAGTTATATCGATTTATCGCAGGCGCTATCGTAACCCAAAGTCGACCGCGTACTGATATGATAGTAGGACCTGAAGTGCTTGAAATCATCGCGATGTTCACGACCACTGCCGTTGGATGTCCTGATCCTAACCTAGGGTGGCCGTACTCGCACTACAACCGCCCTTTTTTTTTTTTTTTTTTGCGCACTTTGATGAAAGGGACTTGGGCAAGAAGATACCGCTACTGTAATTGCAATGCATAGAGTGGCATAAGCAGGAATCCTTCAGCTTGCAACAGCTAAACGGAGGAAGGCGTCTATCAAGGTTAGGAGCTGACAAGGGGGATTCCTGAGAAGGAGAAGGGGATTTCATTCTGTCTCTATCCGGCACGCACCCACCTTTAAGTGACCTCCGTCCGAGGCAAGTAATTCTTGCTCCTCTCTTCACTTCACTTCACTTCACTCCGCTCCATATTGGCATTTCTATTTGCATTTTCCTCCTCCGAGAGAAAAAAATGGTTTTTTCCGTTTCCAAGGAAGCCCCCAAATAACTCCTTTTTGTTTGATTTTTAACTTTGGTTCCGGACACGGTGTCTAGTCTACGGCTATCCGGGCGTCAACTTTTATTGGCTTTCCTTCCTTCTCTCTGTGTCTGACGTCCTTTTCATCTGCACCCGTTGCTGTAGGTTTGCCTTCAGCTTGGAGGTGTTAGAGAGTCCCTGTATTAATTTCTCGGATTTCTCGGCAGGGGAGCTGCACTGGACTTTTGTTACTGGTCCCTGGAGAAGAAGCTTGGTCCGCGCCTTCCCCTTTTCTTCTTTTTCTTCCACGCATTTACAATATCTTTCCCAAGAGCCTCCTAACCTCAAGTAGCTTGAGGCGCCCCAAAATCCAGGAATTCTTCCCCCTCCTCCTTTCCTTTCCTTTCCTTTCCTTTAATCTACTCATTCCCTTTCATTCCTAATCATCACCGCATGCATTCTCTGTCCCGATGATGCCCAGGCACTCTCACGCTTACTCCAACGGCCATGCCTACGGACCAAGCAATACATTCTCTATTTCACCACATAGGTACTACAAACTCACACTGGTTTCTTCGGTCAAACTTTGCTTATTTGTCTCTATTAAAAAAAAAATAGATTCCAGCCCCGCACACAACCTGCGCTACGATGGCGACGGAAGATTCTCTTTAGGATATGCTCGATTTCTACCCTCGCCGCCGTAATATTACTACTCATCTTCCCGTCGTTCCGACAGGTTCTCCTCCCATCACTGGGCCTATCGGCGCTGTTGCGGGACGACCCCTTGATATCCACCGTCAAGCACTATGATCTCTCCAACGTGCAGGGAACCGCCCGTGGCTGGGAGAAGGATGAGAGGATACTCATGTGTGTGCCACTGCGTGATGCTGAAGTTCACCTTCCCATGTTCTTCTCGCATTTGCGGAATTTCACGTACCCTCATCGCCTGATTGACCTTGCGTTTCTGGTGTCTGACTCGAAGGATCACACCTTGACCTTGCTCAAAAAACAGCTGGAAAAGGTGCAAGCTGACCCCGATCCGCTCCAACCCTTTGGAGAGATTTCTGTGATTGAGAAGGATTTTGGGCAGAAGGTTCAGCAGGATGTTGAGAATAGGCACGGCTTTGCTGCGCAAGCGGGTCGTAGGAAAACCATGGCACAGGCCCGGAATTGGCTCTTGAGCGCTACATTGAGGCCTTACCACTCGTGGGTTTATTGGAGAGATGCCGATGTGGAAACTGCCCCGCCAACTATTTTGGAGGATTTGATGAGACACAACAAAGATGTCATTGTTCCGAGTAAGTCTTCCTATGGTCTTGGCTTAGTCTTACAATCCGTGTTGCCGTCAAATGATGCAAATTCATGTATTTGCTACTTCAGAGGATTTTATTCCCATGAGACAAATACTCACTTTAACCCACTGATTTTGACTTTTTTTTTGAAAATTTGTGCCCGGTTACTGTATCCCTTACATAGCTAATAGTGCTAATAACATGGTTCTGGCATAGATGTCTGGCGACCACTTCCTGACTGGCTTGGAGGCGAACAGCCCTACGATCTCAATTCCTGGCAAGAGTCAGAGACCGCCCTTGCACTTGCTGAGACACTCGATGAAGATGCTGTCATCGTCGAGGGATACGCTGAATACGCCACATGGAGACCTCATCTTGCTTATCTCCGTGACCCATATGGCGATCCTGATGTTGAGATGGAGATTGATGGAGTCGGAGGTGTCAGTATTCTTGCAAAAGCACGCGTGTTCCGTGCTGGTGCCCATTTCCCTGCATTCTCTTTCGAGAGGCATGCCGAGACTGAGGGTTTTGGCAAAGTCAGTGGCCCATGCTTCCCAATCTATTTTCTTTACTAATTTTGCGACAGATGGCGAAACGCATGAAGTTCTCGGTTGTTGGACTCCCGCATTACACCATCTGGCATCTTTACGAGCCTTCAGCAGACGATCTTAAGCACATGGAGCGCATGGAGGAAGAGAGACTCGAGAAGGAGGCGAGGGAGAAGGAGGAAATTGAGCGGCAAATGAGAGTTAGTGAGAGCTGGCAAGATAAGAAGGGCGAGTGGGAGCAGGATAAGAAGGAAATTCAAAATAAGGCCTTAGAAAAGAGTAGAAGGGAGCGCGGGGAGCGGAAACCTCTTGGGGGGAGTGAGCAAGGACCGCATGCACATGCCGGTGAGGAGGAAGCAGAATCAAAGAAGGGGAGCGGGGAGAGCAATGTAAGCCTCCGGATCTAGCTAGTTTGTCTAGTCGTTTGTTAGTCTACAAACCCCTGCTAACCTTCACAGGCCGAGGCAAATGGCATGGACGCAGTGGGCGACGCATAGGTGTCAGAATATCTTCATCAAGGCTGGCTTAGATTGGGTGTCAGGTATTTTTTTGTACTGGCATGAAACGATATATATCATTTGTTCGTTTGCCTTTGTTTTTTTCCTTTTAAAAAAAAGGGGGGTCATTTTTGCCTTTCATTGTATCTCATTGCAATTCCACGCTTTTCCTTTTCCTTCTCTTTCTACTAGACTGAGGAGGAGAGGATCCGGTGGCCACGGGCCATGGGATAAGAAAATATATTCTGGGGCGCTAGTAGTGTTTATTCCTTATTCCTTATTCTTTTATTTTCTTGTTGTTCGTTTATCTAGATGGTCAGGTTATTGGTTGAAATAATGGGGTTATGAAGAATTTATAAACAAAACACGAGAGAAACTAGATGCTTGCTTAGAGCCATCCCTTCTGTAAATCTGGCCGAAGCCCGCGCTGTGAGCAATACTGAACGAAATAAAAACGACATGTAGTAGATTAGAGATTATTTTTTTTTGGTGTTTTTGGATATATGCGCCTTGCGCTGCCTCAGCAATTATTGCTTCATGCATGATCATTGACATCCGCTCATGCCTCATGTATAAACACTTCAAATTCCCAGGCACCTGGCAATTGTCATATCACCAGCACCAGTTAAAACATTCAATGCCCTTCCAGTGGGTGGATCGGCGTAGCACTTGACAAAACTATGGTTAGCATTCTCAGGGTTGTCTATCGGACCTGGGGGAGTCGGGGATACTGATGATGAGGTGTTTGTGCTAGTACTAGTGCCTGTCATGATTGTAGTGGCACTAGTAGGGCTACTAGAACTGGTGCTCGATGCCGTGTTAGAGCTTATTTCTGTGGTAAGCACTGCCCTTTTCTTATACAAGCTCAGGTGGCTTCTAACTCCATAGTATTTGAGTGTATACTCTAAAAAATGAAACTCCAAATGAGAAACTATCTAGCCATAAAAAGAATTGTGAATGTGAACATGGATACCTTTTCAAGTCATTTGGCACTCTGAAATATCAATCGAGACAACTCTCCCTACAAGCGCAATCCCATACTAACACTCCCTTCTATACCCAAGACCAGTGTATCCATAAGTGCTACAAAGTCCAAGGCATGTCCTAATATTCATAGTATTAGAACCAGCCAACAGAGTTAAAACCATTCCTGTCAATCACTTTGTGTAACATCTGAGAAAGCAATAACTCGCATTACCGTGATTAATCACTGGACCTGTAGGAGTGGGGGAAATAGATGATGATGTGCTGGTGGTAGTAACAGTCAAGCTGGTACTTCCTGAACCAGCACTCAACCTGTAGTGCCCAAACTGGTTGTGAAACCAGTTTCTGTAGTTGCCGTTGCCGTCTTCTTTTTTGTATACAAACTCAATCTACCTCCAACTCCACAGTATGCAAATCCAATTAATACAAGAATTTGGAGTATACTTATGGCATACAAAACTGGCATAAATGTATAGACAATTCTGTATCAATGCTGGGCATTAAGAAATGATGTCCTCTTGGAACATTCTCAATGAATTGCTCGTAGCAATAAGACCTTCAAGATCAATCAGATAGTTTTACTTTTCCTCTAATGTTTGAATTTTTATGCATGAATAAGATCTGTTTTGTATTAGCCAGTCACATCAAGGCTCAGGCCTGAATAGTTAGGGAATATAAGTTAATTTAAGATATCATATTATTTATTGCAGTCCCTCTATCAAATAGAAAAAAAGAAAATTCTAAGCAGTTATGATCAGGACAGAAACTGATTAAGGAACTATAATATTGAATGCCAGTCCCTATAACTGAGAAAAAAAAATACCAACAACCTATGACGATGTTACAATCCTCTTCTCTTCGGGTAATACTTGCAGCAGGTAACCGATAGTTTCCTAACGATCACTTCTTCTTAGTCCAATAGCTGTTGCGATAGCTAAGTCCGTTGACTCCTATCTAGCAACGTCAATCGCTAGGCTCATATAAGACAGTCGTGTCTTGATTTCCAGAAGCGTGATAGATAAAGATCTTTGTATTGAAAGTATAGTATATGAAAGAACTTAGATAGTTGCGTGAAGAACCCAAATCTCCTGCCCGGAGGGTGCCCTTAAACAGGGGTTCTTCCCTCAACCCTAACCCTGCATGACTCATATCCTCGCATCACGCGACTCATGACTCATAGTGAGTCATCGTGTGAAATCCATCAGCTGACTTGTTTGAGTCAGCTGCGCCTTATCCCGCAACCAATCAAAAACCATAAAACAAGTCATGTGCCCTAACGGGGTCACATGCGTAAAACCCATGACTCATAACTATGAGTCATGTGCAAAATACATAAACCACATGACCACAATCGTGCGTCATGTCAAAACCACATGACCACAATCGTGTATCATGTCAAAATATCAACCAAGAACAATAAACCAATGACACGCTATTGCGTCATCATGCGGAAACCTATGAGTCAACTGATCTCATAGCGTGAAAGATAACAAACCGATGACTAATAACTATTAGTCATGTGAGAGTCTGCCTTGCTTAGTCACCGTTTGTGACATTAGCTCCCTTCCCCCTCTTGCATCGGTCCCACGATGCTA
>Ga0307507_10005613_pt1 | contig 20417 bp, 33 predicted proteins | sample 7_EM_MG_FD_207223 | JGI IMG/M metagenome (GOLD analysis project Ga0307507, IMG submission 207223) | Populus trichocarpa ectomycorrhiza microbial communities from riparian zone in the Pacific Northwest, United States - 7_EM | ecosystem: Host-associated > Plants > Roots > Unclassified | place...
GGATTGCTCCTTCTGTTATTATTCACCAATGTCCATGGCTTGCAGTGACTGCAATAGGATTTGATGGAATAGCCATACTCAACATTAAAATTAATGGAATAATTTTATTTAAAGACAGTTCCCCTTGCTGTGGCGAAAACATAAGGTAATCTGTCTGAATTGGAAGATTGAAGGTCGGTGATCAATTGAGCATTCAAGTCCGCATGTTTTCTCGGGAAGAGGGAGAATAGAAGGTCCTTATAACATGCCTCTCCTTTTCAGGACACTCGTTAAGCGAGGAAAAAAAGGGGCAGTCGGACGGTAGTCGGCCACTGTCCGACGAGGACGGCAGCCGTCCGACTGGACGACTGGTATGGTGTGCGACACTTAGACGGGGCCCCGAAAAACCACCTTAACAAAAAATGAATCAACATTCAACCACCACAACTATTTCCAAATACAAATCCTTATACCGATAGATAACCAATCAGAGGGTAACTCTAAGGTTTAATTTCTCAAAGATCTTGTGTTTTGGTTGAGGAGATAAAGGAAATAATTTATATGGGAGGTAGTAATTTTGAACTCCATACAAAGCCGTTAAAGCCAGACAAAATCCACTAAAATTCTACAAGCATAAAGCACTAGTAATTCCTATTCAGGCCTAGCTTATACCAAATTTAGACTAGTAATTAGATGAATTTTTGAACCTTTTGCCAAGACAGGCCCCGTCTAGGTGTCGCGCACTATCTAGCACTGGGCCGCCGCCTTAGGCTGTGGGGGGGAGGTATATATTTGAGGGTCAGGTGGGAGGAATTTTTTCTTCTTGCTTTACCCTTCCCTCTACGGTATGATACCTTGTTTGTGGGCGGAGTTTTGGAGTTCCAAGAACACTTGTAGCTCGACATCGATGTCCCCACTTTTGTTCCCTATTCTATCGGAGCTGTGACTTGCACTTGTAAACAGTGAGGTGTGGTGCCGTAGGAATGGATCTTCGAGAACTCGAGCTTTCTCTTCTCTTCTTCCCTTTTCTCATCTCTCTTTCTTCTAACAGCTTAGCTTACCGGTGGCTTGGTCTAGTTTAGCTAGTCGACTGCACGTACCAGATTCCGATCTAGTCAGTCCCGCCTACACACCTCGTCGGGTGGACCCTGAAGCAGCTTCTTTCCCATTCTTCATTACCCCCCCCCTCCACACACATACTCCCCCACTCTCCCACTCCTCCACACCCCACATACACCCTCTCCCTTCTCTGCTTCTACGAATACTCTCCTCTCCCTCGTTCTTTTTGTTCTTACCATCCCCAACTCACTCATTCACCATCCTCCTCGGCACCTTAACACCCATCTCCATGTCAGAAAAGAACATCCAACACCTTGTCCCTTTACTTCCTCCCCCGACAACCTCACAGCCGCCAACTGCATCTCCCGCTACGTCACGAAGTTCACGTGCGTTTTCAAAAATCAAGCTCGGACTCCTTGCGGGTGTGCTAGCGATATCCACGGTTTGGGCGTACTCGCGCTTCGTCGGAGGATGTAATCATGAGGGAACCCTCGCGTTCGAGGGTGGTGAGTGGGGTGATGATCTATTGGATGTTGAAGACTATGGGGGAATGAATGAGGGAATGTCAGGGAGGTTGGGGTACACCCTCGTTAAAGATATTCCCGCGGAGGATATTCCTGGCCGCAGGAAGAAGAGTGTTAAGAAGGGGGAGGGGGATGATAAGAGGTTGATTGTTGTTGGCGATATACATGGGATGTTTGATGAATGTTTGATTTTCCCCCTCACCCTGACTCCCCTCCTACACCTCCCAACTTTGAGTTGGACATAGCTGACCGTGTGGAATACAGTCCAAAGTCTCCTTGACAAAGTTTCTTACGACTTTGAATCGGACTACTTAGTCCTCGCCGGCGACATCATTTCTAAGGGCCCGGATAGCCTCACGGTCCTAGACTTGGCGAGGAAGATTGGCGCGCATTGCGTGAGGGGTAATCATGAGGACAGAATTTTGCTGCACTATCACGATATCCAGAGACGGAAGCGGAAGCATCATAGGGCACTCGAAGCCCCCGAGTCTGAAAAGGATGAGAGAGAGGAGGAGAATAATGATCAGGAGGAGGGTGACCAGGATGATGATGGGAATGATGATGGTGCGGCGGAAGGGGAGGAGTTTGGCAATATGGGACCCGAGGTGGGCGAGAAAGAGTCCCCGAGTCTGAGCGTGGAGAAAAGATTGGCGAGATCTTTGTCCAAGAAGCAGGCTGAATGGCTGGATGCTTGTCCACTTGTGCTTCGGGCTAGCAAGGTTCCTGGGCTTGGGCAGTATTATATTGTGCATGCTGGGTTGGTGCATGGTATTGAGCTTGAGAGTCAGGTATCTACTGTTTTTCCCATTTGTATATTCTGGGGTTTATGCTGACCGAATCCGCAGGACCCCTTGGCGATAATGACTATGAGAACCCTCAACCACCGTCTCGTCCCATCCCCAAAACAGAACGGAATGCACTGGGCAAAGTACTGGAACAAAATGGAGACGAGGAAAACTCATGACCACACCACCGTAGTGTTCGCCCCCCCGTTATTTCCCCAGACTATACTGCTAGGATGCTAACGCAATGGATAGCTACGGCCACTACGCAGCCGAAGGGCTCGACATCCGCCGCTACACAAAAGGTCTCGACAGCAGTTGCGTTCGCGGCGGGAAGCTGTCCGCATACATCCTCGAAGCGAATAAAGGGGGAAGAGTAGAAGAGGATATTGTTAGCGTTAGATGCAGAGAATACCTTGACTAGAACTGTCCTGCTTGATTAGACTAGGCTTGGCTTGTCTGTTGTATAGATGTGGTACTTTTTTTATTATTCTTCTTTTGATCTTCTCCTTGAGTATTTCATATGGTGGATTGGGGGCTGTATCGTTTGATTTTCTCATCTTCATCTTTGCTTTTCCCATTTTTCTGCTATTATGGACTGATGTATGCGGTTAGCGTCCCCCCCCCTTTTTCTGATACACGGCTGCGAGATGGTTGCTTGGTTTGGCATTTTTTAGTATTTTTTTTTCTTATTTATTTTGGCGGTTGAGTATTCTTTTTTTCTAGGAGGAAGAGAGTAATGCCCGATGTGATGCTGATACCCTATTTTATCGCGCCTGCTAGCATCGTGGTTTAGAGATGGGACGGATGAGCTTAGTGTAATAGATGGCGATACTATGCTAAATTTCTTACAATTAAATTTCTGTAGGTTTTCGGTACTTCATGCTCGGAGATTTTTGTGACCGAGTATGAAATGGTGAAGAATTCTAAGCTAGCCGCATCCTGTGACTTCCTGGGACCAAGAACTTATGTCCCATAAGTCCCGTGACCATGGCTTAGTAATGGTACCAGATTTTCTCCATGCCTGGGAGCTTCGGGTAGGTGCAGCTTGCAGCACGGGGATTACGCCACAAGCTAGAACTTTCCGCGGCCATTCAAAGCGGGCGCAATCATCGCACAGCTAAACGCTGACGTCGGCGATCTCTCTTTGTCAGCTTTCTCCTTTCCCATCCATCTGTTCTCTCACAAACCCCACATTCTCGACCACCTCTGCCCTTCACAAAACCTCGATTTCTACAGGAGCACCACAATCTTTGTGTTTTCTTGCATAGCTCCTCGATAACCAAACAAACAAAATGGGAGCTCCAAGCACAGTGCCCCCCCATCAACCAACCTACGGTAGCAATGAGCCGTCGACTTCTTACACAAGGCCGCCTCCGGGTTACACTGGGGACCAGTCACCCCTGATGGGGACCCCCCGCAGCAGTGAAGATAATGTTCCTCCCCCCTCCACTCTATTGCCCACAAAATTCCACTAACCGCTACTAACAAAATTTCAGATCCCCGACGACTTCAAGTATTCAACCTCTGTAGCCGAGGCCACAATCGACATCCGCCACGCCTTCGTGCGAAAAGTCTATGCAATCCTCACGGTTCAACTTATCGTTACCGCAATCTTCAGTTCAATCTCCTTCTGGAATGACTCGTTCAAAGAATGGATTCAGACAAACACCTGGATGTTGTTTATTGCGATCTTTGGCTCTCTGGGGTTTCTTGGATTGACGTTCTGGAAGCGGCACTCCTACCCCATGAACTTGATCTTCCTCTCCGGGTTCACTTTAGTTGAGGCTTATACCATTGCCATCGTAACCTCTTTCTACCAGTACAAGATCGTGCTTGAGGCTGTCGTCATCACCGGCTTGCTCTTTGCCGGGCTGACCTTATTTGCTGTGCAAACTAAATATGACTTTTCAAGTTGGTATAGCTATCTCTACGGTGCCCTTTGGCTCGTCATCATGCTCGGCTTCGTCGGCATATTCTTCCCGCATGATGGTTGGGTTCAGCTTGCATATTCGGGTGCGGCGGCTTTGCTGTTCTCCGCGTATATCTTGTTCGATACGCAGATGATTATGAGGAGGATGCATGTCGAAGAGGAGATTGCTGCGGCGATATCCCTCTATTTGGATATTCTTAATTTGTTCCTTGCGTATGTTCCCCTTGTTGATTTTGCGATCCCTTGAGTTGGCTCCAAGCTGGTGCTAATATGAATCGGGTTGTAGTATCTTGAGGATTCTTAATAGTTCTAACGATAACTAAGATGGATCGTCTGTTGGAGGAACAAGTTGGGAGATGGAGGAAAGGTGCTGGAGGAATGATAGGGAATACGAACAAGGGAAAACGCGCAATTAATCAGCATGGGATTTTGTAGGAAGGCTGTGCATCGGGAGTGACGAGGGTTGCTGCTTTGGAAATCAGCTTGTCTTTTCCTTTTCTTTTCTTTTTCGTTCTCGCTTACCGTACTGTTTCGGTCAGACTGGCTTCTATGATGGTGATGGTTCCCCCTTTTCTTCCCTTCTCCACTCTAAACTCGTGCTTCAAGTTAGTCAATGATATGGAACTTTTCACGATTGTGCCGTGAATCCATCCCGCCTTCCCGTATGCACTTAGCCTGTTTTGTGTGGAGGTTTTCCATGAGTGATTTCTTATGAAGCCTAGCTTGCCCAATATCGTGATAAACTCAAGAACCTTGCTCCGTCATGGTGAGGTGGCTTATCGGGGGATCCGCAGATGTGGTATTGGAGTAATTGGGAGTTACGGTTGGCTAGTATGGTCCGGTATCATAGCTTGTGACACTCCAGTGCGATGTCGATATAATTTGCTAGCTGGGTTTGAGTGGCGCATAGTCTTCTGGCGCTACAAGAAAGCGAAAACTATTTGTTTGATCGTGGACTGGGGGTTCGCTTCCTAAGCGCTACTGTCGCAGTATTACAGGCAGTATCATACGGGTTTTATGACCGTATTGCACTTGTATTGTACTAGTACATTGGGCTCGCGATATTTTGTGGTCGATAAGCGGATGGTATCGGATAAGGAGTGCCTTTGTCTAGCGATAGCAAGGATTGTAGGGTGTTAACATGCTGTGTGAGATTTGGTTTAGTAAAGTGGAGTGTTGGGTGTGTTTGTATTATACAAGTGCAATGTTGGGGCATGTGGTGGTGGTGGTGGTGGGGGAAGCATCATATTGTGCTATTATAGCATGCCATCGATTCTCATCCTGCAACAGGGGACATGTTTCTAAAGTGAAGGATCACCACAACGCTCCACAGGGGAAACATATACCGGCAAGCCACCTTGGTGGTCGCTCTGGGGCTTATGAATGTTTGACCACGGTACCAGTATGACAATTGCTACATACGGTTTCACGATGAGGTACGGTAGCTATCGGGTTATCGTACTCTCCAAGCTTTGATATTCACAACAATCAAAAAAATACAAACGAGCTCGTGCAGACCTATCCTCAAACTTTCGAAACTCTACCCGCAGATTTATTTCCTATGCGCCAAGCCCTGCGATATTCCTCTAGAATACCGGCGCCGTATCTGCTCAAAGCTCACCGGGCGACACCGGTGGCTGTTACACCGGCCTACGGTGCAGCCGCGGCGCGAACCGAAAATTAGAACCATTTCCACGCGGTGTTCCACCCACGCCGAATATTATTGGATTTAGTGGCAGTCAGTATTTCCAGGGTGTTATTGAGTAGTGCGGCGGTATTGGAAGCCGTTTGGGGTCGGTAGAGCACTGGATGGGCTGTGGGGGGTTTGGGATGCTTGGATACTGGTGTTTGGCTGGGCAGTGCAGTTTGATACAGTGGCGAAATCGAGTTACCAATATTGCCCCGTTGCGTTGGTGGATTTGTGCTCTGGGGGGGACTATTGCGGGTGTGGTAGACTCTCGGAATAGGCTCGGGAGGGTTGGTTATAGCTCAGGGGTGCTCGTGAGCATGATGGTTTACTATGGTGAGTCCTGCTCTCCATTGATATGATCGACTCCAACAGTTAACCCGATTGTAGTAACATTACATCCACATTCCCTTCCCGGGACGTGTAAAGTTTTAGATATATACCCTTAGTACTAGTAGTGCAGCCTGATTCCGGCATTAGCACTTGCCCCTAGTAAACCGGCTTACCCCAATAGCTATACACACCGGTATCGGTTTAATACAACAGAATGTGTTCTACTCTCGAGTTACTTATCCTACCGGTATACCATAGCTCTTCCTATATATATCCAAAACAATGCCCTTCCCCCACCATCTAGAGAGCTTAGATATCAGAACTCGACTTTGCTGTCGCTCTTGCTGTCAAGATGTTAACTAACGCTCTATACCTCCTAACAGGCTTGCTGGCCACTCTAGCATGCGCCTCCAATACCTCCGACACTCCTACTATTTCTAATATCGTAGTTGTTGACGAAGCGACTGTTGGGTCAATTATAAGAACCGAGCTATCGCCACTACTGTCAAAATGGGGGGAAATATCACTCCCGAGTGACGGGGATAACTGGAGACACAAGAGCAGGAGGTATAGTCACTTTCAAGAGCCACCGCTCGCAGCAGTGGTCATTGCTAAGAATGAGGATGACATTCTCGCTACCGTATGCTTGCTCTCACCCTTATTTTAAGCCGATTAAGGAAGGCTGACCGGGAATCTGGGAGCCCAGATGAAATACGCTCAAGAAAACAAGAGGGCGTTGCTAGTTAAAGGGGGCGGAAACGGACTAGCAAAGATGAGCCATCTCCAGGACGTCATCATGCTTGATCTCGGCGAAATGAAAAAGGTCACTCTCAATATCAAGGCCAGGACAATGACAGTCCAGCCTGGAGCGAGGGTTGAGGAGATGATAGAAGAGATAGCACATAGAAAATTCCGCTTTCGTGAGTTCTTCTCCGCAAACCTGTTTGTTCTTATATGGGCTGACCGGTTATCATAGCATTCCCTACGGGAGACTGCGTGGGTGTAATCGGAGCAACACTCGGCGGCGGTCACGGTGTATTCGACGGCGAGCACGGGATCATGAGCGATAGCCTGCTCTCGGTGAACATGATCACAGCAAAGGGTGAAAAGATCGCTGTCAACGCGACCGAGAACCCAGATCTCTTCTGGGGGATCAAAGGTGCGGGAAACAACTTTGGTCTTATAACGGAGGCCACTTACCGTGTATACCCCAAGACCACACTTTTTCACTTCACCATAGAGGCCGATTACTCCCCAGACAGTCTGGAGCAAATCCTCGAGGCAATGAATGAACTGGATATACCCCCAGAATCCAGTTCTACAGTCTACTTCCTACCCGACAGACGTGGCCCTCAGAACAATGTAATCTCCCTCTTTCTCCCCAAACCCAATCAATCCCTCTACTAACAATTTCCCCAAACAAAAATAAAAGCCCAACATCCTCCTCGTTTTCATCTACCACGGAAAGCCAAACCCGGCAAAAGAGGCATTCGAAAAGATCTACGGCCACATACCCAGAATAAAAATGACGGAATTCCCAACAAGATACTCGAGACTGAACACAGAGACGGGAAGCTTGATCCCCCTGCTCGAGTGCAATCCCGATGGTTGGGGGTACGAGTACCGAAAGAACCAGTTCTCCGTTAGTATGAAGACCCTTGACCCAGGTGTTATAGCAATGGTATATGAGGAGTTCTCGAACTTTGTTAGGGGCCACCATGTGTATTACTCTTCTATCGTGAAGCTTGAGTCCACAAGGGTGAAGAGGGATGATTCTGCCACCAGTGATGCGTATGTGCACAGAGACCAGAGACATCATGCGTACGTTCCTCCCCCATCATTCCCTCTCTCTGGAGCTCGGAGGTTCGTCCAGCTAACGCAAAGTTAACAGAACTCTCCTCCTAAGCTATGACGAAGAAATCAATGACGCTATAGCAACAGAATTCGGACACAAGATCAGAGACCTCATGCAGCACAATACCGGCAACAACGTACCCCACGTCTTGCCAAACTACGCTCGCGGAGATGAGCCCCTCGGCGCGCTCTACGGGTACGACATGGGAAGACTCAACAAACTTGCCGCGCTGAAGAGGAAATACGATCCAGAGCGGTTCTTCAGTGCAATGACCCCAATCCCATTGGAGCTTCCGGAAGACGTCCTCACCCAGACGTGGAAGAAGGACGAGAACAGATTAAAGATCCAGGAAGTCCTTGATAGGAAGAAGAAATTGATGGAGAGGGAGGAAGGAGTGAAGGAAGGAAAGGTGGAGAAAGCTCCAGAAACCGCGCAAACTGCAAGGGGGAACCCTCCAGCCGCGAAGGAGGAAGGGCCGGAGGTTGTAGATGCAAAGCCAGAGGAGCATACCCTGGTATGGGCAGAGACAGCCAGACAAAAGATCGGTCCTAATGAATTGTAAATTCCTCTTCATTTCACTTATTTCCGCTTCTCCGGATACCACGTATGATATATACATTGTACTTATGTCTGGCGCGCGTGTACTTTTGGGGGAGTTGGCGGGGTTTTAGAATGGATTTTGGTTTCTAATGTTATATTTGATGTGAGCTCTATTATCATGGCCCGAAATTTATTGATACCCATGAATTTAAATTATAGAATATACAGCTATAGGAACCCCAGAGGTGCTCGGGATTGAGTTTATAAACATGATCTGTAGTGGTTTAAAGAGCTCTAGAACACCGAGCATGGCAGCTGGATATTTTAGGTTAGAATCTCAAATAGTGCAATACTTCAGGAATCGCTACTGTCCATACAGAATATTCAAGCTGTATTTAATATAGGATTATAGAAAAAGTTATACAATATCATCTCATAATCTTGTGTTGACCCTTAAACAACAGACACCCACTAATCCACAAATATTCTCTTTGATAAGTATCACCACATTTCCAAGGTACTCAAGCACCATACGCATCCAGTAGCTTCTTTTTAGCAATGGTTTTCCAATGCCTTGAAACGTTTCTCCCCAGTCGCTTTAGCCCCACCAGAGCGTTCGTCTTGGCTACAACGGCAGCCCAATCCACCTCAGCGCTCAACGTATCGAATATTATTCCAATTTCACCTGCAGTTATACTCCCTTCTGCTGATTCTTTCTGTCCTCGTGGGGTCACACCTGCGCGCCCCCGAGCCTTGGGATCTTTTTTAATTGTTTCTCCAGTGAGCGATCTGAATTTTGCGTGGGATGACGATGACGCCTGCTCAGATATGGTATGGTTAGAGTTGACTAGAACTTATGACTTCCAAGAATGAAGGGGGAAAAAGGAAAGACGGCAGAGCAAATACCTTCACAACTATTTTGCTGGCTCCCCCTGTTTTCCCTCCGCGTTTTGGCTTTGGTTGCGGTCCCCTCCTGTCCCCCCCTTCATTCGCGCCGGTATCTTCGACATCGGCTACTTCATCCTTTCCCCCAGACCCCTTGACATCTTTTTTTGCCTTGGGTTTCCTCGGGGTTGGTGGCGGCGTTAGGGCTGGAACGGCTTCCTCCTTAACTATCGACTTTCTCCTCTTTTTCAGATAAGGACCAGCACTTGCATCACTTTCACCAGACTCGTCATCACCCATGGACCCACTGCCATCTCGACCCTCCTCCTCTCTCTTGCGCTTAGTAATCTCAACTTCACCAGCCCCAACTATTCCGGTGTTACCAAACCTGTTAGACGGCTCTTCAGAGGTCTCTGTTTGCCCTTCCTCCTCCTCGTCTAAGGATGAGCTCTCGTTCTCGGACCCTGAATCATCTATTGGGATGTCAGTTACTTTCTCCCTAGACTCAATGTCACCGCTTGAGGTTTCCAATGCTTCTTTCATCAGAGCTGGAACACTAGCTGGGGGCTTCTTCGTACTCTGGGCCACTTTGCTCATTGCCTTCGGGGAAGCTGAACTGTTCTGCTTAATGGATATTTAAGTCATGTCTCCCACCAATTGAAGAAGGGCTGAACCCTGTAGTTACCTCGACAACCTCTTCCGCTTCAGAGCTAGACTGTAGTTCTGTTAGCATCTAGACTTGAGTAGCCGGACGAGATTACCAGTCACCCCAGTCAGTTCCCTTGTAGGAGGGTCAAGGGTAGTGGTGCCCTCTCCCGCAGATTCGTTGCAGCTAAGGATTTCGAGAATTTCCTTAGTCCAGTTAGCCAACCGCTTCTAGGATAGAAGTATCTAGAGAGACTTGGTAATGAAAGAAGAATTTGGTAGCACGGGGAACTAGAACAAGTCGAACTAACTTGCTTAGCCATGACGCCAGACAAAGGGCCTTGTCGGCAATTGTGAGGAACCTGTTAAAAGGAGTAGTAGGAACAGCGGAATAGTACAGATGCCTAACTATCTCATGACCAAAAGTGAGCTAACTTCTCTGCCTTATAAGGCATATTATTGATGGTTCGACTAATGGTGGGAGAGCCTTACCATACTGTTTGTTAAACCCAGAGACGGTGCACGTCTTAGATTATGACGTCAGGCGCAAACAAGCCACAAAACTACTTTGAAGCTTTTGAAAAACCTATCACCCTTGTTTCCGCATTTTATAAGATTGGATTGTACTGTACAATGGGAATAGTTATCGTCTTATAGGCCATTTCCAACGCACCAGTGATTACCAGCATATACACCCCTTCTAGAGATTCAGGAGTGGTGGTGAGATATCGAAGACAGAAAGCGCCTAGGTGCACACACCTACCAACACGATTGATCTGTAGAACCTATATGGACCCCCACCGATAACGAGTAGGAAACTGTACCCAAAATGTCTGTACTTCGTACAATCAATACAGTGTCATATGATAATGGAACCAACTCTACGCCACTGTGCGACCTTAGCCGAAAAGAGAAAACCAGAGCTACTACCGCCAGTAGATTAAAATTCACAAGAGTGCTGTACAACTGGTGATACTTGTTGTCCACGGACCCCTCAAACCTTCTACGCCACCCACTGTTTGAGGGAACCCCCTTAGAAGAGCACAATTCCCTACCTGTATTATAGAGCTTCAATAAAAGAATGATAGCAGCACCTGTCGCTGGCCTACAGGCATGAAGGGGTGAAAAGGGCCCACTGCCTCCTGTGGCAGCTCTCATTATCACATCACAGATTCCCAGGTTTCATGTGCCTATTAAGCATCATGGAAATCGAGCTTCAGCAGCACCCTTATCCTCATCGTTGCTCACTCGGCTCGATTGAAGCAGAGCCTCATTAGGCTGGCGTGGGGGATCTGACAAACCCTAACCCCTGCCATACACATCATCGGTCGCCCTTCACAAGCTTCGGCTCCAAGACTCATCCTCATCTCCTTCCTCAACCACTCAGAGCAAAATGTCATCTGCACCCATTCTTCCAAATGCTCTCCGGCCATTAACCGATCATCTTAACGCTATCCTTTCGAATCCCTCTGACACGCCACTCGATACAGGTCTCATAGAGACCTTCACCGCGCAGCTAACGGGTTTGTCGATATTCTGCAGCAACTACTCGGGCTGGCTGGCTAACTCGGCTTAACAGAGGACCAGTTAAAGCCCCTTGTTCCTTCGTTGGTCCCACTTATTTCGTCTACCTTGTTTGTTCTTCATGAGGACCCCTCACCTCTGACGACGCTACTACGGAGTCTATTATCTACAACATCCTTCTCCGAAATTCTCCCACTAGCAACACCAGATACCATACTACAAACACTGTCTGCGCCAGTACTGCCAATTCAGCATTTAGGGATTGCCCTACTCCAGAAGGCGACATTTGCGGTCTCAGACGCTGGAATTGTCGCCTCATGGACGGATGTTATCAAGAAACTTCTTGAGCTTATGTTAGTTTCTGAGGATACGGGAATATCCTCTAAATCGCTAGATCTCTTGCTAAGCTTGCTTAAGGTTGATTCACCTAAAGCCAATGGAACCGGCTTGGTTTGGCGCAGGATGTTGGAAGATAGAGGGGTTTACGAACTATTCTTCAAGTTGTGCTCTTGGGATGGAGATGCTCTCCCCGGAGGGAAACGTGCAAAAACAGAAGGGCAGGGAAGATTATTGGAATTTGTCGCGAAATTGGCTGAACTGGATTTTGATGCCGTCGTAGCTTCTCGATTTCCAGAGATTGAGAAGAAATTCAGCGTCAGTGCAGAGGATCCATGCCAGGGGCTCCTAGACTTTGCTGCAAGGCACGCGATTCGGGTGGATGACGATGTGATGATGCATATGCTCTTGTTAGACTTTTATGCCGCACTATTGAACTCCGCTAGTCCTGCCCCAGCATCCGCTGAGAGGCCTTTAGATTACCTCCGTAAATCCGGACTCCATGGGTCAACAATCGGAAGATACTTGGCACCAGAAGCGTACTCAGACAGTTCCCTCATTCAAGGCTTCCTCGAGTCCAAGGCCGCCGAATACATAGCTACGTTTGCCTCATTACATCCCAAGGAGCTTCTTGAGGAACCTATGCCAGAAACCCCTGATAGCAGGCAGCCGAAAAGAAGGCGCACGTCGGATACACCGCCACGTGCCGAGCCCAAACCGCTAACCCAGGTTCTCCTCGAGAGAATCCAATTTCGTATAGAGGAGTCCACGCAACACCCACACCCCCCGTCGTTAAGAATTCTCACATCCCTTCCACCCAGCCTTCTGATTGCCTCTTATCCTGCTTCTGTTATTTCTAAGATACCCCTATCTCCCCCTCAGGCCGCATATATCAGCACGCTTTCAAGCCTATTCGCTACTAGGGAGATCTATTTCGCATACTCTGATGCGCATCCTGAACTCTGGAAAATCTTGTTGGAATACGCTTCGACACTCGCACTTCGTAATGAAGCACTAGCAAGTCTAGATCTTATTGAAAAGCTAAGTCAGAACGGCGTTTGGGGCCTACGTGAAGTTCTGGAGTCTCCCGGTGTGATGACATACTTGATAACTCCTAACTCAAGATACGCTGCCGGTGGTGGTGACCCTGAGAGTTCAGCCTTCAGGATATCGGTGAAAAAGTGGGAAACCTTGAAAACTATAGAGAGGGTTCTGGGGGAGTGGGTGGATGAAGTCCCTGGTGCTACAGGGTGGGCGGTCGTTATAGCGGAACGGACGCGAATTGGTGTTTGGGGGAGCAGCAGGGCGGGAGGGGAAGTTGCTACTGCCGAGATGTAGTTTTTTTTTTTCTTGACCACAGTTTTCTTTTAACTAGGCGTAAATTTCATAGGCGGCTATCGTTTGAAGTATTAATGTTGTCGTCTCCGCCCAGATTCCTATCCGATAAGCTATACAAATACACTAGTTAGACTCAACCTAGAAACCTCTTGGTCATGCATCCTAAAACATTTCCTTTGGCTGAGCGTAACACCCCGAACACACCTAATGTAAGTAAGATTTTAGAGTAGTATGAGTATTGTACGGTACAGCCTGGTCGTGGGTGCCGGTAGTGATGTCCATATCATACTTACTACTATGCACCGTACTGTATCAGCTATCCTTCTGGTATAGTCTGCTTGTGAGTTTGGACCCGCGGACATTCAACTGACAACCCGTTGAAGGTTTTGGGAGAACCATGAGCTCACGGCCCCCTAAGTCCCCCACCACGGGACGACACTAGACTTTCATGATACCCCACATACCCGCCACTCGCAGTCTGAACCTCTATCCTCTCTCCCACTACCAGATCTATCATAGGTAAAAATAAAATAAAAAACAGATACACGAGAAAGAATCCAACGCAAAGCCAGGACCATAAACCACAATTTGACTGACAACGATACCCCGAGCCCGTGAGGATTCCAAACCAGCACCACTTCTGGAAAATGGCTTGTCACGGCTTGGCAGACGGTATGTACTCAGTATGATACCAGTATCTTGATAAGAAGATTAGCAAGGGTGTTCCTGCAGCCACAAAGAAAACAGGGGAAGAAACACGCGAACATCTGACTCCGGATTTAGCACGGGGCGCTCAGATACACATATGCTAGCGCTATTGGCCATATCATGCTCGAGCATACTTGTAGCATTACACGTGTAGTACGAGTACTAGCACTAGCACTAGTACAAGTACTCGTACAAGTGTACATGTGTTTGACCCTTATGCTCGGGTACTTCTCGCTCACTCGCTCGCTACTGTGCCGGATCGGTACCATATCTGCTCGTACAGTACTCGAGTACTAGTACTCGGGTACGGCACTTGCTTAGTAGTGCCGGAAGGAAATCCATTTCGGCCGATAAGACAGACCCCTTTCCCCCCCCACACACTTATCCCGTCCACCTCCTCCTCCAATAAGAAAACACCCCTTCCAAGTTGACCTCGCGTGGGATGGGTTTTTTACCCCTGTCGGCCGCCGCCCCTATCAATAACCTACCGGAGAAAATATCGTAAATTTCCTACTTGTAAAGATTGCGAGATGGAGACTACTAAAAACTCTTGAAGTTTTTTTTCTTTTCTTTTTTCCCCTCTTTCTGAGCTCGATTGTGCGATACGATAGCCTTGGCCGGGGGGAGGCATGCCGTATTGAAAGTTTTTGCTCTAGAGAATTAAAATAGATTGATGCCGCATATTCTAAATCCTTGAGTTGGAGGCTTGCAAAAATGCTAGTACCGGTACTGTGCTGCACTGTACTACATAATATGATACCGGTAATTAAACAAAGGGAGAGCCTCTCAATAAAACAAAACAAAAAAAAAAAGCAAGGATTAGCCATCCGTTCGCTATAGTGCGTGATCCGGGACAACAGGTCAGGGCTTTTTGGTGCAAAAGGGGTTTGGGACTCACAAAGGTTCATACGGGACAGCGAGGTATCCGGATTGTCGGGATATGGGACAGCGGGATGGGCACACTGGTTTTCGTTCTTCTATCTGGCTAACTATAGCTATCGTGTGCGACTGTACTAGTACATGTACCGGTACAGGTACCGTAGCAGAAAATCTACAAGAGGCCCATCGTGGCACTGCCAATTACCCCCCCCCCCCCATTCCACCAGACACTCGCCAATCGAGCCAGCCTCGTGGAACACGATTGTTCTTTCAGCCCTTCCTTCCTTCCTTCCTTCCTCCCTTCCCCCCTTTAGCCCTTATGCCTTGGCCAAAGGCATATCTAGAATTCCACCACAATTCCCCAAATCCAGATCTAAAGAAAATATAATAATAATAAAAACGATCCACTCCATTCAATACCCATTACATTTAATCCAATAATAATACACTGTATGTCGACCAGCAACGGCTTTCTTTTCTCTCTCCGGTAACTTCGGCCATCATCCCGCAGCACAAACACACACACAGATCCGAATCATGTCTCATGTACGCCACGGTACAGTACTCGAGTACTTGTACAACCATAACCACCAGGAACGCGACGCAGGTACTAGTACTAGACCATACCCGTACGTGTTCGGTTCCTGTCAATCCCTTTTCCTCTTTTCTTTCTTTTTTCTTCCCACCCACCCCCCTCCCCTTCAGAACCATAAACGAAACCAAACTCCCCAAGTTCTTCGGCCTTTCCTCCTCCCCCCCTAAAACCAATCGTATTATAATTACGCCTCCGGTAACCGTTTATCGATCCAGTAAAGTAAAGTAAAGTAAAAGGAGATCTGTACATTCGTGAACTTCGTAACTTCGTCGCGTTGTTTTGTGGGTTATAAGGCTGAGGCCATGACTGCCGGTGAGGGTCTCGCTGTGGCGTACGATTAGCCTAGCTCCGATCCAATCTCGCTATAATGACAAAGCAAGCATACCAATCCTTGACCTCCTCCCAATTGAAAAGAGCCCCTCCCTTCTTCGGCCCAATGCCTCTTCGATATCCCTCTCATGCGCCCTCCTCCGTTTCCTACGGAATATCCTCCTCCAGAGCGATCTGCTCGTTTCCCCTTCCCCCTCCTCCTCCTCCTGTTCCTCGGCGATTGCGTCCCGCGCTGCAGATGCGGGCACCGATGCCGCCATTGCCGACGCTAGCATCGGCGGTGAGGGTGATGGGGTTCGCCAGTAGACTCTTATTAGGGTAACTATTATCGCTAATAGTAAGGATAAGGCGATACTTCCACAGAGGAAGGGTATAACGATCGTTTCCGAGGCGGGGGGTGGCATGGCATGTTTTTGTTTTTTCCCCCTCCACTACTCTTTTTCCTTCTTTCTCTCTTTCCTCTCTTTCCTTTCCTTTCCCTTATTTTCTTTTATTCCTCTTCGTGATGATCCGATGGTGGTGGCGGTTTGCAGAAAGGAAGGAAGGAAGGAAGGGAGGGAGGCAAAGAGATGGGTCATCGGGATAAGATGTCTCGACCTGTCCCGTCCCGGCTTGGTATCCTGCGCATTGGTACCGCGGGCTTGCTTATGGCTCCCTCCGCTGTAGGTTAAAAAAGGAAACGGGATGTGGATCAAGGGGGTTCGGAGAAAGAAAAAAAATAAAAAATACGCCTCTTGTTATTTTGATAACGCGCGGTCACCATTTTTTAAGGGGTCGAGAATGAATGAATGTCTTGGGGAGTGGTGCCGCATGGTAAAAATAATAATTTGTAAAACAGGAGATGGACTGGATTTTAGGATATTTCGTGTAAAACTCAATGTTAAGGGATCAATTATTTTGGGAGCCCTTTTTCGGAGGACAAAGGGGGAGAGAGGATGAGATTTGGTGATGTTGAGATAAGAGTGAAACAAGTTGGGGATCTGCGCGGCTATACAGATGTTGGTGGTGGCGGAGGCGGCGAGTGAGTGGTTGTGCTTTCCTCCGGGTCTTTAGGGGAAAGGCCGGCGGGAACAACTAAGGACTGTTTTAGAAAGGCTAGAAGATATCTCCGACCATTCTTTGTCCGCCGGGCTCTTTTTTTTTTTTTTTTTTTTGCCGCGCCCTGCGGGTATGATTTAAAATATATATACTATTGTACAGAGAATTGAACATATGTGAATAAAAAAAACCCTCCTTTTCTTCTCCATTCCTTTTTCCCCCTTTTGCTCCTGTTGAGACGTAAAAATAATAGATACAATATATTCCAGTTCCGTAATACCATCATCAAATCAAGCGCACCAAACCATTCAATCATACAACCTCCCAAAAAAAATACCTACCCAATCCATCCCGATCCTATCCACCCATCCATCTCTAACAAGGTAAAGAAAGAGCATCCCAAAAAAGCAAACCCAAAGAGAAAGGAAAATAGGCATTCCTAAATCACGGACCGGACGAAACCTCCGCCTTATACCCTCCTCCGTGTGAGCGAATGCTCTCCTGACTCTCTTTACTCGCCAACTCGACATCCACATCTGTGCCCTTCCCTTCACGCCTATACTCCTCGATCGTGAAAGAAATCCTCTGATCGATCTCGAGTGCTGGCTCGCGCGTGATCCGATCCTCGCTGCCGGCCAGGGATGTCAGCGTGCCCTTCTTCTTGCTGGATAGGTTTGATAGCGGCTGGGAGTCGTATTTGGGGGTCGAGCGGTCTTGGAATGTACCGATATTGAAGACTCGTCGGAAGAGGGGCCATAACATTGGCAGGTTGGAGACGTAGACCGCTGTCGAAGCTTCACGGATGTACCACAGCATGTAGATTGTCGTGAAAGGGTTGGAGAAGTTGTAGTATTTGTTCAGACATGCGGCAAGGATCTAGGAGTTTTTTTTTAGTCTTCGTTTTTTTGTTTACAGGGGGGATTGGAGGAGGAAGGGACTTACGACGAAGATACCACAACCGAAAATGCCTACTAGAATGAACTTCCTATATTTGAGTGGTGGGGGTTAGTTCGTCGATATCTGGGGTTGGGTGGGTGCAATAGTAGAGTGATAAATGGTGACGCACTTCTTGGTAGGTACTCTAGCCCTAAGAAACAATGGTATAGCGATGCCTAACATCATCAAATCCGATGAGATGTTGAAGCATGCCTGGACGATTGAATAGTGCTGGTAGGTCGCGCATTGCTCTGTAACAACGCCTCTATCAGCACTTGCGCAGCACACAGACCCTCAAAAAAAAACTCTTCGTACCCATAGGAACCGGCAACGCCCAATATCCAGCAAACGGCCGACAACTGAGAAACCAAGCCAATTCGACCGCGATGAACCCAGCGACGATGTAGCAACCAACACACTTCACTAACAATTGTTGTTGTAAGCGGGTGCTAAAAAAACCGCCCCACATAGGCGCCTGATTAGCTTCTTCCTTCTTTCATATTTCATCTTGGAATGAAAGAAGGATGCATACGTTAGACGATTATACATTAGTATCATGCATCCCTTGATACCCCATATTAATATCAACATGGACTGCTCGAGTAGTATCACAATCTTGCTTCCATATATCCGGGCTTGGATGTCTTCGGGGGTAAGGGTTTCTAGGGTTCCTGGCTCCATCAGGTTTGTAGCGGTACGGCCAGAGACGTTGATTGCGGACATGAGGATCGTGTACATTGCCTAGGATGGGTTAATTGGAGGCGCAACTTTGGTGATTGAGATGGAAACTGACGGCATTGAAGATCATGAGGAAGTCTTCTGTTTGAAGATTGCGGAAGCCATTGAGAATCAGACAGCGGGAATAGCTAGTTTTTTGAGAGAAAAGTTAGCATGCTCAAGTTCCAATTGTCAAACTTTTTGAAGAAGCAAGGAGAGACAAAGTGGAATGATATGAGGAAAGAAGCTCACACTCTCCCAATGATCAACAATATTCCAACACTATACATACTCCATGACTCTACCGTCAGTTGCTGTGGTGTCGGTGAACTTAACCCCATTATGTCGCTCCTTCTTGGTCTTCTTCGTCTATCTCTTTACCGTATTTCTCTAGCTCGCCTTGGCCCAATTTGCACTTGTCTTTGGGGGGGGAGGGACAAGCAGCGTAGATATATAGATACAAGAAGGCGCCTTATGTAGGCAAAGACGGCAGATCTAGGAAAGTGAGAAGGAATACACGAAAATCTTCCGAAACCTCAAACAGTAGTGGGTTCCAGGGTCTTATTTCATAAGCTCGCATTCCTCCCCTCCCCCCCCCCACACCCACCACGGGCACGCATCCTTCATCCCTAACCCCCACCCCATCCCATTCCTCCTCTGCACCCCTTCCCCTTCCCGCAGGTGGGAGTGGGAGGGTGGATGGATGGAAAAAAAGGGACGATAGGATATGTGCAAATGTAGATGTGGAGGGATGGGTTTAGGAGGAAAGAAGAAAAAAAAGGCATCATTGGATACTACACGATACGATACGGCACCCCTGCGGACTAGCCGTCCGTCCCCCTTTGGGCTGGGTAGAATTTTGCTCCCCTACTGTATCGGCATTCTTGTACCGTATTCTCCTCTCAAAATCATATGCCACAGAAAATTAAGAAAAGCTAGGCCGAATGCGTTTGGGTTTCTTGGCAGGGTACTTGTCGCTATCATACCCGGCAACCGATTGGTTTCTTCACTACTACTAATCGGGTAATGCCCGGCGAGTTTTTCACTTTGCCAGCCGTGTAGGGCACGGAGTGGGAAGCCTGCCGGTACCGTGCTACATAGCATATTCCTTGAACTAGGCCCCCTTCCTATTGCTAGTGTTTCCCCAAGTTCCAATTGTCAGTTCGGTCTGCATGGGGAGGATACTGTTATTGTTGTTATTGTTGTTGTTGTTGACCACTAGAAGCTCTAGCAGTAGACTTGTTGTGTTATGTCTAGTTCTCTATGATACTATGTTTAGCAGCCAGATCAGCGATGGAATTGTTACTGCATCATAGTTAGCTGCTCTCTGAGTGATGTACAGTACTATGCCCAAGAACGTCTCATCAGGTGGTCATGCAACCACCAACCGGAAAAGGGCTCCTGGGGGAAGAGCGGACTTCGTGATGTGATAAGGATTCCTTTTTTCTTCAACAGCGGTTTCATTTGCTGGTAAACGAAGAGTTGTACAAAAGACATGATTCTGGATATATCGTAGAGTACCGGTACCAGAGTGGGACTTGCAGCAACCAAGTCAACTGCCGTGTTCTCCTATGATACGGTACCACATTTTAGGTGCCAGTATGCAGTCTCTCATTGTTAGATTTGGAAGTGCAAACCTAGAAAATCAGAGCTATCGCAAAAGTGCTGTGTTGTACACCCTCGGTACCGGCAAGACGGATTGGCTCTCAATCATGATGATGTGAAGAAATAATGTTGCAATCTCCTTGCCTATTATTTCCTCCCTTCTTTCTTTCTTCTTTACACCATTGGCTA
>Ga0307507_10005614_pt1 | contig 20413 bp, 16 predicted proteins | sample 7_EM_MG_FD_207223 | JGI IMG/M metagenome (GOLD analysis project Ga0307507, IMG submission 207223) | Populus trichocarpa ectomycorrhiza microbial communities from riparian zone in the Pacific Northwest, United States - 7_EM | ecosystem: Host-associated > Plants > Roots > Unclassified | place...
CTCAGCGCTTTTTTTTCATCAAAATTTTGTGTTGTGGTTGACTAGTTCAGAATCGCGTTTGGCTTGTTCAGAGGACCCGGTTTGAGTCAATTTGCACTATAGTTGCAACACGGGTGTTCAAGTTTATTTGGCGCTCCTCGATACTAAAGCGCCAAAATTACTGGAGAAGGAAAGGGTCGGATACTAAGCAAACTATCCCCTAGCAACGAGCTACCAATAAGGTTGAGAGATGGTTTAAATAATAAAGACTAACATAATAAAAACATAATGAAAAAAGAAATATGAAAGAGGAATTAGGTGGGTATTTGTCCTCTTCTCGATCCTCAAAGAATTTACTCCTCCTATCCCCTCTCTTTTTAAAACACTAGCACGCTCTCAATGTCTAATGTCGGGTTTGGACACACGGCGAGCTGGCACCATGCCAGAGGTCAACAAATTGCCATCTACATAGAATGGAGGAGGAGGAATTGTTGAGTGGCGGGGGTTGTATACAGCGCTTTTTCCTGTATTATGGAAGACTAGTTGGAGCTAAAGCACTATATGATAAGCATTGGCCTCTTCATACTTCTTCACAGAAACCTAAATTGCCAGGGCTTGCCTTTTTTTCTTCTTCGCAGATTTGCTTTGTGCGAGCTCGGTCTTTAAAGCTTCGCGTTCTCTCCCAGCCTCCATAAGAAGCTTATCCACATCGATAGAAATATTGATGAACTCGATCAAAAGGTCTTCCGTCAATTGTTTTTCCTCGCTGATCAGACAGGATCCCGGCGCCTCAAGAAGCAGGCCTTTCTGCGACACCAAGAATCCGCACACTGTCTTTTGTAATTCCTCCCACATACCATCGTCATCGCAATCATGAGGGCATGGGTAGTACGAATATTTAATTAACGCACGCATGTTTCTCATGAATAGAGATTCCTCAGCAGTACCCTGTCCCAGTGCCTCCACCATAGCCTCCTCGAGCCTTTTGAGGCACAATCTTGCGAGAGAGGGTACGTTGCGGTGTCGGGAGAGTATGAATAGCTGAGCGTGTGTGAAGAAAACGTCCTCGTAGTCAAGGGAGTATGGAGCTGACTGGGCTTGACAGGCAAGTGCATTAGCATTAACTTACCCATTATCATAGCATGGTGAGATTTACTCACATCCCTCCTCGTCTGTGCTGATACCCCAACCGGCCGTAAAGGGCTCCGTTGCTAGTGGAGAAGTGTAGTCACCCTGGTAAAGGTATTCGACAAAACTCTTAACGATAGTATTGGGGAAACATGACCATTTACATCCCCCGACAGCCACGACCCCACAGTTGAGGAGTGCTTTATGTACATAAATCTTTCCCTCACCCGCAGCTTGTAGAGCTACCACCTTTGTTCCGAGAGCGCTGTCACCAGTTAAGTTAGTGGTGTATATTTTGCAGAAAAAAACTACTAATTCGACAAGATGGGATGGACGAACCTAGAGATGTCTGGCCTCTCCATAACGTAGTAGGGCCAGCGGGCTCGTCCTTTGTCTTGTGCCCTTAGTAGGATAATCCACCCTTTTTATCCCGGCTAAAGTAAGCTAAGCTATGTGGATTTGTACTCCGTGGGTAGAAGGCAGAAGGCAGGTTAAGTAAATTGCGGGAACAACATAAAATCAGAACTGGGGTTATGAAATGGATCATTGAGATTGGAGGCCTAACTTTATGGCGCTTAATTCCTAAAGTGCAGATTTGCCGCAGTGCCGCAACCCGTAAATAGCTAAATTTACAGTGCAGCGAAGAATACCGCATTAACTGGTTAAACTGGGGATGGCGCTAGACAAGTCAAACAAAGTTTACAAGTACCACAATAGGCGAGCCTGATTTGCATGGCAGAAGTTAGAGTCTGACGGATATTTCCACATGACGTCAAAGTTTTTATTTTATTTTCTAGGAAAGAATTTCCTGCAGAGGTCTACTCTCATTCGCCTATTGGGCCTCACTCTATTTCACCACCCCAGCGCCATTTTCAGTTTAACTAGCAGGAACCTTTACCGTCAAGATTGCAAATACCTACAAAGGTACATTAGACTACTGGCACTGTAGTTGCAACGTAGGTGTTCAAGTTTATTTTGCACTCGATACTAAAGCGCCAAAATCACTAGAGAAGGAAAGGATCCGATGCTAAGCAAACAATCCCCTGGCAACGCGCTACTACTTGTACTAATAAGATAAAACACTTGATAAGGTTGAGAAATGGTTTAAATAATAAAGACTAACATAACAAAGATATAAGAATGAAAAAAAGAAATATGAAAGAGGAATTAGGTGGGTATTTGTCCTCCTCTCGATCCTCAGAGAATTTACTACCGTGCTCCTATCCCCTCTCCTTTTAATACACTAACACGCTCTCGCTGTCTGATAGCAGGTTTGAACATGCGGCGGGCTGGCACCATACGGGAGGTCAGCATATTGCCACTCCATAGAAGGGAAAAGGAGGAATTGCTGAGTGGCGGGGGTTGTATACAGCGCTTTTTCCTGTATTATGGAAGACTAGTTGGAGCTGAAGCGCCATATGATAAGCATTGGCCTCTTCATGCTTCTTCACTGAATACTAAATTGTCAGGGCTTGCCTTCTTTTCTTCTTCGCTGACTTGCTTTGTGCGAGCTCGGTCTTTAAAGCTTCGCGTTCTCTCTCAGCCTTCATACGAAGCTTATCTGTGTCAATAAGAAGATCGACGAGTCCAATCAAAATGTCTTTTGTCAATTGTTCTTCCTCGCAGATCAAGCCGGATACCGCCTCCTTAAGAAGCCAGCTCTTCTGAACTACCAAGAACTCGCTCACTGTTCCTTGTAATTCCTCCCATACATCATCGTTGCCACTAAGATGATAGCAAGGATTGTACGAGTATGCAATTAATGTGCGCATGTTTTCCACGAATATGGATTCCTTGGTTGTTTTTCGCGCCTCTTTCATAGCCTTGTTGAGCCTTTTGAGACACATGCTTGCGAGAGGGAGCACATCGCGGTATCGGGAGAGTATGAATAGCTGTGCATGTGTGAGGAAAACCTCTCCGTAGTCCAGAGAGTCTAGAGATGGAGTGGTGGAATCCGATGACCGGGCTTAGCAAGTAAGTGCATTAGCATTAACTTATCCACTGTAGTGTATGATGGCATGGTAAGGCTTCCTTACATCTCTCCTCATCTGTGCTGCTATCTTCATCTGTGCTGCTATCGCAAGCGCTCTCGGAGGCATCTGAACTGGTAATCACCGCTGGTGAAGTGTAGTCGCCCTGGTAAAGGTATTCGATAAAACTCGTAACCGTAGTGCTGGGGAAACAAGACCACCTACATCCCCCGGTAGCTGTGACCTTACTATCAAGAAGTGCTTTATGCACATAAACCTTCTTCAAGTCCGAAGCTCGTAGCGCTACCATCGCTGTCCTGAGAGCACTGTTACCAATTAAGTTGGTAGTGTACTTTTTGCAGAAAAAGAACCCACTAGTTCGACAAAATGGGATAGACAAACCTAGGGATATTTGGCCTTTCCATGATGCGATGGGGTCGGTAGGGTCGTTCTCTGTTTCACAGCCTTGGTGTGATAATCTCTGCTTTTTTCCTAGCCAAAGCGAGCTAAGCTATGTGAATTCGGACTCGATGAAGTAGAGGAAGAGGCAAGTTAAGTAAGTTGCGGAGAACAGTGCTAGAATCAGAACTGCAGTAGGTGAAACGGAGCATTGAGAAGGGAGGCCTAACTTTGTGGCGCTTAATCCCTAAAGTGCAGCTTTGCAGCCGTGCCACAACCCATAGATGGCTACGGTGTTTAATATGGGGCGCTACAAACATATCGCTTCGAGTCATACATTGTGTTGTATTGGCGCCGGTGCAGTGGGTACGTTCCTTGTGGGGGATTTCACTCTTGGTGGTCGTAACGTCGTAACTACAGTAATTTACGCGCGATGATCTAACGTCCTATTACATTCTGTAAGGATTCTTCTTTCTTGGCGATAAAAAGCTCGCTCTCGTTTGTCCTCTCTCTGGATATTCCCTACCACGGGGATTTATAACTCTAATGGAATAAGCACCAGGGTAGACGGGAGCTAACCTTGGGTGGTCTGAAGGAGTTGACTTTGTCGACAAGTACCGGTATGCTGAACTAAGGCGAGCAGCCTCGAGGATTTCTTCTCTACTTACATTTAGGAAAAAATATATTTTAATTTGAGTCCATACTAGAGCTGTCGATGGAGAAAGAGCCCTGAGTAACTGTCGGTGAAGAAGTGAAACCAAAGAAAAGAAATTTGCCATTGAAGCCCGGAGGGACACGATAGGGCTCTACTAGTCAAGGGTCGGCGTTTTTTGGGTAACTAATCGAGAGGGATGGCTAATAAAATTAGTGAAACAAAGATATTTCTCGGAGTAGGGTTACAATTGTGAGGGGTAATTTAGTCAATATACATTATATTAAGAGAATCTTCCAGGACCCTCAGGCTAAACACCTATTGCTCCTGTTAGACAGAAGAGCTTTTAAGGTCAGTTTTTACTTTTCTGGAGGATGGACCAATGCCGGAGCACAGTGGCAGTTTGGAGTTTTATAAACCGTGATATCAACGGGTTCGGATGTTCCAAGGGCTAACATCGGCATGTAGTGGTAGGGGAGGGCCAGATCATTGAGCATCGTCTAGTAAGGGAGGAGGGACGATAACAGAATTGTGAGATATTTTATCGTCGGAGTCTGGTGTGAATGGCATCTAGGTATGCTCTGATAGCGAGAAACGTTGAGAGAGTCTTAAGTTGTAACTTTGCTAACCCTAGCACAAACACCCCGAGTATTGTGGTTGTGGTTAGCTTGAGATTTGATGTAGGCCTCCCGCCAGGGGCACTGGATAGTATCAAATTACTGGGCTTTGGGACTGCAATGGTTTACTCACAGTTGTGGACTCTATCGTGGATTGCTGTGGAGCTGGAAAGTATTGCCCTCTCTCAGTATTTAGTGAATATAAGGAAATAAAGCTCTTGGCTCGGATTGAATGAAGAGAGCAAGTGGGCCATCTTCGGATTTTGTTCATCAAATTAAGATTGGCTTGCTTCGGTACTGGTCATCGATGGTTTGCCAGGATTGAGACTTCCGCCGTTCTGCGTACAGTACTCGACCTCTCCTTGGACGAACCCTCATCCACAGACTAACCACAGGACGATAGATAGCCACAAGGCCGTACGAATCACGGCAAACCTTTCGAGATAAAGGTTGTCATTGGTGCTGAAGGATGGTATACAAGATTTTAAGTTTCTGTTCCTGTTGTTAAGGTTGCCAGAATTATTAATTCAGAGTTTCGTTGGGGCACTGCACTGTACTGTAAATTAGACTACCGGTACTGTAGTTGCAACTCGGGCGTTAGAGTTTATTTGGTACCCCTCGATACTATGCCAGTGCTAAAGAGTCAAGATCCCGGGAGGGAGGAGGGTTCAACACTAAGCAAACCGCCACACTGATAATGCGATACTACCGATAAGAGAAAGCACTTGATAAGGTTGAGAAATGGTTTAAATAATAAAGAGTGGTGCAATACCGGTAGAAGCATAAGGGAAAAAAAGAAAAAAAGAAGAAAAAAGAAATATAAAAGAGGAACCAGGTGAGCGCTTGTCCTCCTCTGAATCCTCAAAGAATTTCCTCCGCTTACCCCTCTCCTTTAAAACACAAACCTGCTCTTGTTATCTGATAGAGCGGTTGGGCACACCGAGCTGGCATCATACGGGGGGTCGGCAAATTGCCACCTATGTAGAATGGCAGCAGGAGGAATTGCTGGGGGGGCGGGGATTGTATGCGGAGTTTTTTCCTGTATCCTAGAAGGCTAGTTGGAGCTAAAGTACCATACGATAAGCGTTGAGCTCTTCATACTTTTCCACCGAAATAGAAATTGTCAGGGCTTGCCTTTTTTTCTTCCTTCCTGGCCTGTTCCCGGTGATTGCGACCGCTAGTCTTATGGCTTCAGAACTGTTCTCGGCCGCCACACGACGCTTATCCGTATCTATAAGAAGATTAATAGCTTCGGCCAAAAGGTCCTTGGCAAATTGTTCTTCCTCGCAGATCAGATCAGATCCCGGCGCCTCAAGAAGCCAGCCTCTCTGTGATACCAAGAACCCGCACACTGTCTTTTGTAATTCCTCCCATACACCATCGCTGCCATTACAGCAAGGGTCGTACGAGAATTGAATTAATGTTCGCATGTTCTCCACGAACACGGATTCCTTAGCCGTGTCTCGTGCTTCTTTCATAGCCTCCTTGAGCCTTGTGAGGCACATGCTTGCGAGAGGCAGCACCTTGCCGCGTCGCGCGAGTATGAACAGCCCAGCGTGGGTAAGGAAAGCCTTTTCGTAGCCCAAGGGTCCGGTAGGTGGGGGGGTGACGGAATTCGATGACCGGGCTTGGCCAGCAAGTGCATTAGCATTAACTGATCCACTGTAGCATGGCAGGAGTTCCTCACCTCTCTTCACGCGTGGGCCACTAGCTTCCTGGCTCGACGCTGGAAGAGGAGCGCGGGTGCTCTCAGAGGCATCTGAGTTGGCAGTCACTACTGGTGGAGAAGTGTAGTCACCCTGGTAAAGGTATTCGACAAAACTCGCAACCGTAGAGCTGGGAAAACAAGACCATCCACACTCTTCGAAAGCCGCAACCTCGCGATTGAGCAGTGCTCTATGCACATAAACCTTCCCCAGATCCGCGGCTTGTATCTCTACCACCGTTTTTCTGAGAGCACTATCGCCAGTTAGGTTAGTGTACTTTTTTCAGAAAAAAAAAAACTCCTTAGTTTGATAAGGTGAGATAAACCTCGAGATGTTGGGCATTTCCATTGTAGCTCGGCCGGCGGACCTGTCCTCTATTTTGCTGCCTTTGTGTGACAGTCTGTCCTTCTTTTTCCGGCCAAGGCAAGCTAGGCTATGTATGTGATTTTGGGCTCGGGAAGGTAGAGAAGGAGGTTAAATAAGTTGCGCAGAACAGACTACCCCTTAGCCCTTCGGTGCGCCCAAGAAATCTGTGGAATATGTCTCAGTTGGAAACGCCAAGGAAGATATTTCCAGCTAAGGAAGAATACTCGCCAAATGCCATTAATCTATTTCCGATTAAGGAAAAATGCTTCCTAGGTCCCATTATTTTCTTAACGAGATCTCTTGGGATGGTCGGAACTGCCGTAGGCGTATAAAGCCGAGTGGAGAAGCTTAGCTTATGGCGGTTAATCAGTAGGGCACTGCTTTGCCCCTGTATTGAAATCCAAAAATGGCTACGGTGTTTGGTACGGGCTGCCACCGATATATCACTGCTAGTTCTATTGTGCCTTGATGGGACTGGTAACGAGAGACACCAAATAAACTCCAACACCTTGCGTTGCAGTCGCCTGTACCGTACAGTACTGTGCGCCAATGAAACTCTGTAATAACAGTTCCCGTAACCTCAATAGCAGGCACAAAAAATAAAATACGCCTAAGATCTTTTATACCATCCTTCAGCACCAATGACAGCCATATTGCGAAAATAGCCTGAGTCTGGTGACTCTGAACAGTACTCATTTTTGGTTGCAGCTTTGGGTGTATTGCAATCGCAGGAAATATAATACTGTCACAGAGGAATGATACTTGGTTCGGACCTAGGTGCCCGGACTCATCTGGCACCCCTCGATACAGTACGTATATTGCTCGTATAATAGAGGATTCTGCTTTTGGTGGCCCCAACTAGGTTTGCCAATTTGCGCGCGGTGATCTAGCATCTGATCCTATTCTGTAAAGCTTGTTCTGACCTGGTGGGACAAAATTCAGTTCTCAGTTATCCCCAAGGACATTCCCTATCGCAGAAATTTGTAACTCCAACGGAATAGGCGCCAGGGGAGACAGGAGCCACCCCTTGGGCGTTTTGAGACACTTAACTTTGCCGACAGGCATGCTAAACCTAGGCTAGGAGCATGGCGCTTATAAGGCAGGAGAGTGATATTGGAAGGGTCGCGGGTATAGATTCTCTTTTTCTTCTTGGGTCTGGATTGATCATACGCACAAGACCATCTTCTGTTAAGTCAATGGTATCGTTTTAAGTGTGTGCTAACAATGTCATAAAGAAACTGCTTCCCCGTAAAGCAGGGGTTAGGAAAGGTTTGTTTGTTGTGGGGCTTTAGTGAGGACGGGCCAGAGTAGGGATATTGGGAGAGAGGGATGAGCTCACGGAGGGACAGAAGAGAGAGGGGTTAGAGGGTGGGATTGCGGGGTTGAGGGGTAATAAGTTAAGGAAATTCAGTATCATACTATAGGACAAAACCATTAATATCTATGATGGTGACGGGAAGGTTTGTCCCTATTATAGCATATCATCCTTAACACTCACTCTGCACCCTGGTCATTCCTCCTGCCAATCTCACTAACTTCAGGTTGGGGAGCCTAATATCTTTGTTAAAGAAGTTACAGTTATCAAGTTTGAAGATGATGGGAGTATCGTAGGCCGAAGACTAAGTACGAGTTTGTGAGTTAATTCGTTGGCACGGGTGTTATAGGGGATAGTGAATTTTGAGGTGGCTAGAGTACTGATTCATCGGCTATCACTCCGCTGGGGTGTTCGGGTTCATGTATCATATCTATCCCTTTCTTTTGTTCCCGAATTTCACAGCTTTTTAGCGTTGCACTATGGTTGCGATCAGCAATCACTAGTTAGTAATAAGCAAAGTATGCCTTAAACCGCCATGATGTTTAGACCCATTCGCAGCATTGAACACTTAGCCTGTTTCTGTAATCGTGATGCGGACAACCTCTTGCTTGAGAAGGATGTAGTGCTCAGAATGGAGCGAAATCAGTAGCATTCAGCATGGCCATGATGATAAAAGCATTTTGTGGGTATATTTACTCGCAATCACTTGAATAAGCTAGTGTCCTTTATCTTAAACTCAGAAGGGTGCGAGAGGATTACCGGATAGTGGACAATTGCATAGTTAACGATACTCTATGTGGCGGGCTCACCCAAGCGTCGTTGCCACACTGCTAGGGTGAACCACGAAATCAACCGAAGGGATAGCCTATCTTTGTGCTCTTGGCATCACTGGCTATAATATTATTATCATATCATAATAATATCATACTTGGACCATACAAGCACCCTATCCTACTTTAGTGTTCTCTTCCCCTCACGATATTTTGCGACGCCGAGTGCAGGCAGCTGTTCCCATATTCTTGTGCTTTTTTGTTTTGGCGGAGTGTGCCTAGTGCTTGGAGTAACGTATTCATGTGAATGGGGCTCATAGATTTTTCATCTTCCTGGGAAACCCGAAAGTTACTTTTCACCTGATCCCTTGTGTGAGGGCGTTTTTTTTGACAGATATGACCGCGATCAGAGCACTCCCGGGCAAGTGGGAATTTTACAAATCCGATAGATTGCGTCTTCCATGCGACTGCAAGCTTAGAGGGTGGGGCCGAGGGTACTAGTAACAAGCCAAGCTCAAGTAAAATAAAAGCACCAGTAGATGCTGGAGCACCGGTAGTTGAGGTATTTATGAGACGAAGCCACAAACCACTTTGGCACTTCCCTTGCTCGGGCGGCTAGTGTTCAGTAGGAAACTTTCCTAGGCTATGGTAAACCCAACAAAATTTGGAACTAAAGAGGTTAGTAGTGATTTCCTCATACGAAGTCAACCGATCAGCACCTGCCCGAGTAAGTGGGTTGTGGTTTCATCTATATACAGTAAATCTATGCTATCATTACCGTGAGATCTCTTAAGCTCCATCTTCACAATTTTCCGGGCCCTGCTTTTCGCATTCCTACTCTTTGGATGGCCAGAAAGGATTCAACACCACCAAAATCTCACGATCCCACCAGGTCACTGAACTTAGAACCTCATAGGTGTGCTGAGACACCCCCGTCGGACAAGCACCATGGCTGGCACCCTGGCACTACCATTCCACTCTGTAGGCCATTGTCGAAAAATACAAGACCGAACACTCGAGTAGTGTTGCGGGGGATAGAATTTAGAAGTTAGTTTCAGTAGCTTGAGATTAAATATGCCTGAAAGCTCCCTTCTGGACCTGAATTCACTTTGGCCATTGCCTATTCCGGGTATTATTAGTACCAGCTCCTGGTCTTACCTTCTTCTGTTTTAGCTTCTCTTGTAGGCCCGTTGCTTGCCATAGGATACTTCCCGAAAGTAGCGGTTTGTGCCCAGAGAAGTGTTTCCCTTTACCTCATCACTCACCTGAAACATACCATTGACTCAAAAAAATAACTACCGCAAGATCTCTTGGAATTCTCTAGTAGATTACTAGTGGAAATCGCAGCATCAATTTATGATAAGCTCAATTTAGCATGACATGCTGAAAAGAATTGCAAATACTCTAGTTAACTGTGTCAGGAAGCATTGGTCCTTTTCAGGAACTTTGGTCTCCGAACCCGGATATTAGGGGACTGCCGTAGATAGCGGATTACAAGTGCTTGTGTAATAGGACAGATTTTAAAATATTCAGACCTAACGGCTGTGAACTAGTGCTGAAACCTCCTTCCAAGTCTACAGTTGGTCTCGTGGGGTGTGATATCGCTAATCTAGGCCTCAGTTTCGCAGCAACTATATTCTTTAAGCGAGTGCGCATGCTTCGCCAAAGCTCCCATACCCTTCCAAGGCCCTAGCCACTTTGCCTTTGTACCCTTAAGAATACCGGTGGTCTTTCTCTCCATGGTTTATAACTACAGCTAGCTCAAGAAGAGGTGAAATGTGATTTACTTGATCTTCCGAATTTACAAAACAAGATCCCGAGGAAAAGTTTCCCCATGATTCTTCCTCTTCCTTAAAAGACACAAGGACACAAAAAGGGCTGCCCAGTCGAGCCTCACTTCCAAGTTTGACACAAATTCTAAAAACTGATACCCTGCACTTCACTATAATAACTTAAAGCAGTACGGATTCCACAATGCGCTGCTCAGCAAAGCCCAAATTTCGATAATAGCATTGGGCGGTACAAGGACTCCCACTTTCGCTCTTGCTTTTCAGACAGAGTATTCCAGACTAGCATTGCTCCCAGAGAGGTGCGTCAATCCTAGGACTACGGGCAAACTAATATCGATAGCACAAGCTACCGTATTATCTTGAATAAGAGAGAACTGTCTCAAGGCGCCCCAGCTTCCTATTTTGATGGGGTGGAGAAAATGTCAGCAAAATAAAACCCCGCCTTACTTAGAAGGGATATTTAGACGACGCGAGACATTCTCTCTTATTCGCAAGCATCTCAAGCATGATTTGCCACGGATCGGAACAGTCGCAAGGATGAGGTTCATTGAAGGTTTAAGGTTTCCAATAACGCTGATCACATATGAAACACCATTTTCTCGCGTGGGATATCCCGTGGGCGCATTGACTCGCAGGGCAGGCGCAGGTCCAAATTTATGCCTGCTCCCGGAGATTACCGAAAACCAACGGGAGAAGGCATATAAGACATAGTGATACGATTAGATGGAACTCTTAAGATGCGTCACTGTTTAAAGGTACTGTGGTAGCCGTGATGCCTATAATTTCGGGGTTGCTAGCACAGGAACAGAGGAAAAGAAGGTATGTTATCGACCTAAGGCTACCATGGGGATAGGTATAAGGCGAAAGGCTAAGCGCGATCGATAATTAAGGTATAATAGATATTCTCTACCGGTATCAGGGTGATGGCCCAAACACGAAGTTGACGTTTCGTCCAAGCTAAATTTGCCCCACACGCCAGTACCATTATCCTTTCAGTCGCATTGATGCCCCTCTAAGGTCATTATTCCTGACAAATCTCAACCCATAACTTACATATATATGGAAAAGTACCACCTCCCCGTATCGAAACCCTTAGCCCACAAGCCTAGTGCCCAAAGGGCCGTCCTCTAAGGCCACCCTTGAAGCACCGAAACCTCGTTTGAAGCTTGTGCTCTGATTATGCCCACGTGCCCTATCAAATACATCCCTTAATTAGCTGGTATAGTAATGAAGCTTCCCCCAGAATGTGGTCAATTAACTTGCCCATTCTCTTTGATTCGAACGCCGGTCGTTACCGTATCTCCTAGCTTAGTATTTTACCGTTTTTCCAAACTCCGACCAGGCGTTAGTACAGCCATCACATCACGCATGCGGATCTTTGGCTCATTCTAAAGGAGTTTATACTCATGTTCATACGCACCCCTCTAGCGATATGCCTTCTTGCTACTAGCCTTGCTGCAGCGCAGTGTCTCCCCAAGACGGGATCAAAAGTCTCAGACGAAAGGATTTCAACGATCTTTGGAGAAGGTGATAGCAGGGGTTGTGAGGCGAGAAGGGGGAACTACGCTAGCCTTATCCAGAACTGCGTTTCTGAGCCAAATGGTGAATTGTTAAGGTCATCATTAGAGGGTGCAAAACAAAGGTTTTGTGAGGGAAGCTTGGGCACTGATTGCGAGGCTGGCAATAGTGGCGACGAAGCTGGGAATGGCAATAACCATGGGGGAGGGCTACAGGCAAGGAGAAATGGTGGCGACGACGAGGACGAGGATCGGAAAGACTCTTTTGGGCAGCGGAATAGGGATAGGAACAGGGACAAGGGCAGGAGTAACGATCGAAAAGCGCCGCCACTCACTCCATCAAATCAACCTTCACAAAATCTGCCTGGGCCGGCACCACCAGAAAGGCAAACCTCCTCACAGAACCTAAGCCCCCCTCCGGTGGCCACACAAAGCCCGGTTTGTGCACAGTCCCAACTCCTACAAATGCCCCAATGCCTCCCTCTTCTAGTTCACCCCCACCCTAACTAACCTTCTTGGACAGACCACCCTACCACCCCTGCCCCCTCAATCAACATCCAGTGCCACGATCCAAACCTCTGCGCCCACCTTAGCATCATACAGCATAACCTCAGTAATAGTAATAGCCCAATCCACAATCTCACTACAAACGACCACAACCACTACGTCTGAAAGCTCCCGCCGAAAGGGCAACAACAAAAAGAAAGACAGCAGTGACACCGCCATAGTTCTTAACTCAATAATAAACGTTTACCATAGAAACTGGACCCTTTTCTGCACCGACAAAGCCAAAGCCGCAATCCGTGAGGCAGAAAAGGTTCTGCTGGAGAAGTGCTGCTACGAATGTGACCCCGAGGAAATTAAGAAGGACCAGTGTGATAAATGTATGAAGAAAGAGGTGCTTAAGAAGTGGGAGAGGGAGCCTGCGGACTTATTGGGGGTGATGGAGAGGGCTGGTAATGGGACTACGGAGAGGGAGGGGGACGGGGAGAAAGAGAGAAGGCTGAAGTTCCCGCAGAAGACTCTGGAGAGTGGTGCACTTGGAAACGGAGGTTTGGGGAGAATTGATACGCTCTTGGGTGTGGTTCTGGGGATTGGAAGTGTGGTTTGGGGGATTTGAAGGGGCCGTCTGTACCGGTGATGGCTTGGGTGGGGTCAGAGGCCTAGATCCTTGAGTGGATATCACACAAATGGCTTAGCCCGTTGAGTGCCCCACGGTTGGGTTTACCACAGTTAATTTTACTTGTATGATAGAACCACCAACTCTTAGTATTAGTAGCCCCACTGAGAATAACAGCTCCTGTAATGAGATATATCCCGAAGACCCTACCGCAAAGGTCAACAGTATTGCGTGCTATAGTTCCCGAATAATTATGCTGTTATAATACGGGGCAATATCCTTAAATTTCTGATACTAAGCACTTGGAAAAAGCATATTTGCGCCCTACCATTCTTAGAACATCATCGCCCGTCACTCAGAGGTGCAGTACTTAATTTACTCAGTCAGGTTCCCTTCTAGGACAGCCTCGCGGGCTTGCACCCTAAGCAAATGGACAGCAAGTAGTCCTTACCATGGGAGCTCTGGTGCCCCCCTGTCGCGGAAGTTTCCAATAGCTCATCTAATTGATCATGTGCGTGGCCACGGTGCAGTGTTAAAGCTCCCTCAGTTACTACAGGCACACGTACAGTATAGTACAAGAAACCATTTCGTTTATATAAATAACGGCACATGGGTCATTCGCAACCCTGACTCCTCCCTCCCACTGGATACCTCGCACCCACCAACCGTCACGCATCTAATCCAACCGAACTAGCCCAAAATACATTGTCACAATAATCACCAACCTCAACTCAAGAAGTGACTTACAGTCCCCCCCCCCTTCCACCCAAACTTAGAAAATCCTAAAAAAGATCCATCCCCCAGCCGCACCCAATACAAACGCAAGTGGGTACCCGATCATAGCATCACCCCAGATCACTCGTGCGCCAGTAGACTTTTTCCCTGATTTACCTCCATGGCCATTAGTTCCTGACGACCCAGGGGGAACAGGACCAGTGGTCGAACCATCTCCTCCAGAGCATCCTCCCCCGTCAGCGTACCCGGCGCATCTGTAGTCCCACCATTAATCCGCGTTCCAGTAGCAAGGGAAAAAAAGGGGAAAGAGAGAATCCAATGGGCGCACTAAAGCTAGGCTCTGGAAAGGAGTGAATGGGCTATACGCACACTTCCTCAAGCAATGGCCTCCCAAAAGGTTCCAAGGAATCTTCAAAGTCTTGGAATGTTTGTGCTTTCCTAGAAGCCGTTAATAACGATAACTCCCCCAAGGAAGGATAGGCGGGAGGGTTAGTTAGTACCAGTCTACGGTAGAATTCGCCGCAGCTCTATTCCCCGTAAAAACAAGGTACAAAACATCGGTATCAGAGTGTCCGCTATTCCCCGTCATACCCGAGCCAAAGCAAGCGGTCGCCAGGGAAATACTTGCTTCACCGACAAGCGTGCCACCATTTGTATCGCCCCAGACAGCATAGAACTAGAGCGCATCCACACCTCAGCCTGAGCCCTAATCCCTTACCTGCAAGCTAACCGGAGAAAAACGCGAACGTACGAACTGGCCCCCACAAACCACCACAGCAAGACCCAACTCCGGTACTCCGTACTGCGTCGGGTCGAACGAGGGCGAATACTGCTGGTTCCCGAACACGATATAGGAATGCTTATTAGAGTCCAGGTCTTCTATCCCGAATTTCGCCACTCTATCCTGAAACGCGGTCACACTCTGTCCCGTTGGGTCGTTCGCGCATCCCCCGGCGGAGCGGTTGGCGCCGTCGCAGTCGACGTCCATATCCGCAAGGGATTTAGGACCAGCGAGCCAGAGGAATTTACGGTCGGAGGTTGCGCAGTACCTTGCCGATTTCGCCTGATTGTCCGAGAACCGGAAGCCCGATTTTAGTTCTGTTGGACATTTTCCACCCTACGGAGAACACCTATTTTAGCCCGTCTGATCAATTGGGGGAGATATGCGGGAATTGTAAATACGAACTTTGTACTGGTCGAGGAAGGACTGAAGATTTTGCGGGATTTTTCTGGTCAGGCCAGTTTCCGCAAAGGACAGAACGAGCAGGAAGAGTGCTGTGGGTTTCATTATGTACTTTTGTCTACTCTATCGAGCCTACTTCAGTAGTCTAGCAAATAAAGGGGTAAATGAAGTAAGGATGTAAGTTTTAAGTGCAATTGTTAGCTGATGATACTTGCTCCACCTCCAATTTATGTCTTGATATGACTACCGCGATAGTACTTTTTCTGATGCTTCGGCCCTACCCCAGAACTCCACACCCGACAAGGGAGCGCACTGCACTGGTGAACCGATACACTATCTCTAGTGTTTCTGCAACTTTTGGTTAGAAGCACAAACTTGCCAATACTGCTAGTTGCCGTACTATGATACTTGGTCGAAGCTGGAGTTTCGTCCGTTCAGAGGTACACACGTCGTCGTCGTCGTTGTTCAAAACAACCTACGGTACCATTCAAGGTTCAGCCCAGCCGTCTCACCAAAATGGACAGAAGGATGAGGCTGAGAAACCTCCTGTGCCAAGAGTTTAAAGCAGGCTATTGCCATGTTTTCTGTCGGCTAAATGTGTGACACCAGTCCCGATATGGTACCTCGACCGTGATGTGCGACATGGCACGATAGCTTGCAGTGCTGCCTCAGTACCGTAAATTCTTTTACGATTCGCCATCTCAGGAAGAGGGAGAATGTCCGGTTGATGCCGGATTGACAGGGGAGGGGGTTAAGCGAGGTATGACTCATGGGGGCCGAGTGAGAGTATGTGATTCAGAAATTAAGTTTCAGTATAGTGTGATATAAAATTGAGTCTGTATACGAGAATGAAATTTGTTGAACTTGAAGTCTTCACAGTGAGAGTTTAAAAATGAGTAAGTAGGCTGACTCTTTGGAGAATCGTCATTGCCCTAGGATAGACAGTAAAGTCAGAGATCATAGAGGCTCGAGAGTAGAGGAAATTACGAATCTCTTTGGATTTATTCTGACTCCAAATACGAGAACTATGCAAATGATAGGTTAATGAAGTAAAATCAAGGTAAGATAAAGGGAACAAGATACCATAGAACTCTACTAGTAGTATTAGGAACTAATACCATATTTCTACCTTTTCCTTTACTCTGATTTAAGTTTTATCAATAATGCCTTCGAGACGAATCACCAAGAGAAAGCCCAGGCCAAAACCTAAATCAATTAGTGAAAGGGTATTGGATGAGCGAAGCATCAATCCCATTATGCGGGTAGAGCGAACCTATAGCCAGTGGCAGAAAATACGCGTCCTTACCTATCTCAAGCATCAGCAAATCCCACTTAAGCGGCCTGGCAAATTTCGCAAGCCAACCCAGCAAGAAGCGGCGGACCAATTCCAAATTCCACGAAGAACAATTAGCGAATGGGTAAACAAAAAGGAGGGGATAGAGAGGGTGGGTATTAATACCAAGGGGAGAGCTGCGTACCCAGATATTGGCAATCAGAGGCAATGCTGGTGGCCGGAGCTCGAGGAGAAATTGTATAGCGACTTTCTCGAGTGGCGGAGGCAGGGGAGGATCGTAAGGCGGGAATGGTTTCGTGTTCAGGCAGGGTTTCGATTTCGTGAACTGTATCCCAACAGCGATTCAGCCAGTTTCAGCTTCAGTACTGGGTGGTTCACCGGATTCCTAGGTCGACATCGAATTAGTTTACGTAGCGTGACAAAAAAAGCGCAAAAGGTTCCAGTTGAATACCAAGCTCTGGTGCTCAACTGGCTCCGATTTAATCGGAGGAACTCACAGCCTCGCTTGACCCCGTTTCTGGAAACTGTTCTTCAGCCACTTGTTAGCCGTTTTTTGGAGTCAAATATATGCAATCTCGACGAGACTCCTATCCCATATGAGTATTTAGAGGGCAAAACCTACGATGTGAAGGGGGAAAAAACTATTTGGGCAAAGCAGTCCCAAAATGGGTGGGACAAGCGCCAGGCATCATTAGTTCTTTGCGTATTCGCAGATGGGGTACCCCGAGTTCCACCTATGGTTATATTTCGTGGGAAGGGGGAGCGGCTAGGACAAGAGCGGGAGCAGTATCACCCCGGAGTAGAGGTAGAGTTTAACGCCAAGGCCTACATGAATGATCAGCTTTTTTTACGCTACATCGATACCTACCTGATACCAGTCCTCGGTGGGCGGCCTACCCTTTTCGCATTGGACTTGATGGGGTCTCATAAGACACCAGCCGTGCTTGAGAAGTTGCGCCAACACAACTTGAACATTACCCCCTCCCTCATACCCGGCGGCTGTACTAGTCTCGTTCAGCCCCTAGACGTCTCTGTCAACAAGCCTTTCAAAGAAATCATGCGGGACCTTACCGATACAGCTATCTTTGAAGCTGAAAGTGCCGAGGACTTTCACCGATAGAGTGTTAGCCATCGCCGCATACTCACCACCGCCTGTGTTGGGGATGCTTACTACCAGTTTCACCTTGAGAAGGGTGATTTAATACGTCGTGTATTCCGGAAAGTGGGACTATCTCTTCCGGCTGATGGGAGCTGCGACTCTGAGTTGGACATTAAGGGATTTAGGGGCTTGGAAATTGGGGATTGGCACAATGCGTACCAGGTGGTAGATGCAGCGGCTGACATTCCTGTAGATAATGATGATGATGATACCATAGCATTTGTTTAATTTTTCCTATTCTACAAACTTAGTTTGAAGTCTAACGCAATCAAAAAAGCAAATACATGACTTATTCATCATTGCTGATCACTCACCCAATAGGGCAAGCCAAGACGGCGCTAGCAGTTTTCGTCATTTACCCTCAAAGTCCTGAGATGGCGAATCGTAAAAGAATTTACGGTACTCTTCAGCGATTATGTGCGCAGGTACGATCACATAGCTAATATTAGCTATGGTCTGAAGTTTGCACATCTACGAATTTGTACAATCTTGGCGACAAGACTCGTCAGCACCCCTCATTTGACACCAAGAATGGGTATTTTCGCTTCACAAAATCTCAGCTTCATCGATCGCAAAAAAATTTCAAAACCTGCCAGAGCCTTTACTCGAGTATAGCCATCTGGATGTCATCATAAGTGACAAGCTCTAATACTTAATGTCCATAGTGCAATATCGGAGATAATAATAGTGGGCAAAAGGTACCTCTACCTCATGAGTTTCCCATGTGAAAGGTACGCTACAACAATATTTAATCCGGACCCCAAGCTCTCAACCCTCATAGCGGAGCGGGAAAATTCTCATAATTTCTACCCAGAAAGCCTAGGCGATTTCCTACACTACCGTATGGCATTAGTATCGCTAATTCTATGCCGCTTTCAGACAAGTTGTGAGTCCTTAAAATCAACAATTTTTGGTTGTAAAATGGGGGAGGTGCCGACGAATTTTGTCGCCAAGATCATAGTAATTGACAAAGGGTTGCTTATTCACATGGGTCTCAGACACTGATAGGGGCGGCACAAAATTTCGCAATGTCTTAGCAGCCCAGGATAGAGGTTCTTTATATATCGTACCGTAAAGGCTCGTGAAATCCACTATCAGATTATCAGCGGAAATCAGCCCGTTAGCCCAGGATAGATCTAATGCCGGAAAACCCTGAGTGCCGATCTTATGCAGTGTTAGGAAAACGCTAACCTTCCTAAGAACCTTTGCCTTAGAATCCGGAGATTGCAGGCTGGTAGATATAGTGGATTTCCCGAATGTTCACGGTAGATCTTCTCAATGCTCGGGCGTCAAAAAAAATATCGGAGCAAAATATCAGCAGGGTTAGGTGGGGCAATTGGGAGACAGGTTGCATCAGTGGGAAAATTCTTATCTTAGCAGACACCAGAAAGCTAGATCAAAGGAGGAGTAGGTGTCTTGGTTTAGTACTTGATCCTTTAAATGATGAAATTGCCAGTACTCAGTTCAATCTATTCATTTATATGAGTCCCTTAAAAGAACTACCAGTATTCCAAAAGCCCTAATTCCTTCTCCTCGTTTACTCTCAATTCACTATATTAACAAAAGCCGTACTATAGATACATGGACACAGTTCAACTGCTCTAGGTTAACACGTCATGTAGCATCCCCCTTTTCCCACTTTTGCTACCGGTAATCGATCGGCACCCCTGATCCTTGTCTTGCCGCTCAAAGTCCCCTAACCTTCTCAACCAAGCCCTAGTGCACCGGCTCTTTTGCCGCGGGGTACTATTGTCGGTAAATCGCAGCAAATCAAGCCAATCCCCCTAATCGAACGCAACGGATCGGTAGGATGCCTCACCCCTTAAGTTACCTATAGGTTAATATCGCTGCAGAATTCAAATTTCATATCACAAACATTCTACCGTGATATTTACCGTACTACTCAACTCAAGCTCGCCGTTCAGAGGGAGCACGAAGTGTTTGCAGCAAGTAATTGTCATATTGACAAAGAGAAGAACTTTAGCCTCCTCTCACTGAACCTGGGTACGGTTATCACGGGTGCCTTGCGGACCTGTACGACGGCTTGAATAGCTCTTACATAACATAGTTTCTGTATTTCCCCCCACCGCATCCGGCATCCGTGTCGTCCCTGAGATGAGACCCTAGGCGGGCAGTCACTCATGGGCGAGTGATCACTCATGAGGGTCAGCCTCTTACTGAGGAAATACCACGTTATATCCACCCCTAAATAGGCTTGTGACCCTGAAGCAAGCAATACAATTCGGTCGCTTAATCTTGACATTTATGTTTTGAATCTCCAACCTGATAGATATATCAAACCATAGGAATATTCGCTGGTATATTCGCTCCGCAGATCCTCAGAAATCAGAAATATATCATTTAATCCCAACCCCCCCCCAATCAATCTAACTCCCACCTCCACCTCCAGTCTTTACTCTGCATAAGATCTCACCTGGAGCTCTCCGTTCACGCCCACCACCGGGGTGGAAATTCATGGTCGAAAACTAGCTCACCCACCCAGCTTATCAAGTATCAGCAAGCCCAAGCGAAGACCATGACATCATGCATTCCCGGCAATAAGGACTAATCAGATTGGCCACAGATCTATCCCTTAAACCGTTTTCAAGCACTGGCACTAAGTGCGGGTCCAGCTGGTAGTGGAAGCGATCAGTGGTGAAGTAACTAAAGAGAGCAAAGTTAGGAATAATTGTGACAGCTATGATGTAAGTAT
>Ga0307507_10005615_pt1 | contig 20410 bp, 21 predicted proteins | sample 7_EM_MG_FD_207223 | JGI IMG/M metagenome (GOLD analysis project Ga0307507, IMG submission 207223) | Populus trichocarpa ectomycorrhiza microbial communities from riparian zone in the Pacific Northwest, United States - 7_EM | ecosystem: Host-associated > Plants > Roots > Unclassified | place...
ATCACCAGGGAACGCCTATCTTCATCGCACGTGCTGTTCAGCAAGGAGGTGCAGTGCTGCTTCCTAAACGCGGTGCCATCGCCCCTACGGTACCCAATAGTCCCGAAATTTATGCACGTCACCACCCCGATTGAATCAAGAAATTCCCATTCAAGGGAAGGTTGTTGGTCGAAAGCGCTTTACTGGATAATGTTCAATCGCCAATGGAGGCACGAACTTGATCACGACGCCGAGTCTGTCTTTTGGCTCCTTCTTTACTGGGTTGTGGGTGCGCAACCTGCAGAACGTGAAAAGGAGGAGATCATCCCTGGTATCTGGGCGAACTTGACGGGAAATTCAATTAAGTTACGTACTAGTTTGCTCCGGTCACTGAGTGACGAGGAATCGTTGGAAGAAGTCACGCATTCCTCTTTCCGACCCTTGTTGCCCTTGCTCAGCGACCTGGCATCCTTCCTTGTCGTCGACAGACACTGGCTTGATAAGACCGAAGTGCGGAATAACGAACAATACATCCCTGAAGCGTTTCAGCATTTGATTCTCCAATTCATCCTGGACAACCGTTCCAAGGATTTCATGACACAACCTGTTGATCGCCGATTCCGACAAGTCCAGGTTATCAGCCAGAACCTCAGCCTACCGGGTACAGGAAGCCCACGGTGGAACGCCGAAAGTAGTAGGAAACGGCCGTCGCCGCGACCCTCGATGCGACGGCTAAAGCGATCTCGTCTAGCTGTGGGGGTCGCAGGGGTAAGATAAAGCCCTTCTGAATGCTATTCGTTCTTACATGTTATGTGTTTTCAGGATGCCTCCTCGGATGGGGGCCAGGAGGACGACACGGACGAAGTGGAGGATGATGAAGGAGGGAGTGCATGGGAGTATGAAGAAGGGAGCGAGTATGACGACGACAGTGAGTGAGTGACCAAACCGTTCAACCGCTTACGACTTCATGCCTACTTCTGCCTGTCTGGAATTTCTCGTGTCGTAAATTTAACTGTTATCATCTCTGTAGAATAATTTATTTTTACACATCTATCGTTTTCCAAGCCAACCCTAGCTCTATTTTCCCTCGAGTCTGGTAGCGGACTTGGAAAGCAATATAGGTAGGCATTGCGCACTTTCCTGATGAGCCTTACTTTTATTAACTCTCGGGTTCGCTAGCTAACCTGGACAACAATAATGTTAGGATATGGTGTGCACGCACAGGGCAGTTGATGAGACGAGTGCAAGATCATCTGGACTGGCTGGGTGACCGATGTTGGGTTGATGAGTGCAGGATTGGGAAAGGAGTTGAGACGTTGGGGGATATTAGCACTTTGGCGACCCCTCGACTGCGTGCGGGCATTAGCGTCAAAGGAATTGCAAGGGCAAACTTTAGGGATGGAGGAACAAACCCTGCCGGTGTGAGGATTTTCAGGGTACATAGTTTGTTTTTTACTTCCTCATTCTTTCTCCTGCCAGGATTCGATTGAATCTGTTCTAACTCTATCTACATTTGAACCCGAGAAGTAATGAAAGTAGGGAATTTCTTGAGGTTGTGTGCAAGGACGTTTGGCATCTGGTAAGAAGTCCCTCCCCATACATCATTTCTGCATCACCTGAGAACCGACAAACCAATAATACGTGCCTCTTCAAAGTTCGCACAAATTTGCCAATCTCGACCGTGCGCTACTTGCATGATGCATCCATCTGTGTTACAGCATGCTGTTTTACGTCGCATAATAAACTTTATTAGAGAATGTGAAGTTGGAAATTTAAACGTTCCAATGTTTATTAACATACTTTATTCCGAAAGAATGCGTACTTTGTGTACCTCGCGATCGGACAATGTGTTACAAAGTGGTTTTCGTTTGGTTGGTTGATGATAGGCTGATGGGCAATCTGCTTGTTGAGCTGTAATAATTGAAGATCATATAACGAAAGCATCATGCATATAGGAGAAGTGTCTAGAAAGGAAGAGGGTCAAAAAAACATGGATGATAGCACAAATCATATCCAAAGGTTTGTATTATACAGATATCCACAATAAATTGACGCGACGGTCACAGAAGCCGTAAGTAATTGGAAGGTGCAACTGATACCAAAACAAATCAGAAATTGCCTCAAAATAAAGCAAAAGGAAGGACATACTGCCTTTCCTGCCATCCATAGTCCTCCCTAACCACCATTTACCAGACTTGTCAAGTATCTGCAGCGTTTGACCTTTCTTGAAAGCCAATTCATTAGGATCTTCTTTCGAACCGGGATCTACGAACGTGTCAAAAATCGATACCACGAAAATCATGAACAGAGTCGACACACAATCATACAACGCTTCCGCCCTCCATTTCGCTTCTGGCTCGATTTCTGGCTCGGCTTCCGCCTTAGCACTCCCACTCTCCCTTCGTTCACTAAGAGCTCCAGGTTCGGAAGTGGGGCCAGCAATGACATCATCACCACCACCTGCACCATCCGACTGACTCGCATACGTCGCCCTATGCTGGTTCCACATGTTAGCCACATTTGGTCGAGGAAGAGGCTGTCCGCCATCCGGCAACATTGTCGGTGCGCTCATCCGTTGTGAGCTTCCACCTGCGTGAACAGGAGACATTGCAAACGCATCCGTACTTCGTCCAATTTTCTCGACTTTACCATGAGATTCTTCTTCCTTTTTGATACCTCTGAGGTTACCTAGCTCCATTGCGAGCCTGCCAACAAGCGACTGAGGTGGAGATGTGAAGTAGATAACCCAAAGCAAGTCTATGACCGCGAGAATGAGCCAGCCTGCACCGTTCGCTCGAAGTACGTGGTTTCCTGTGTAAATCGTTCGATCAACACCCATGACGGCGAAGACGCAGGTGATTGAGGAAAGGATGGCGACCTGCATGGCGTACGCATATGCAGCGTCGTATGCACGCGAACCGATGACAACTTTGAACACGACTACACTGAGAATAGTCTGAATCACAAATCCAAACCAGAGGATCCGAACAAGCTCATTTGAAACTGCAAAAGCATGAATTTGTTTCAAATGATTAAGAGTTGGATGAACTGACTTTTAGCAGCAGCATAAGCCTGCGAAACCAAAACAACAATCCATCCGATCTGATCACGAAACTATGAACACCAATTTCACTTTCTGTACGAAAAGCTCACCAAACTCAACAAAAACGTCACCACAACGAACAAGTCCGGTCCTATCCTGCCAGTCCTCCCGTATCCAGGGTCTGCCATACTTGCTCTAACGCCCATCGTCAAATTCTCATCTGCAGCAGCGTTCCCATTTCCTGTGTTCGTAAGTACATTTGTTGAGACGGGACGGCTATCTGGGCCTGTTGAGGCTGCGTAATTTGGTTCGGTCATAGAATATCGAGTGAAAATAGGGTCAGAGGAGATAGCTGGACTAGGGGAAAGGCACAACGAATTCTGAAAGAAACCACAACACGAAAAACACGGCGTTCAAATACCAACACTCGAGAGTTGAGGTGAAGAGCCGCGTGGGAATTTTGCACGTTCCGTAATCAGATCATCATGATCATTGATCGGCATTTTCTTTCATACACAATTCAATAAAACTCGAATGATGGAAAATCGTCTCGGGTGTCCCACCAAGCAATCCATAGGAGCCGCAGGAATTCATTTAACTCTTAGCCATCCTCGAGGACTAGCTTCAGTCACGGTCGAATGATTGAAATTGTGGGTTTATTGGGTTTTATAAAATATTGAAGCGCAACATATTTTCTTAATTCAGCATTTGCCTTATCACTCTCAATCCGTGCGCAAATGGGAATAAACCCCTAGTCCCAGACTTATGCCGCTCAAAAGTTATGTATTCGGCATTGAGACAAATTTGGATGTTTTATGTTCTCAAATTAGACCTTTCCATCTCCAAGTTACATATACTCAAGCTATACTCAATAACCGTAACCGCCAGCAACAAAAATTGTAGTACAAATTAGTCGTCAAAAAATCTCAGAACTGTGATTGTAACTTAGAAATTATACTTGACTAATAAAAAGTAAATAGAAATGATGATAAGTGAATGACAGCTAAATTTCAAGCAGGGATCTTCACAAAACCGGGGCTGGGAGGAAGGAGCGTCATAAGCCTAGTCCTCCGTACATGAGAGCCTTTGTCACCGAAATATCGTCCACTTTCAAACGTCCAATCGTCGTTCCCTCGAACCCACTGGCCGAGACCGCCAGTGTAGATTTTGACTCTCCTGTCGACATCTTCACCCCACGAAGGTAAATTTGTTAAATTGGCCAAGAAAGCTTCATGTACACCCGCAGCGTAGCTTTCGAGCCAGTTCATAGCACCTTGTACGTCAAAGTTTTGTTCATGCATGACTAGCTCCACAGAGTGATGAAGCTCTAGCCCCCGAGACTTTTCCATGGCGTATGAACAGATGTCCTTTAGAAAGGAGGTCTCAGTATTTCTCAAGATAACAAGATTCTGAGACGCACATTCCCAATAGCAATAAGATCAGTCGCCTGTTGCCTAAGTTCCGTGAGCATAGGATGATTAAACACATCTTCTGGCAAATCAAGCCCGAATTCACATAATGTGAACGAAGGCAGACAACCTGAAGATAGTCGTCGGATTTGTAGGTATTCTTCAAAGGTTCGATATATATGCATAACACGGTCATTGGCCTCCTGAACCACAGCGGCGGTATATGCGTCCCACTCCTCTATGAAGTGTATCATGCATGCCGATCCAGAGGGAATGTAGTTGGTGGCACGAAGCCAAAAGCTGCAAGAGATAGCATGGTTGAGATAAACTAAAAGAACTAATACAGTCAACACTTACTTCCGTACCATTTCTCCTATAAGTAATTCACCCTCCGGACGAGGTTTCTGAGGATCTCGTAAAGCGTCCATGATGATGTTGCGAATTTCGCTGGCACCTTTCCCATCGGCGATGTCAGTATATTCGTCATAGACGTAGAACAAATTCATCAAATCGCAGCCTAGTCTTATAATATCTTAGGGGATGGGTCATTGAAAATTAACCTGATTCTGAGCGGTAACAGCTTACCACGGTCTCTTGAAGAGTACGCCAGACAAGCTAGAAGATCTACAGGACAGTCATAACTTAGAAACGCAGCCAAGTCGAACTAAAGTCAACGCACTAAAATCGCACGAATTAAACCCACATAGCCCCTCCGGCGAGAAAAGGTGGTATGACTCTGTCCATGCGCTAGATTCCGCCTTTGCCTCGGCGTAATATTCACTTAGATTCCGCTTCCACGGGAAACTGGTGAGAATATCGGGAATGGTGAAAGTGACACCAACGGCCATGTATCGCTGCCCCAGAAAGTATGGGAAGAAAAGGGATGGTCTGTTACGTCCGCTTCCAATAATTATAAACATCCAAGGAAAGTAAATTTACCATGAACAACACCGTTCAATTGTTGGAAATTTTTCGAGTCATCCATTTTCACATGATCGGTCTAAATTTTCGGAGATCTAAATTTTGTTAGAAATCTCTATGGCAGTTCACCACAATCGATTGATGGGAATCGAGGACCTCGACAGATCTGGACATTAAGTTTCCCAAAAGAAGCGTCGAAGCTGTGCTTTTTACATTATTTGACAGAGTCTTCGTACAAGGATCAGCTCCCAGAAAATTTGACACAACGAAAATATTTCAGGCGTTCTAGAAACCCAATAAGTCTTAGGGGAGTTCAATGGACAAAGAACGGAAGCGATCCCTCAACTGTGTTGTGATTGTCCAGACCGGACCGACTTTTTGTTCAATCGCCGCCAATTCGAAGAAAGAATTCAGAAACAGAATAGAATGTCTCGACTTTATAATAGACCCCACATTTATTTATTAGAAGAAGCATACCAGAATAAAACGTTTTACAACGCATGGGAACTGCGTTTGGGTTCAATGAAACATGCTGGTCGGGCTTGGACTTCAATGCGCCGCGTTTAAAACTCGTGCCTCAAAGTGTACTTTCCTGATTCAAACTTTTGTTTTTCAGTGAGAGAAATTATCACAATACGTTGGGGGAGTCATAAGCAAATTCCTTTGTGGAGATCAGGTCAATAGAAAGCAGTTTCGTGCAGTATTTGTTCATAATCTAACGGAGATTACTCTCTTCGACTGGTGTATTAGTTGTCGCCTTGCACACCTCGGTGTCCTCATGCCATGCCAGGACTAAACGCGGACATCGCACCTCAACCATGCTGGGCTGTAAAAACGCGGCTACGAAAGGGTTGCTGGAAGATCATTTACTCCTATTGAGAACCGTCCAACGATGGCCCCAAATCGAAAAACCACAATGTCGGGCACAATGGCTAACTTCTTCAGCTCTGTTATGCCAAATTCGAAGAATGATCGCCTTACTGTGCCAGGACAAACACATTCGAAGATGTACAACCACTACACACCATCGTCACCCTTCCTCAGTTCGACATCGCTCAATGGTGGGTAAAATCTTCGACAATTATACGGATTGGTAACTCGTTTCAGGTATGGTGGCGGTTGTTACAGGTTCGTCTAGATCGACCGGGGCGGCGATTGCGAAGTGTCTAGGTGAACATGGAGCTAACGTGGTCGTGAACTACGTAAACGATACCAATGCGGCAGAGGAAGTAGTCAGGGTGATTAGATCGCAAGGAAAGGGTGGGGCGATTGCAGTCAAGGCGGACGCTTCTACTGTAGAAGGAGGGAAGATCATTCTAGACGAGGCGATGAGGACTTTTGGAAGAGTGGATATCCTCGTACTGAATACGGGGATTATGGAAGGCAAGACTTTGGAAAATCTTGATGAAGCGACATTCAATGCCCAATTCCACATCAATGTTAAGGCGCCGTTGTTCTTGGCGAAAGCTGCAGCGCCTTTGCTCCCTTCTCGTAAGTTTCCGAAATGTATGGTGGAAGAATCAAAACTCACCGGAAACAGCTGGTGGCCGAATTATCTTCTTCTCGTCAACACTGACGGCTTCATCGTGTCGGTGATGTTTAACACCTCTGAGTTAAGGTATCTGATAGACCAGGAACAGCCATTTCGCCCCATACCCTTTGCTACCTCGCAACAAAGGGAGCGATAGAACAAATCTCCAGAGTTCTCGCGAAAGACTTGGGCGCAAGAGGAATCACAGTGAACACGATATCATTAGGCGCGATTGATTCTCCTGAGTTCCGGGAGGGCAAGCCTCAGAATATGATCGATTCGATTGCAAAACAGAGTCCATCCAAGAGACTGGGTGATGCCGAGGATGTGGCACCCCTTGTTGGATTCTTGGTCAGTCCAGCTGCGCAATGGATCAATGGGCAGAACATCCGTGTCGATGGGGTGAGTCGCCTGTTCTGTTTTGCATTGCACTCGAAAACCAGTATTTCCGAAACAGGGTGCTGTTGTCTAACAGGCTCGGGAGCTGTAATTATGTAAACACGGATTTCACATGGCTCGTGATATTACCTTTGTTTCTACCAATTGTCTATTCCACTATTGTCTTGGTCCAGAATATGTCCTTAACACCGAGAAACTGGTCCAATAAGCATCTGCAATTACCCGTAGAGGAAACTCAGGAAGAATATTGGTGGTTTGGAGGTTCTACAGCGGGTAACATATTTTCCATTCTATATCTGGCCCATTGCTCACAAAAGATGGCCGTCTTTTCTTCTACATTACCCAAAAACGATTTTTAACCTGTGTTGACCCTCGCCAACCTCTCCACGGTCATCCATGTTGTCGTGTGTCCCGAAACCGCTGTCATCTCCACGTGTTAAACGGCCTCGGCCTCGACTCCCTCCGCTCGCCTTGTGGAATATAGATGAGGAAGCGACACCGTCTGAATACGATGTTGAAGGACTGGATCTTGGTGCCGAATCTCCCAGATCGACAAGCAGTGCTACCAATCTACTCGAAAACAATGCCTATGTAAGACATTGGGCTGAAGCGCGTGTGCCATACTGGAACTTGTCACGGCCGACACCCTCATTTCCTAAAGAGCGCCAACGTTCCAGTAGTCAGAGAGATGACGATCGAGATTGTGGCATCTGGTCAGTAGGCTCGATGGCTTGTTGAGGCGTTTGGGCGTTCATAACGTTTCATCTCATTGTAGCTTTGAATACGCAGTTCGACCTTGTCGGACACTCTGCTGCGGAAGAATTTTTTGCACAGAGCACCTGGCCGATGTGTGTGGATTTTCATTTCATCGCCAATGTGCCCCTTACAGTCATGTTTAGTGGCTACATGGACCCAATGCTGAAGGCCGCTGCCCGCATTGCGAAAATGCCTGTTCGTTGGTAGGCGGCACGCTACCCCTTTCACCCCTTTCCCTCCTCCAATCCTCAGTATCGCCACATGTCAGGCGCCAACACGTCATGCCTTCCAACTATGGCGCCTTTCATCCATCTTCTTTGGCCCCAGTCCAGTCTCAACCGAACGATTTTCAAAAACGACTAAAATCGACACAAACCGGAAAAGAAGTATCACCCATGGCGTCAACGGTTCAATCTACGACTCCATCGACTTCCACGGCTGTTTCATCCGAACCAGCGGGTTCATCCAGCGATGAGGAATCCATCAGGCAGCACTACCGCCGTCTCCGGTTTACTCAACCCAGATCTGCGTCAACAAGCGCGATAAACCTCAGCACCACACCCTTCTCTCAGTCTTGGGGTGCAATCAGCAGATTGATGAGCATCATCACCTTTTTGATGTTCCTCTACAAGCTTCTTTCGTGACAATGTCAAACGGTTGGACGTAGGCTCGGCTAACTACTGTACTTCCCCTCAACCCGTTTCACATGCATTCTATCCACCAATGCCCCCTCCTATCCTTCCCACACTCCGTGTTAAACATACGATGTGACCCCGTCAGTATCCCCTAATGGGGTCCTTTCTACTCCCATGAAGGTCTTCATCTACACATGGACAAGAGGCCTTTATCGTCAGGCCGGTATATATATATTTAAATAATACAAATGTGTTGTCTTGTTTCGTCTCCCTGCATTACAACTTCAAGTATGCTTGTCTTTGGAAGCGTCACATGATTCCGAGTCACTCTGCTCTTCACTCCGACTTCATCATCATGGAAACTATGGCATATATTCATCCTCCAATAGGAGCAACCCGCCTGCGTAGCGGAACAGGGCACCAATTTCCGGACACCAATTTAAAATTCGAACCAATTCCCAAATTTACAGTATCCGTTCCGAACCCATCTCCACCTGCCTCACCCCAGCCATTTTTATCCTCCATAGCATCTCCTACGCTGTCCACTATTCCACAGTTGCTTTTATTTGCGTCATTACCCGCTCTAACGCATTCTGGACCTGCTGGAAGCTCATCTGGAGCATCATCTTCGTTGGCCACGACGATGTCTGGGTTCACTGCATCCAGCCCTAGGGCTAAAACGGACCAGGAATCCTTGTTATCTCTAAAAGAACCCCTTTCTCTGCCAGTTATGACGAACAATTTTAAGAGGTTTGTTACTGTTGTCGGACCTGTCTTTTGGCTTCAAGATCGAATAGAGGAAGTTGTGTTGTGGAAGCGAGGACCATTGTGGACCACTATCTGGATGGCTGGTTATACGCTACTATGTGCGTTATAATTTCCCCGTATAACACTATAGATGATGTTGAATGTTAAGCAGGCTTTTATCCTCGTCTACTTTTCTTGCTGCCGAACCTCATCCTCATTGGGGCCATATTAGCTACTTACCCGTATCCTTTAAACCCTACAGTCGACCTCTTTTACGCACCAGATACTTCTTCACATGTGCCCCCTAACGTTGAAAGTGCTGCACCATGGCAGGCAAACATCCAAGCAATACAGAATCTAATGGGCGCTTAGTACGTATCTGCTTTCTTAAATGCAGCATCCACTAAGTCTTAGAACGCAGCGTTAACTTTCACTCCGCTGTCGAACCATATGTTTATCATTTCTGCTTGACGCCCGCACATTTCTCAACCACGAGGCAGTTTCCAATTTTGTCATCCTCCGTATCGACGTCTCAGTCAATGACCGTCACACCTGCTTACTCTCGGTCACCTTACACTACCCATATCCTCGCCATTCTTCTGTTTACCTTCTTTCCCCTACTATTTATTGTTCACCGTTCTTGGTTCCCAGTGCGCTTTCTCTGCATTCTGGCTGGGTGGTTCCCGATTTTATTCACAAATCCATTCATTCAAGCGGTACTACCGTTTCTGCGACCTGCCCTGCTCCCTATTTTCGTGAAAAAAGTGCTGTTTCTCAGTGATAGAGCTTCAAGCCTTCTCTGTGACTACTTCAGCATCAAGATCTGTTCGTTCACATGTCACCAGGATTGCTGCCATCATCCCCAGGAAGCAGAATCAGACGAAAGACCGCTGCTCGCACAACCCGAACCAATGTCTGTGATCATCCAACACTTTATAGATAATGACAAGCTAACTGACGAGTGTTGGAACTCTGAAATGCGGCAAGTCGAGTTGTGGGAAAACGAAAGATATAGCGGGCCTGTGCTCCCTCCTCTTGTTGCGGATGTGTCTCATTCCTCTTCGCCTGACGCGATGCGTAAAGGATGGGGAAAGCAACATTTGAGAAGTGGTGAGAGGGGTCCTTGGACACGAAGCAGGGATGGGTCGAATGACGTCTCTGCGGATGGTGCTGGAGGGGTTGAGGCAAGTGGGGAGGTTAGGTCCGTGTCCTTCTCATCAAGGCGCTCTGTCATGGCTGACCAACCAATCCCTTTCTCATATTCCCCTTCGGTCTTCATTTATAGCAGCAATCTCACCTTCTCGCTCACACCTGGTTGGTTTTTTGTTGAATCAGAGGGCTGGCGGAAGGATTTACAGCCTACTTGGCCTGGATGTGGTTGTGATCAAGGTATGTTGTCTCTGGCTTTTGCACCGATTGATGGTGACTGGTTTAGATGGTTGGGTGTACACAAACGATACGTGGCTCGGTCCTCGCTCCGCTCCCTATACGTCTGGAGGAGGGAGTGTCACACGACGGCGGAGATGGCTTAGGAGAGTATGGTATAATCAGAAGATGGCCGAGTCCGATGCTTAATTTGTGTGATTAGCAGTTTTATGCTAGTATCTTTTCCGATATTTTAATTTTGCTATATATTAAAGACAACGATTATTTTGGATGTCATCTCCATCTTCACTCTCCAAGAACCGACTCCACTCCAACTGACTGAAGGAGTAGCTCTCAGCATCAGGGTCAGGGAATGATCCGTCCCTCACTGCTTCCCCAAAGCTTTGAATGGCTTTCTCTCGCAACTCTCGGGAGCTCGCAAAGCGTCGAACGAATTTCGCCTTGTGTCCAGACCATGCACCCATAAGATCGTCGTAGACGAGAACCTTTAAATGTGACAAGTTTGGATGAGAATGACCAGGGATGGCATACCTGTCCACTGGTATGTGGCCCAGCACCAATACCGATTGTAGGTATTTTCAACCGATCCGTGATATACTTCCCTAGTTCAAGAGGTACAGCCTCAACGACCAAGGCGAAGGCACCAGCTTCTTGAAGAGCTAATGCATCCTGCAAGACTTTCTTGGCCCCATCCATCGTGCGACCTTGCACCTTGTACCCAGATAACGAGGTGTGTCGTTGTGGGAGCAGCCCCACATGTGCCATGACGGGTATACCGACCTGTGTGAGTCTGTGGACGATGTCCCCTATTTCTTTTCCTCCTTCTAGTTTGACGGCTTCCATTCTCCCTTCCCTGATTATCTCCACTGCATTTTCTATCGCTTGGCTGATCGAGATATGATATGTTCCGAAAGGCATATCAGCAACGAGAAGGGGGTGAGATGTGCCCCTCGCTACTGCCTTTGCGTGGTGGATCATTTCAGAGTGTGTAAGTTGGGTAGTTGATGAATAGCCCAGACAAACTTGGGCAAGCGAATCGCCGACAAGGGTGATATCTGTTAGAGGTGACGACGAACAAGCGAGAGCGGAAGGGTAATCGTACGCCGTGATCATAGTTATCGGTGTCTTTGATTGCCGGAGGTTGTGTAGATCCTGGATGGTAACTTTCTTCCTTGACGGGAGTGGGTCGGTTAATGGTGGTCGTAGTGGAGGTCGGACACTCATCCATCGCCTGAGTCTCGGGAACCTTGCGGCAATGTTTCTGGAGTTATACATGCTGGTTGAGATTCGAAAAGTAATATAGTATTTGGTGGAATTTATTTGTTGTGCAGCTGCCGATGATGAAATATCTTCGTGAGATGTCGCAGTTTCTTCGAATGAATCACAACGGACCTGGCAGGCCCTTATCAGTAAATGGTGCCAGTAGTATGATCTTCTTTATTCAGGAGATTCATTACGATTGAAAGCCGCGACCCCACCTGGATCACAAGCAGGTCTAATCGAAATGCAGTGGAGCATTAGTGCGGCCTACAAAGCGTAGACTAAGATTACATAAAGTTGAAAGGTGACACTTTCTTGGCACTTTCAAGGTTATCATGTTGAACAAGTTCCCCCAACCGTGACATAGCCTCGAATCTCACTTGCAATTTTCATCTGAATCGACATAGGGATGGTTGGCATTCTGTAACTTGGGTCCGCACTCCGACCGAGCAGTCCGAGGATTCGAATACTGTACTTCAAGATGTACAAGGACATACGACTTCCTCCGAATCTCCAGTACTAAATAGCATCGCAAAACAAGCTTCGAGTACTAGTCGAATATGCAGCGGTTTTCAAAAGCCAAAACCTAATATCTTTCATTGCCACCGAATGGCGAAGCCAAACATCACAGCATTCAGTGGCCCCCGTGTCGGTCTTCAGGCCTCAGTGGTTGTTGGGCATATGGTCGAACCAGAAAAGGTTCGTCATTTTCAATCTTCAAAACCTACTTGTCGGGCCCTCATTGAACGGTGACAATGAAGGGTATTGTGTTGCCGGAATTCCTGACCTAGGAGCTCGCCAAGCAAGTACTAGTGGTCATGAAAACCTAAACACTCCCCGTTGGGTTATCTCGGGTCATATGAGAAAGTAGGCCTCATGACGAAATGATTTCTGTTTCAAGACGACCTGCGTCCCGAATGTTTTCATAGGTCTTGCGACCCCTTAACACTTTCGATGTCGTTGATGCCGATATGGCTGTTAGACAGGACACACCGTGAACCAACACATTCCAGTGCATCGTCAATGAAGTAATCAATCTCAGCTTAAGTCGCGTTATCAACGTTCAACGCCGTTCAACTTCGCTGATTGTGTCCTTGGGGCGCGGTTAGCGAATAAGGCTATTTCTTTAGCCGCCACACTTCTCTAGATTCAATCTGTAGTTCTGACTAGGACAGTTGTCCGACTCGGAGCGCAGTCCAGTTTCAAGTTGGGATCCGCGTCCTGACACGACCAGTCCTACGATTCACATTCACCGATATATAGCGAGAGGTGCCTACGTTTCTAACGTGGCAAGCAGGGTCTCAAACCTCCACTGGCACTTGACATCAGTAGTAAGTACTGTTTACTCAAGCATCACTTGGCGCTCAGAATCGCTTCTCGAAACTCTCGCACATAGCCTCATGATACCAGAAGATCAATCCATCGCCAAATGACATCTTATGACTACCAACAAGTGAAATCCGTTTTCAGTGACTCGGATAACAAGCCAATACAGATATCGTTACGTCCTCACCCCCGCATTGGGCTCAGACAAAGGAAAATGACCAATGGCTGATTGAACCACGAGCTCCCCCACCTCTCATGAGATCCAGAACAAGCGATCTCGTTCACGACCACTGTCTGTTCCTGTGCGATGCATGGTATTTCATTTCAGACATTCCTTGGAATCAAAAAATGGAACAACATACACCTCTATACTGGGCCATCGTGCGTTTGCCAGTCTAAGATCACTCGAGGATCAGGAACCCGATCTTCTCACTGCCCTTGTGTCCTATTTATCTTCACCACTTAAGTAAGGTGGATCTAGGAGTGGAAACTCTGCCTGACGAGATTGAGGTACATGATATCTCTCCATGCGAAGGCGTGTTTGCTGTGACTTTGTCATCCCGGTATTCCGCAAGCGTAATATAGCCATCTCGAGATCAATTCCACTGGAGTTTATTGTAAGATGTATATCACAATTTTTTATTTTTTGGATGCATTCATCTGATTCTTTGTGGGTCTCATGGCCCATGTCGATTAATCCTCCTGGCCCACCCCATCGCCTCCTACTCCTCCTACGCCTCCATCGTCGTCCGTCTTCAGACTTCCCTCCAGCAGCTTGAGGCTGATGGGAAGTATACTCATCCGCCTCCGTTATTCAGGCCCCAGGTCTAATAGCAAGTGGAATCCACGCTTCTCTCTATCTGGAATCCGAAACCTGTCTCCCTTGCCTCTTTTACGAATATGCCAGGTAATCCAACTCCTATTACTTACAATTCATTTGAATGGGTACGATTTGATGGTTGTAAATTACTGCTGATCTCCGCGTGTGGTTTCAATAGGTAGATTCCGAAGGCCGAGATATGATAAGGGATCGCACACCCACATGATGTTGGAGCATTCCCAACACACTGCCATGCCAGTTAAACCGTAAATTATCGACTTCTACAAAATTGGAAATCACAAATGTCTTTTTCATGTCGACTGTGATTATTCCTCGTTCCAATTAAGTATAATTAAAGTCCTTCGTGGAGGGGTTGCCATGGTTTAGGTTTTCGTGAAAACATATATATCTCCATATGGGTGTGTCGATTTTCCCCTTTAGGGGTGATACTTCAGACAGATGCTCCACACTTCCCATGACCGGAACCGAGGATAAACAAAAATTCATGTTCAATCAATATGTTTCCCAGTTTCCTTGTCCTCATCCATTGACCTCGGTGTTCAGCCGCCCTCACGTTCCTTACTCTATACACTCTTTTGTAAGTGGGTTTTTCCTTCTACAGTGCAACAATTAATTCATACTATGATTGCAGAAAGATGCGCGCCGCCCATGAGATCCACTTACGCGCTCGCGGGCATGTACTGGCATTTGAAAGGCGTCAACTTGGCGTGGTTGGTTCCATTGTTTCTGGTGTCCTGAAGCCTATTCTCGGAGAACCTACTACCACACAAAGGCAACCAGCTCAAACTACTACAACCACGGGTGGTGTGAATCCCGATCCTACCACAACACCATCGCCTGCTGGCAATACAGCCATTCTTGCAAAGGGGGATGGGGGTTCTACTGCGTCTCCCAATTCTGGAACCGGCAACGGACGTATTGTTGGCAATGCAGCCAGCGGAAGGACCTCGACCGCTGGGTCACCAACAGGCGCTGCGTCCAACCCATCAGGATCTAGTAGTCCTAATGGGAACAGGGGTGGAACCTCAGGTAACACTTCGTCTGGGGGCACTACAAGTGGTACAAAAGGTGATTCCACAAATGGTGATTCCTTGAAGGGATCAGGCTCTGGCACAGAATCCAATTCGGGTACAAGAGGCGGATCTTCTGGCCCTTCAAGCGAAGGTTCATCATTCTCGATTTCGGGTTCGGGTACCTCGGGCAATGGAGATTCTAGTAGTCCCTCACCAAGTGATGTAACGACCTTGGGTGACAGCAAGGGAAACAACTCTCATGGAGGCATCATCGCCGCCGCCGTCATTCTCACCCTTCTATTCAGTATTGCTGTTGTTGTATGTATCCTCCGTAGGCGTTCGAAGGCTCGTCGTGACGATCAAGCCAACAGGTGGTGGTTCACGCGCAAGCGTACATCCCAAGCTTACGGTGATGGGGAGGCCCTCAACACTGGAAATTCAAGCCGTCGTAGTAGCTTCGCCACGACCGTAGATCACTCAAATGCTTCTTTCTTGGCGAAAACGGCGATTCCTCCACCCCCCCCTATGGCAGAAGTTGGCCGTTCAAACGGTGCTGCTCCTACCCTCGTTTTGGATATCAATGCAGACCCCCGTTTCTCTATCGGAAGCGCTGGTTCGCATAACTCTCAATTCCTCATCATTCATCATCGTGAAAGTCTCCTGCACGAAGCAACGAGCTCAGCATGCACAGAAGCCTTCCCCTTCCCCAAGCCCCCTATTGCTGATCGTGCATCGCTACACTCGAAGGCTTCTTGGCGCTCCGAATCGAAACAAGATGGCGACATGTTTTGTGTCCCCGCTCCTTCCAGCCCTTCACGTCCCACCCAACCCCAGCTCCCTGCTGACCCATTTGCGGACACGAATCCATTTGAGGATCCCTCCTGTGTTCCATCTCCTATTCCCGACCAGAATATTACTGGAACTGTTCTTCGACCATTTTTCCCTCAACTTCAGGATGAGTTGCAAGTTGATATCGGCGACACTGTTTGTATTTTGCAAAGCTTCGACGACGGATGGGCCTTTGCAGAGAAACTGGATGCATCCGATGGCAAACAAGGATTCATACCCCTCGAATGTTTTCATGAAATTGGCCAGTTTTCGTCTTGTACAACACGCCGTAGTAGCAATAGCACAGAGGGTTTGAATTAGGTATGTTGTCTCAGTGCATCTTTGACAAAATATTCATAAAACCTCATCACAGGCTTAGCTTCTCTAAATTTTAATCACCATACCCCACCAGTATGTCCAGGTCATGTATTGTAACCTGCGACTATCTCGGACGTTGTTCTTTAGATTTTTAGACTCTTTCGTTGATTAAAGCTGGTGTCACCTACCAGTTTGTGTTGTCATATCAGCGCATATTGTATTGACTTGTAATCCTGTGGTTTTGATTGAACAAAGGTGTAAGTATAATACACTTAGACTCGAATAAATTACATGAGCTCGAAGGCGTAAAACATGCGCGTTTGTGACGAGTCCTGTTTCTGACATCAAGTAGAAATCATCCTTCTTTGGGGCATATCGCAAGTAGTCTAATGTCTCCTCTGCTCAGCCGTAGACCATTCGCTCCTGCATGAAAGATGCAACTAGATTTAAAAAATTGAAATCAGGCAAGCGTTCGGAGAAGGTCCCACCAGTATATACACTTAAGTGGTTCTCCCCTGATGACTAGGACTCCAAACCTGCGCAGGCGAAGCAGCCACCTTTAATGCCGGGGCCGATTTATTTACTGTAGAATGCGTACTGAAATGCTGGCATAGGTTGGGAATAATAGTACGAGAATCGTCAGATATTGGGGATTTAGCCCTGCAATGCAAAAGAGACCATTCTTGTAAACTGTGACACGAAAGCTAGGAGCCAAAATCTTATTTAAATAAAATTGCATTCACTGTACATACAAAAGATAGATACTACTTCGATAGATGTTAGTTTACTTGATTCGGTTTAGCAGCTTACTAATTTTATATTTATGCCTGCTACCTTTAGGTAGTAGGTTTAAATCGGCGTTTCGGTTGCGTTTCGTCGTCGAAGTATGATTTTTCGACGCTTTCGAGGTCCTTTCTGAAGTAATTGTCGACGTCTGAACTGTTCGGACAATTCACATCGATGCCGTGCCGAAAATGAAGGAACCGGATCATCGTTTGGTGGCGTGGGTTAAGGTCAAGAAGTTGCTTTCATCATGGAATTCCTCGTGAACAACGTTGTCGCGTCTGCTTTTTATTCATCAGAATCTGAATCTGGCTTGCCACTTGACCACTCAGTGTAAATATTTAATTTTTCAGTTTCATTTCAGTATCACTATGTACCTTTTACTTGTAAAACAGTTTTCGAAATTTACAATCCACAAAAATTGCTAGTCATATGAGGAAAAACTTTGAGAAAACTGAAGATCGTTCTGACCTTTTCTTCATCCCAGGCCCCAGGACCCGAAATATCAAGCCCACCAACAAATAAAATAGTTGTTTTTCGGTACCGAAGAATTAATAATTTCAATAATAGTATTTCTGACAAAGGTAGCAGGCTTTGCCGCTCCGGAGCGGCCCTACCGGCGTTATTTCTTAAAATACTTAGCAGAATGGTGGATCCTTGTTAACGTCAAATGGCCACGGATGCTCTGAGGTCTCAAGTCGCATCGAAGTGGCAAGAGTCCTTCAACCGTTTGAATCGAAATGTCCCCGGAATCTCTGGACTTCTGAACTTCAGTGAAGTAGATGGGTGTTCTGTTATGAATGCACTGTTTTCAAAACAACGTCTTTCAGGCATGGGACATATCCGTTCGACATCTATATCCTCGAAATATCAGGCTACCCTCTACGGTGGGATCCCTCTATGTATACGGATGTTAATGTTGAATTCTTATCAGGAAGACCGTGATTTCCATCTCGCAGCAAAGGCCTTCAGCGTCGTGAACCAGAGCAGGAGGCTGCCTGCGTTGCTTGAAAACTTCCTTGGTGGGTCCTTCACTATTCTGTTCCATTGTTACCTCACACCAATACAGACGATGTTAGAAGGAATTTCTTTCTTGTTGAAGAGGACATCAATGAGTATATGAGTCGTTATGATGTTCGATTTCCATCTGTGATTCAAGCAGAGCCTGACGTTGATATTAGGCAGAAAGATCACCAGAAAATATCGAGGAACTCGTCGAAAGGCTGATGGAATGGTATAAGGAATGGTCTCCGCCACCGGAGTGAGTCGTCTCATTCTCTGTTTACATTCCTCATCCAAATTCCAGTCTTCGTACCACAATTTTTTCAGCCTACACCCTTGATTTCCAAACACGACTTTTTTCTGCTTTGCCACCTTCCTTCAACAACGCGTTCAAACAACTCTGCGCTACGTTGCTCGAGCCCTCTAAACCTGATGAACCATCCTCAAAGTCCTGGAACGTTAATTCCAACTCTGGCATATGGAAGAATTTTGAGTTTCTGGGTCTACTCGATCGCTATGAAAATGTGATTGCAAGTGTTGGCTATGAATTCATTGAGCAACACGTACGAGAGACTTGTAAAGGACGATGGGATAAACCCATTCTCGAAGATCTCAGGGTATGGATGTCTAACAGGGTCGTACCATGGATGCTCCAGGTATATGCCCGGGGTGCCTCCAATCGTATGTCTTTTTTTGTTTATTGACATCGGCGACTGAGCCCTCTTTAGCCGAAGAGGCGAGGGCAATGCTTCAAGGCGTTGGTCCCCGCTTCGACTTTCACATCAACAAGACACTCTGTGATTTAAGGTTCGTGATAATTTCAAAACGGTCGACATTGGTTAAGGGGTATTTCAGGACTCAGGAAATTTTCGATATAATCATCGACTTCCCGGAATCCATTGGTGCCCTCCAAGACTTACGTGTACAGTAAATATTTAATTTATCGACTTCCTCTGAAGTATTAGTTTCAGGAGTGCATGCAACGGGTGGATCAAAGACCTAACCTTGTTGCAGCACTGCGAAAAGCGTATGCCATCGTGTTCGAACTCAAGGTTCAATTTTCATCAATTGATCGACAGGAATCGAAAACGCCTTCTTCATCCAGGCGCTGATACAAAGTTGATTCTTCAGCAATATGTGGCAACGATAAAGTGTCTGCGAATGATTGATCCACCCGGTGTTTTATTATTCAAGGTTGCAGAACCTATACGCCGATATTTACGGTACGATTTTATTTCAACAATTTTGCTTCATTGCTTACTTGCATTATTTTAGAGATCGTCCAGATACCATCCGCTGTATTGTTTCGAATTTAGTTGGCGACGATGATAGTAGTGATTCTCTCGTAGATGAAAGCGAACCAATCCAACCTCTACAACAACAGGAGGCTGAAGATTACAGTGACCCGAATTGGGAACCAGAACCAATGGATGCCGGTCCAGGTAGGTTCTTCGTCCATTTTGTCATACCCCATTCTGATTGCCTATTGGATAGAGTTTCGAACCAATAAGCCGAGCGATATCATCAGCACCCTTGTTAGCATATATGATTCCCGCGACCTCTTTATTAAAGAACTACAGGTCCTTCTAGCTCAGCGGCTTCTTGCCATTAAGGATGGTGTAGACCGGGTAGAAAAGGAGGTGTGTTACGATAAACAAAAAAGCTTGATTATTTGCTTCTTGTCTCAAGAAATGCATTTTTCGCACTGACTGAGTCTTCTTTTCAGAGGAAGAATATTGAAATTTTGAAGATCCGATTCGGAGAAGCCGCCCTACAAGTATGCGAGGTTATGCTAAAAGATATGACGGATTCAAAGCGCACAAACACGCATGTGCAATCACAGAAGGAAGTAAGCTCTACTACCTAATAGCCTATCAGGTGCCAATGCCTTAACCAATAATGCCTTGTGTAGTCCGTCCTCCTCCCAGTTATCATTTCCCGGCACTTCTGGCCTTCTCTGGATTCCTCTGCGTTAATTATGCCTGGCCAGTTCAAAACGTGCGGTTGTCTCACGCCAACAAACTACCTCATTACTCATATATTTGCTGGCTTTACTGTAGCTTGCAGGACGAGTATGCACGAGAATTCACAAAATTTAAACCTGACAAGAAACTTCAATGGCTATCGCATTTGGGTACTGTTCAACTTGACATCGAACTCGAGGATCGTACTGTATCCGCCGAAGTTCTGCCCCTCGAAGCAGCACTGATAGAACTATTTTCTGAGAGGGGTG
>Ga0307507_10005616_pt1 | contig 20409 bp, 9 predicted proteins | sample 7_EM_MG_FD_207223 | JGI IMG/M metagenome (GOLD analysis project Ga0307507, IMG submission 207223) | Populus trichocarpa ectomycorrhiza microbial communities from riparian zone in the Pacific Northwest, United States - 7_EM | ecosystem: Host-associated > Plants > Roots > Unclassified | place...
AAAAACAACAGCAAAAAAAAAAAAAAAAAAAAAAAAAAAAAAAAGGCATCGGCTTTGGGTCACGAACCATCTCCTCTACACACCCGGCGATTGAAATCTCAACACCATGAGAATTCATCGTCAACATCCACCATCACCACCCTCTCAGTGTGCTGCACCCGCACTCTCCGTGAGCTGCACCCTCCTCCTCCCGCCTTACCTCCCTCATCATGTTCTTGGGCCCTGGCGTCCTTGTTTCTAAGGGTCGTTTGGCTCTATCACCCCCTCTTTTCGCTGCCTCGCTTAGCGTTCGCATGGTTGGTAACACCCTTTCGCCCATGTTACAGGCGGCTGGGACTACAGTTCGCAGTAGGAGAAAACTTTTCAACAGGCGACGGTCAATTTCTCTCTTCTCTTCACTTCCACTAGAGGCTGCCTAGTCATACACGCACACGGTTACCGATAGTTTCCACGGTTATTGGGTCTACCCCTTCTCTCCTTCTTCAGGTCTCGTCCCGTTGCTCGGTTACAGCTACAATCCACTCACTCGGCTGGCACCCTACTGCCCCCTCGCCTTACCTTGCGACTTCTCCAGGGTCGCGCCCCTAGGTTACGCTCAGTCGTCGTATTGCACTGCCACAGTGGCAGATGTCAACGCCTTGGGTTCATGAGTAATGCTCGCAACGCCACAACGGTTTTAGTCGCTCCCGCGCCCCCATTGTTCTTCTTTCATTGTCGGTTACTTTGGGTTTCATAGTGGTTATAAGAATTTATTTCTATTTTGTTGTAGTTGGTGTCTTCGGCAAGGGTTTGCCTGTTGATTCCTCCCCGTGTATTCATTTGACTTTCTTGTTTCACACCTTCAGTCGGGACTTGATTTCCTATTTTGCACGGCTGGTGTGCGGTTGGTCTCGTACTAGAGAGACTTGGGTTGATGGCTTTTTCCCTGGCGCGGGGTGGATAAGTGGGGATGGGGTTTTTTCTTTACCATAGCTAGCGCTGCACGTAGTCTTTGTTCCCAGGAGTTGATAATACAAAGCACATGATAAAAAAAAAAAAGAGAAAAAAAAAAAAAGGAAGAAAAAGGCATTGGCTTTGGGTCACGAAGGATCTCCTCTACAGACCCGGCGATTGAAAACTCAACACCATGAGTTTTCATCGTCAACATCCACCCCCTCTCCCATCTTCTGATGGCTCATTTGCCTAGGAGGGTGACACTACCACCACCCCTCTCCCCTCTGATTCCCTTCTAATCTTCCTGTTGCTTTGGTGGCCTGTGTTAGGCACTGAGCTCCCAGAAGGATAAGGGGGTCAAGTTACCCTACCTTCGCGCACAAACCTGTAAAAAAGAGTTAGCAACACCCCCCTCCGGCCCCGACGTTGGGACAGTAGGTCACCATACGCCTTCTGGAAAGTTACGTCCCCTCTCCAAAGACATCAGTAAAGAAAACCCTACTTGCAACACCGTATACGTCGCGGCCGTCCGTCCGACCGGTTCCTGTTCGCAGGATATATGAGAGGAGACCTCAGAGCACTTGATGCAAGTGGAAGCATCCTGATCGGACGACATCGCATAGAGTTACAACCACTACAAGATTGGGTATCGAAAAGTGGGTACAAACTCACAAGACGTATCTACCTTAGTTAGGCTTCCCTGGTCTGGAAAGACGCCCAGTAACCAGTAGGAATGCACTATGCTAGGAAAGGGAGTCGGGGAACTCCTAAAGGGATTGTTGGCACGAGACCGATAACTATAGTCGCAACCATTGGTCCGATCGATAGGAAAGAGTCGTGTAATGCCGGATAAGACTAAGGAATGCCTCCTGCAGACCAGGTCAAAACGGAGCCAACAATATGAGGATTGGCCATCTTCTATCCTAGCGAATAATTGTCTGACATGCCAACTCATGGAGATTATTCGTAAATCAATTCTAGCAACGGATACATGTTCGTATAGCCATCTAGGCGGACGGGCACTACACCCTCCCCATGAGAGAGGCATACCTGGCAATAAGTTGCGCAAACGAGAGTAGAAAGATAACGGACGTTCAGGGTCAAGTCGGGTTGCCACTTCAAAGAAGTCGAGCTAGGTGGACAAGAGATACTTATTTATAGGAAAAGATTATGTAGCCTGCGAACACCCACACACAGAATATAAATATCAAGGTGTCTTCGTAGCTGCTATCTATCATCAAGCAACGGGAAGAGACCTTAACAATATATACACGTTAAACACATATTTATCGTTTCGCCTACTATTCTTCCATTTTGAGTTTCGTCTCCCTAGACGTATTCTCCGAACTACCAACGATCAGGCTTAGGATATTCGTTAGTTCTTAGAATATTACTACCCCCATAACAGCCTGGTTGTAGGGGTTTCATGGTTACTTCCCCCCCCTTTCTCCGCACTTGTTTCGGTGCCTCGCTTAACGTTTGCACGGTGGGCAACCCCTCTCTTTCATCAATGGGTCTGTCGCAGTCTCAGGTTATCGTCGAAGTAGTGGCCCCGGTGGCTCTCCTCCCTGGTATTGCACTATCTCCTTGGATCACTGTTCGGTACGGTCGGCATCGTCGAAAAGTCGTGACCTCGTTTCGGTCCTCCTTCCCTCGTACTTCTACTTGATTGGGCACACCCTTCCCCTCCCTCACTTGCTCTTCGTCCCGTGGCTCAGTTACAGCCAACACCCCCCACCCGGCTCGGTCGCTTTGGCGTCCGGCCACCATTCACCTCGCTTCGTCCTAGAACTCGTGGACTCCCTCGGCGTAACCCGCCACACGTTCCACTATTGGCCCCGCGGCCCGGGTCTCTATGGCTCCAGTACTATTACCTTCGTGTGTGGTTGTCTTCGATGATAAGCATAGCCAGGGATCGTTAAAGGCCTTCGCGGCGGATGGGCTTCCTATGGGGCCTCTACTACGGATTTGGGTTTTTTTTGGTTTTGCTCACTGTTGTGTTTTTTCTTGGGTTTTCGGTAGATGCCTTCTTTTGGTCGTGAGTTTCTTGTATATTTTGTTGTAGTTTTCAGCGCCCGGGCACTTTGGTGCTGGTTTTAGACCCGGGGTTTTTCTCCCACGGTTTCCACCGCCTCGACGATGGGTTGGACGGGGTGGAACTTTGTTGCGGCCATATCCTTACGGATGCATGCTATTTTTCTACTTATTGCTTCGGCCTTCGGCCTCAGCTAGAAACAAAATTTAAAGTATGGTAAAAAAAAGAAAAGGCATTGGCTTTGGTTCACGAACGATCTCCCTTACACAGCCGGCGATTTAAATCTCAACTCAATGAGAATTGATCGTCAACATCCACCACCACCGCACTCGCTGTGAGCTGCACCCACACTCTCAGTGAGCTGCACCCTCCCCCTCACGGCTTACTTCCCTTATCATGTTCTTGGGCCCTGGCATCCTTGTTTCTAGGGGTCGTTAGGCTCGATCACTGCCTCTTTTTGCTTGCCCTTCGCTGCCTCCGAGTCGCTTAGTGTTGGCACGGTGGGCAACCCCCTTTCGCCCATGTTACAGACGGCTGGGACTACAGTTCGCAGTAGGAGAAAACATGGCAAGAGGCCACGGTCGATTTCTCCGTTCTCTTCACCTTCGTTAGAGGCTGCCTAGTCAGAGAGGCACACGGTTACCGATAGTTTCCACGGTTATCGGGTCTACCCCTCCTCTCCCCCTTCAGGTCTCCTCCCGTTGCTCGGTTACAGCTAGAGTCCATTCACGCGGCTGGCATCCTACTGCCTTCGCCGCCCTAGCGATTGCCACGGTCGCGCCCCTGGGTTATGCTCAGTCGGCGTATTGCACTGCCTCGGTGGCGGATGTCAACGCCTTGGGTTCTTGCGTAATGGTTGCAACATCACAACGGTTTTAGTGGCCCCCACACCCCCTTTGTTCTTCTTTCATTGTCGGTTACTTAGGGTTTGACTGAGTGGTCTATCAATTATTTCCTTTTGTTAGAAGTTTACCGCAAGGGTTTTCCTGTTGATTTCACCCCATGTACTTATTTGATGTTTCTGATTCCGCCCCTTTAGTCGGAGTTTGATTTCTTTTTTTGCGTGGCTGGTGTGCGGTAGCTCTCAGACCAGAGAGACTTGGGTTGATGGCTTTTTCCTTGGCGCCGGTGGGTACACGGAGGTTTTTCTCTACTATAGCTAGCGCTGCACGTAGTCTTTGTACCTCGACGATGAATAAAACAAAGCACATGAAACAAAAAAAAAGAAAAAAAGAAAAAGAAAAAAAAAGGCATGGGCTTTGGGTCACCAACCATCTCCTCTTCCCACCCGGCGATTGAAATCTCAACAGCATGAGAATTCATCGTCATTATCCACCACCCCAGCCCTCTTAGTGAGCTGCACCCGCACTCTCTTTGAGCTGCACCGCACCCCCTCCCGCCATACTTCCCTCGTCATGTCCTTCGGCCCTTGTGTCCTTGTTTCTCGGAGTCGGTTGGCTCTACTCCTTCCTCTCTCTGCTCGCGTTTCGCTGCCTCGCTTAGCGCTTGCACGGTCGGCAAAACCTGCTCGCCCATGTTACAAACGTCTGGGCCTACAGTTCGCAGTAGGAGACAATCTTTCAACAGGCTACGGTCGATTTTTCCATTCTCTTCACCTCCGTTAGAGACTGCCTAGTCAGACACGCACATGGTTACCGATTGTTTCTACTGTTATTGGGTGTACCCCTCCTCTCCCCCCACAAGGTCTCCTCCCCTTGCACGGTTACAGCTACAATCCACTCACTCGGCTGGCACCCTACTGCCCCTCCGCCTCACCTTGCGATTTCTCCAAGAGCGCGCCCCTCGGTTACGCTCAGTCGTCGTATTGTACTGCCTCAGTGGCGGATGTCAAAGTCTTGGGTTCTGGGTAATAGTAGCAACACCACTTCGGTGTAGAGTGGCCCGCGCACCGCCACAGTTCTTCTTTTATTGTCGGTTACTTTGGGTTTCATAGTGGTTATAACAATTATTTATTTTGTTGTTGGTGTCTACGGCAAAGAGTTTTCCTGTTGATTCCTCCCCATGTATTTATTTGATTTTATTATTCCGCCCCTTTAGTCGGAGTTTGATTTCCTATTGTGCGTGGTTGGTGTTCGGTTGGTCTTGTACCAGAGGGACTTCGGTTGATGGTTTTTTCCCTGGCCCCAGGGTGGATAAAACACATGGGATGGGGTTTTTTCTTCACCCTAGCTAGCGCTGCACGTAGTCTTTGTTCCCAGTAGTTGATTAATATAAAGCACATGCAGAAAAAGGAAAAAAAAGAAAAAAAAAAGAGGCATGGGCTTTGGGTCACAAACCATCTCCCATACACACCCGGCGATTGAAATCTCAACACCATGAGAATTCATCGTCAACATTCACCATCCCCGCACTTTTAGTGAGCTGCCCCTGCACTCTCTGTGAGCTGCACCCTCCCCCTCCCACCTTACTTCCCTTATCATGTCCTTGGGCCCTGGCGTCCTTGTTTCTAGGGGTCGTTTGGCTCTACTCTCTCCCCTCTCCGCTCGCGTTTGGCTGCCTCACTTAGCGCTCGCACAGTCGGCAACACCCTCTCACCGATGTTACAGACGGCTGGGACTACAGTTCGCAGTAGGAGAAAACTTTTCAACAGGCCACGGTCGATTTCTCCGTTCTCTTCACCTTCGTTAGAGGTTGCCTAGTCAGACATGCACACGGTTACCGATAGTAGCCGCGGTTATTGGATCTACCACTCTTCTCCCCCTTCAGGTCTCGTCCCGTTGCTCCGTTACAGCTACAGTCCACTTACTCGGCTGGCACCCTACTGCCTTCGCCGCCCTAGCGATTGCCACGGTCGCACCCCTCGGTAACGCTCAGTCCTCGTATTTCACTCGCTCGGTGGCAGATGTCAGCGCCTTGGGTTCTCGAGTAATGTTTGCAACGCCACATCGGTTTTAGTGGCCCCAGCACCCCCGCTGTTGTTCTTTTATTGTCGGTTACTTAGGGTTTCGCAAGTGGTTTATCAATTATTTCATTTTGTCTGGTGTCTACGGCAAGGGTTTTCCTGTTGATTCCTTCCCATGTATTTATTTGATGTTTCTTATTCCGCCCCTTTCGTCGGAGTTTGATTTCTTATTTTGCGTGGCTGGTGTGCAGTTGGTCTCAGACCAGAGCGACTTGGGTTGATGGCTTTTTCCCTGGCCCCAGTGGGTCGACAGAGGTTTTTCCTTATCATAGCTAGCACTGCACATAGTCTTTGTACCTAGATGTCAAATAAAACAAAGCACATGAAACAAAAAAATAAAAAAAAGAGAGTCATGGGATTTGGGTCACGTACCTTCTCCTCTACATACCCAGTGATTGAAATCTCCATCAGGAAAATGTCGGAGTATGGTCCACGGTGTTCCTGAACGGTCCTGGTCTACTAAGGAGGGTCGTGGTCCCCGTGGTCCACCTGTTCCACACCGATCTATTCTGATCCACACTGTTTCAAATTTTAGTGAAAATGTGTACCAGGCTAGATGATGGTGGATCATGAGGACCAGGGTGACCATAACCCCCTTTGGTAGACCAGGACTGGTTTTTACATTTTGCTGATGTCAACACCATGAGAATTGATTGTCAACATCCACCCCCGCACTTTCAGTGAGCTGCACCCCCCCCTCACAGCTTATTTCCCTCATCATATCCTTAGGCCATGGTGTCCTTGTTTCTAGGGGTTATTCCGCTCTACTGCCTCCTCTTTCCGCTCGCGTTTCGCTCTCTGGCTTAGCGCTCGCACCGTCGGCAACACCCTCTCGCCCATGTTACCGACGGCTGGGACTACAGTTCGCAGTAGGACAAAACTTTTCAATAGGCTACAGTCGATTTCTCCGCTCTCTTCACTCCCATTACAGGCTGTCTAGTGAGACACGCACACGGTTACCGATAGTTTCCACGCTTATTGGGTCTACCCCTCCTCCTCCCCCTCAAGGTCTCGTCCCGTTGCTCGGTTACAGCTACAATCCACTCACTCGCCTGGCGCCCTACTGCCCCTTTACCTTATACCACCCTCGCAATTTCTCCACAGTTGCACCCCTTGGTTACACTGTGTCGTCGTATGGCACTGCCTCGGCGGCGGATGTCAACGCTTTCGGTTCATGAGTAATGCTAGCACCGCCGCTATGGTCCTTTGTGGCTCCAACCCGCACCCTCATTGTTTTTCTTTCTTTGTCGATTACTTTGCGTTTCACAAGTCGTTATAACAATTATTTATTTTGTTGGTGTCTATTGCAAGGGTTTTCCTGTTGATCCCTCTCTATTTTTTTATTTGATTTTTCTTTCCTGCCCACTTAGCTAGTCAGGGTTGAATTTCTTATTTGGCGTTGCTGGTGTGCGGTTGGTTCCCAACCAGGGGAACGTGGGTTGATGGTTTTTTCTCTGGCGCCGTTTGGTAAGCCATAGGAGGCCTTTTTATGCCATAGCTCTACACGCATGCACTTTTTGTACCTAAAAGACGAAACAAATCTAAGATGATAAAAAAAAATCTAAAAAATCTAAAAAATAACAGGCATGGGATTTGGGGTTACAAACCATCTCCTCTATACACCCGGCGATTGAAATCTCAACACCATGAGAATTCATCGTCAACATCCACCCCCGCACTCCCGGTGAGCTGCACCCCCCCCCCCTCAAGCCTTACTTCCCTTATCATGCCCTTGGGCCCTAGTGTCCTTGTTTCAAGCGGTTATTTGGCTCTATCACCCTCTCTCTTCGCTTGCGTTTTGCTCCCTCGCTTACTGTTTGCACGGTCGGCAACACCCTCTCGCCCATGTTACAGACGGCTGGGACTACAGTTCGCAGTAGGAGAAAACTTTTCAACAGGCTACGATCGATTTCTCCGTTCTCTTCACTTCCTTTAGAGAATGCCTAGTCAGACACGCACACAGTTACTGATAGTTTCCACGGTTATTGGGTCTACCCCTCCTCTCCCCTCTCAACGACTCGTCCCGTTGCTCGGTTACAGCTTCAATCCACTCACCCGACTGGCACCCTACTGCCCCTTTACCTTACACCGCCCTCGCGCTTTCTCCACGGTCACACCCCTCGGTTACCCTCACTCGTCGTATCATATTGCCTCGGTGGCGGATGTCAACGCCTTGGGTTCATGAGTGATGCTAGCACCGCCGCTATGGTTTTCGTAGCCCCAATATCCCCATTGTTCTTCCTTTATTGTCAGTCACTTTGGGTTTCATAAGTGGTTATGACAATTATTTATTTTGTTGGTGTCTACGGCAAGGGTTTTCCTGTTGATTCCTCCCTATATTATTTATTTGATTTTTCTTTCCTGCCCACTTAGCTAGTCAGGGTTGAATTTCTTATTTGGCGTAGCTGGTGTGCGGTTGGTTCCTGACCATAGGAACCTGGGTTGATGGTTTTTTCCCTGGCACCGGTTGGTTAGTTATAGTAGGTTTTTTTATGCCATAGCTTTACGCTGCATGCACTTTTTGTATCTATAAGACGAAACAAATCTAAGATGATATAAAAAAATAAAAAAATAAAAACTAAAATATAAAAAGGCATGGGATTTGGGTTCTTCACGCAACCATCTAAGTTCTTTCGTACATTATACTTTCAATACAAGATATTCTACCCATCACACATTCGTGATCAAAGACACGACTGTCTTACACGAGCCTAATGATCGCCACTGCTAGAGTGGAGTCAGAGTACTCAGCTATCGCAGTAGCCATCGGGCTGCGAGAAGTGATCGTTAGCGACCTATCGGTTACCTGCTGCAAGTATTACCCGGTGAAGAGAAGATTGTAACAAGATGCAAAAAAAAATGTCACTGGTGGGAAAAAATTTTCAAGTTTACACAGAGGTGTAGCGTCTCTCACAAGAGAGATCTGTGCCAGATGACATTTTTACCAAACACCTCACCATTACAAAATCTCATATACCTCTCTCTCTCCTAAAACAGCATTTTTCAACCTCTCACTAAGAATGAGATTTCAAATGTGGGTTGCAACCGAACGGACCCTTAATCTTTCACTACACTTATTTTTTCCACTCCTTTTTCCCACTCTTGGCATACTCACCCCTCCCATACCCTTTACTCGCACACTCGTTTAATTCATACGGCACAAACACTACAACCGCCTTGCCGTAGCTAAGAGTAAAAGTGTGCACTATCATAGAAATGTTATCATGAAGCCAAATAGCTGGCGGAACATAGAGACATAGCCTTTCCATCAGTCCTCGGAACGGTGGGGTATGCCAAAGTGAACTGATAGTTCTCATTACCTGTGGAGAAAATGCTTTGACTCGCTAGGCCTATCCGTAGATCAAGGTGGTGCGCAGCCAGAGCCTCACGATTCCCTCCCCTAGGCGGCTTGCCGAGCAAGCGTTTGAATGACAACACTATCGTCATGATGCTGAACGATGAAGGTAACGGCGAGTCTGCTAATATCTGCCCTTTTCTTGCGGCCATTATATCAGCCATTCTCTTCATTTATTTTCTGAAGATTTTAAATTCAGGGGTGGAGTTACCTTGACTAAACAAGAGGATGGTGGAAACACAGTCTAATCGGGCTAGCCTGGAGCCTTGTGACCCGCCCTTAAAATCTACCGGTATTCCCACTCGTTGTGACTAACTTAGCCTCTCAAACCGGGACAAAATAAGATAGGCCAGCGGGAGCTTAGCTGTTTCCCTTGGGGAGAGTAGAGTAGGGTAGCCTTCCAGTCACTCCGACACAAAATGAGATAGAAAGCCCATAGACTTTGTTAGGAGATCAGGGCTTGGAATATGTGTGATCCTGGTGCGAATGTAAGATGCCTTGATCCGAGCCGATACCAGTCGAGAACAGGGACAGGCAACAAGGACCGTACCCGAAGACCCAACCGCGAATTGAGTAAAAGGGCTCAGAAACGGAGAATGCAATAAGGCTTCATACGCACCCATTATTAACCAGATAATTATTTTATCCTCATTTTCGGGTGCTATGATACTTTCAAGCTACTTGTATGCCAGATTGAGCCTTCGGTATGATAAGTGCTGAGTGCATTTCAGACTCGTGCTATTAGTGAGGGCCTTCAAAACATACTTCGTGAGCGCCCAAATTGTGAGGAGGGATACTCTTGTTTATCAGCACGACATGTGTAATATCACATAAGGGGAGATACTGCTCGAGCGATCTTCAATTTGAGCTTAGCACATTGGTGATAGTTCAAGCAGAGAGTGATTTTTTGTTGCCCTTGACGAAGCAGCCCAAATAAAACAGTATCACATTGATCAATCTCAGCTCCGAATACCATGGCGATTGACGGCGACCCTAGGATGCGGTGCCCCTCGCTGATAGAGCTAGGCCATTCATAAAAGACGTTAAGATAACAGGTTAGACAAAAGTCAAACATTCAATGAGTTCTATGGCAATCCCTTTGTCTTAATTAGGAATTTCAAGGTTTTTAGGCATACAAAATGTTGCTAGCGGGTCGGTGGCAGAGGAGGAAAAGCACAGGTCACACACAGGCTGACAATGCGGTTTAGATTTCTTTGGCATCCGGGTAGCCTAGTGGAGAACTTGAAGACAATTCCTTTTCCTGCTGTCCATTTACAGCAGCACACCAGAGCGGTGTTCGGCCATCGATATCTGGTTTGTATAACTCCCCCCAACAGCACGAGGCGGCGGGATCAAACGATGGTAATTGTACTAGTACAGTACTCGAGTAAGTCACGGGGGGTATTATTATACTCTTTCTTCTTTCCTGATTCCCCACTCAAAAAAAAAGTGAAAGAAGGAATAAAAGAAAAAAGAAAAAACATTACTCCGTTCAAGGTACTGTACTCAGAAAGACGGGAATATTCTGGAAGGGCAATCGAGGAAGGGAGGCGGGTAAAGATGTGACGCCAGGATGGTGCCAGCGTGTTTTTCCATCAGCCCCCCCCTCCGCCTGGCCAACCCGGTCACGCAAAAACAAGACAATCGAGAAAAAAGTAAAGGGATAAGTTCAATTCTGAAACGGCAGTGGAGTCAACTTGGACGAGTAAAATCCCTTCATTCCCGCTTGAATCGCTGGTGGATCGCTGTATCACGCACGTCACCTCTCTGACCAGAAACACTCCACTCGACGTCACTCAACGAGGACCGGGAACAACGTTGGAGACTCACTCGCCATTGCGCTCACTTGACTGGCAACTCTTCGAGTTTTCCTCCCCGCCGCACTCCAACCTCCACCCTCATCCGTTCCCTCCACCACTGCCATCTCCCATTCCGCTTCCTCCTCTCTCCTATCTCCCTTGTTACACTCCTCCCCTTCTAATCTACCCTTCTCCCCGCTTGACCCTTTGCATCCCCACTATTGTCTTTGCCTACCGGCAACTATGAACCACCCTAGCTATAAACGCTACCCCGCGCCGGCCTCCTCTCGGCAGCCCTCCTACCCGCTACATCAGCCATACCCCGCACACGGACCGCAATACGGTGTCCCGCCATACGTTCCTCCCCCTCCACCACCTCCGCCTACACCGCCCTCACAGTTTCCTCAATCACAATTTCCTCCGCCTGGAGTTCATGGGGCTACTCACAATACACAGAAGCGTGCCCCACCTGTTTTCGAACGTTTCAATCATCGTCGAGGCCAGAGCGCAACATCTCCGCCTCCCCTACCACCCAAAATTCCTAACAATCCTAACTATCAATACCATCAATACCCTGCACCACCATCCTCAGTTTCATCCTCCTCATCCTCAATTTCTTCATCTTCATCACACTCCTCGCGGCGTTATGGGTCATCGAGCTCTCCTAATCTTGCCCAGTTGCACCTCGATGGCCGCCCAGGTCGTTATGGCGATCGGTCACGGGATTTAAATATCAGGCTACCACCTCGCGGTTATAAGCCGCCCTCTGTCGAATCAGCTCCGCAGTCCCCGCTAAGTCTCGATACGCTCTCCCCAGATTCTAAGCATGTACTTGATAAAAACGAAAACTATTTCCCAGCCCCTACACCCGGCATCCAACCCAGACCACGACAGCCCATCCCTCCAGTCTCTCTGCCCAGGGAGGAGTCACCGCCCCCGCGCACGAGCTTACGTGGTGGATTCATCGATAAGCCGTTAGAACACGAACCCCATACGGAAGGCTCCGGATCCTGGAAAGGAAGCCCGATCCCATTTTATGAAGGGTCCGATGAGGGTTCGGGCCCCGATTCCCCATCGGAGTCGGAGCATGACACAGAACCAGACTCACCCGTGGATTCCTCACCAGAAGAGCCAGGACTTTATACCCGGACTTCTCCCAAGTCCCCTCCTTCCGGTGGCCAAGACCCCAGACGTTACCCTCAGACTTCTGGCGATGCCGAACGGATCGCAATCCCCAAGGACAAGAAGCCCTTTCCCCGGAACACACCGACTGACCCACCACCTGTGCAGAGAGAGTCACAGCAATATAGGCACTCTCCGAGTCCTCGGGTTAGTTATCAACCTCCGCCATTTCAGTCGCCACCTCCACAAGCCAGACAGAGCCCTCAACGGCGATACCGAACACCGCCACCTTTTCCGGCAGCAACACACACCCCGCCTCCCCGGCAACCTCCCCCCCAACAGGTCTCGCGCGATTTGCTACCGCCCCCTCCGCGTGAACCCCTCCCCGTGTGCCCCAAGAGAACCCCTGTATCTTGGGGGCAATGGTTTCAGATGTTCTCAGTTCCGAATTTTGATGTGTGTGCAAATTGCTATTACACTCATATATATCCTACGCTTTTTGCGGAACACTTCCACACCGTTGAAAAGGCTTCAAATGCCGAGGTTTCCTGCGCTTTCAACACCGAGCGTGTGCTTCATAGGATCTGGCCCAATGCCCTTGAGAGGGGGGTTCTGAATGGCCTTCGGGACTACGCTCTTATGAGATCAAATATCCCTGAGTGCAGCACTGTTTCCGGAGATCCAGTGAACGGGCTATCATCCAGGTGGTGGAGGGTGACAGACAGATCAATGCCAAGATTTCGGTGTTGCGATGCCTGTTACCAAGATTTGGTAATGGCTACGGGGTTTGCTTCTTACTTCGCTCCAGCAAACCCTCAGCCAGAGGAGGAAGCTTGGGTCTGCGATCTCTCTTTTCCCTTCATCTCAGGAGGCATGCTTTCGGTGTCAAATTATCAGGATAATATCAGGAAGGACCAATGGGATGATTTCGTTAGCATTGTGAGGTTCCGCCATAACGTCCCGCCGTGTCCAGGGTCCGCCAAGGTGAAGAGCGGAGAACGAAAATGGTATATTCCAAAGAGGCCTATACCTGGTTTGGCTGTGTGCGAGGCCTGCTATTGCGACAACGTTATTCCACACTTCGAGGATAAGTTCACTGAGGCAGTCACTGCTCCCCAGCAGACTTTAACGTGCGGTATGGCTGCCTTGGCTGTCAAGATGCCATGGGATAGTGCAGTCCAAAAGGGTTCCTTTGAAATCTGGTGGGAAGCCGTATATGCGCGGATGACGCTTCCCCAGTGTTCCGAGAAAGGGTTCACAGACCAGGTCGCGCGGGAATGGTATCGCTTGCGCCACCTACATGAGAACCTTGAAGGCTTCAAATGTTGCCGATCCTGTTACAATAGTATTCTCCGGCCTCTAGATCTGGCCCCTCACTTCGAGCTAATTCGCTTTCCGCTTCAAAATTCAACTCCTACCCGCACATGCAGTTTAGCGCCAGACAGCCCACGACATGAAGCTTATATGAAGAAACTCAAAGAGGCTTCGGACCGGAAAATATTCGATATATTCCTTTCCTATGTTATCCCCCGGGCCAAAATTCCTCCTTGTCGCCCAAAAAGTTTCTTGGCACGGATGAAGTGGTATGGCACGGATGAGTTTGTTGTTTGCGAGGAATGCTACTTCGAGTACGTGCGAGATAGTCCCTTGAACAGTCAGCTGACAGTACGCGCTCGCTACTCGCCCGAACCTCAAGCTTGCGACCTCTATTCTCCGCGAATGAAACATATATGGGGAGAAGCATGTGCCAAACGGGATATAAAATACTTCGCTCGGGCGGCTATTGAGAGAGGGGAAATATACTGTGAAGTTCTAGGACGTTCGAAGGAAATCAACGAGGAGATTGCGGCGAGGAAGACAGGCCAGGGCCGGTTAATGCTCTATGCTCCAGATAGTGGGGGTGATGATAGTTACAGATATGGGCGACCTGGTTCGGGGTCTGGTATTATGGGTGTGGAGTTGACAGAATTGTATAAGGAGTTGGAGGCTTTGCAGAGACGATGGAAGTCGGTCGAGTGATAATGAATGGCATCGCCTGGATTTCCTTTACCTTGTGCGGCGCTTTGAGTATCCCATTTTGAATTCCTTGTTCTCTTTCATTCTTTCATTCTCCCATTTCCTTCGAAATAGCGTTCGTGGTCTCGCTTTTGGTGTTCGGTGCATATCCTGCTAGATCAAGTGAGCAAGGGGAGACTTTCTGTTTTTCATTTGGCTTTTGATGGTTTTTTCCTATTGTCTATGTTGCATGTTTGGCATTTGTTCTCCTATCCTTGGAAAGTTTGAAGCGAGTGCTAGGTGTACAGAGAATAGGCAAGCAAAAGAGAAATATCGTAACAAAACAGTGTTGTAGCGCTCTAGTCTATGTTACCTGTAGTGAGGCGATGGACCTAGAAGCGCGCAGATGAACAACCAATCAGAGGAAGGGCTATACTTAGTGGTGGTACCAAGTCAAGGGCCCCAGCGGGGGTTTGTCGCCTTCTGAAGGTGGATTAGGCTGCAATTCGGGGGGAGGGGGTGTGATGGGTATGAATTAAGGGAAAGGTGAACGTGGTGCGCAGGTAGCGTAGTACTCTACTAGCAGATCCCAAACTTGCAGTTGTCGATTAGTTGTTCACAATTAGTAGAAATAAAATTTCCTCAATCCAGGGAGTAGAACCATTTTTAGTGAGCAGTAAGATGTACCTGTACGGTGGTGTACTGTGTATACGAAAAGATGCTAGAAAAGCAGGAAACAGAGAACATGCAGCAGCATCTGTACAGTAGATAGAGGAATGTAGAAAAGGTAGAGGGAACGGGCGAAAGAAAAAGGGAAATTTTGTGGACAAAGCGGAAAAGAGTTGCTATATGATCAAGTAAGTACGGAAGTACTGCACATGTATTGGTCCAACAGGAATCGATCCCGCAGGGAGGAAAAGCGTCACAAATCCCAGATTGACAATTCGACATCTCAAATATTTTACGCAGAGATGCACGTATCAAGAGAGCAGGTACCAAATGAGGCCTGTAAATAATTTACGGGCTAGGAGAATGATGTGGCTGGGGTTTTGTAAAGGATGGGCGGGGGTAAGGGAGGGACAACCATGAGGTAAATGTAGGGTAGGTGAGCAAATGAGGGGAAGGAGCCAGAGATATTTGGCTAAACCTGATATCCATCATAACTAGTCACTCTGAGGGGACTTGAGGATAATGTAGGAATGCGTGATCGTTGCAAGAGAGTAGAAATAATAACCAGCGGTAAAGATCATTGATGGAGCGAGCTATCACTTGAATAATGAGAAGGATACAGCTTTGCTATATAGAGAAGTGATTTATTCCTGCCAGTACCACCAAGAGTTAATAACAAGGAACAAAAGAAATAAAGGAACATATAAAGAGGCTCACCCAGCTTGAATACAATAATATAGTAAGTTAAAAGAAAGAATTGAGAGGAGAAAGAAACCTTATACCAACGGATAAGGGGTAACAGCGAACGCTCACAGGATCAGTCTATGAGCTATAAAGAGATAATTATACCTGCATCATGCTCCTGCCCCATTCCTTTACCTGCGTTCAACACAACAGCTTGGGAAGCTAAGAAGTGTATCTCTCCTTATTAAGTAGTCCTCTTGGACTCACACCCTTACTTCTCAGATATGCACTTGAAGATCCATCAGTTTACTATAGAACCCTTCAAGTTCTTTCCTTTGTAGGCTAAATATCATTATTTCTACCTCTCCAATCCAGAGCTAAGCTGTTAGGCATACCAACTACACTCTGTAAACTTTTTTGTTCTCTCTTACATATGTATTGTTATTTCCTGTCTCGTTTAGCAGGAAAGATATAATAAATATTAACCTGTTAAGGATAGCTGGGTCAGAAATGAAGGAAATGACACTAGGCTTATGATTTTGTTTGCCATAGAGGGATATTCAAGTTGCCGAGGAGGACTCACAATAGAAAGAAGGTAAAGTGAAAAGATAAAGATGTTTTTTAGGCCCTGTTCGGGATGCCAAAAATACGATAGTATTTCGCCTTTTACAGAATATTTTTCTCTTTATTATTATTATTGTTTGGCCTAGTGTTCGGCAACCACCAATGCTATAGTATTTTTTTACTATAGTATTTTCTTAGAAATAAAATAAATCAATAATTCAAGCTTATGTTTTTGTAATATTATATAAAATTGTCAATCCAGTTACTGTTCTTTATAATAGAAATCTTTCTTTCTTCTTTATTTTATGCGACACCAGCATCCCCACAACCCAACTCCAACAAACTATTCCAACTATTCCAAATTATATCCTTTCCATTCAATAATACACTTCTATCTCCAATAATTACGCCAGAAAACAGCTGTCACAAACGGTGACTAAGCAAGGCAGACTTCCACATGACTAATAGTTATTAGTCATCGGTTTGTTACTTTTCACACTATAAGATCAGTTGACTCATAGGTTCTCACATGACAATGCAATAGCGTATTATTGGTTTATTATTATTGGTTGATATTTGACATGACACACATTTGTGGTCATGTGATTGATGTATTTCGCACATGAGTCATATTTATGAGTCATGGGTTTCATGCATGTGGCCCCGTTAGGGCACAGAACTTGTTTTAGGGGTTTTGATTGGTGGCGAGATAGGGCCCAGCTGACTCGGACGAGTCAGCTAATGCATTTCACACTATGACTCACTATGAGTGATGAGTCGCATGACACGAGAATATGAGTCACGCAGGATTAGGGTTGAGGGAAGGACCCCTATATAAGGGCACCCTCGGGGCATGGGATTTGGGGGGGGGGGGCACGAACCATCTCCTCTACACGAACCATCTCCGCTACACACCCGGCGATGGAAATCTCAACATCATGAGAATTCATCGTCAACATCCACCGCCCCCGCACTGTCAGTGAGCTGCACCCACACTCTCCGTGAGCTGCACCACCCCCCCTTCCGCCTTGCTTCCCTCATCATGTGCTTGGGCCCTGGCGTCCTTGGTTCTAGGGGTCGTTTGGCACTACTCCCCCATCTCTCCGCTCGTGCTGCACTGCCTCGCTTAGCGCTCGCAAGGTCGGCAACACCCTCTCGCCCATGTTACAGACGGCTGGGACTACAGTTCGCAGTAGGAGAAAACTTTTCAACAGGCCACGGTCGATTTCTCCGTTCTCTTCACCTGCGCTAGAGGCTGCCTAGTCAGACACGCACACAGTTACCGATAGTTTCCACGGTTATTGGGTCTACCCCTCCTCTCCCCCTTCATGTCTCGTCCCGTTGCTCGGTTACAGCTACAATCCACTCACTTGGCTGGCACCCTACAGCCCCTTTACCTTACGCCGCCCTCGCCATTTCTCCACGGTCGCACCCCTCGGTTACGCTCAGTCGTCATATTGCACTGCCTCGGTGGCGGATGTCAACGCCTTGGGTTCTTGAGTAATGTGTGCAACGCCGCAACTGTTTTAGTGGCCCCCGCTCCCCCATAGTTCTTCTTTCATTGTCTGTTACTTTGGGTTTCATCAGTGGGTATAACAATTATTTATTTTGTTGGTGTCTACGGCAAGGGTTTTCCTGTTGATTCCTCCCTGTTACAATCCTCTTCTCTCCAGGTGATAGTTGCAGCAGGTAACCAATAGTTTCCTATCGATCACTTCTTCTTAGCCCAATAGCTGTTGCGATAGCTAAGTCCGTTGACTCCTATCTAGCAACGTCGATTGCTAGGCTCATATAAGACAGTCGTGTCTTGGTTCCCAGAAGCGTGATAGATAAAGATCTTAGTATTGAAAGTATGGTATATGAAAGAACTTAGATGGTTGCGTGAAGAACCCAAATCTCATGCCCCGCGGGTGCCCCTATATAGGGGTTCTTCCCTCAACCCTAACCCTGCATGACTCATACCCTCGCGTCACGCGACTCATGACTCATAGTGAGTCATAGTGGGAAATCAATCAGCTGACCCGTCCGAGTCAGCTGCGCCCTAACTTGCAACCAATCAAAACTCATAAAACAAGTCATGTGCCCTACCGGGGTCACATGGGTGAAACCCATGACTCATAACTATGAGTAATGTGCAAAATACATGAGCCACATGACCAAAATCTTGAGTCATGTCAAATCTCAACCAATAACAATAAACCAATCACACGTTATAGCGTCGTCATGTAAAATCCTATGTGTCAACTGGTCTCATAGCGTGAAAGATAACAAACCGATGACTAATAACTATTTAGTCATGTGAGAGTCTGCCTTGCTTAGTCACCGTTTGTGACACTCCCCATGTATTTATTTGGATTTTTCTTTTCGACCGCTTAGTCGTAGGAGGATTTTGTATTTTACGTGGCCGGTGTGCGCTTGGTCTCATACCAGAGGGACTTGGGTTGATGGCTCTTTCCCTGATGCCGGGGTGGATAAAAGCAGGGATGGGGTTTTTTCTTTGCCATATCTAGCGCTCCACACGGTCTTTGTTCCCAGTAGTTGATAATACAAAGCACATGAAAAAAAATGAAAAAGAAAATTAAAAGACATGGGATTTGGGTTCTTCACGCAACCATCTAAGTTCTTTCATACACTATACTTGCAATACAAAGATCTTTATCTATCACGCTTTCGGGAATCAAGACACGACTGTCCCATATGAGCCTAGCGATCAACATTGCTAGATAGGAGTCAACGGACTTAGATATCGCAGCAGTTATCGGGCTAAGAAGAAGCGATCGTTAGGAGACTATCGGTTACCTGCTGCAAGTATCACCCGGAGGGAAGAGGATTGTAACATTTGGTTTCCTCAACCAGCAGCATCTAACAAACAGACAAAACGGAGAGCACCAACCAAAACGGCATCGACCCCCTAGCGGAAAACCTCGACCTTTCATCACTTGCAGAAGGACTTGAAAGGGCCTTAACGGAAGAGAGGGCACCAAGCCCGACCCCACCAGAGCCACCATCACCAAGTGGATCAGAAGAAACACAAGAACAAGGAAGGACACGACGAAACACGATGGCGGCTACAGTGGAACAAGGAGGGGTGACATCCTCAGAAACAACCCCGATCCTGAACAGGAGACAAATCATTGCATCCTTAAGTGGAGGGATCAGGAAACCCAAGGCCAAAGAACCCCAGGTTTACCGAGGAGCACGGCACAAACTACAAGGATGGCTTGTCCAACTCATAGTGTACTACAGGACAGTAGGGTGGCAGAACAGCCATGATGAGGAAAAAATCTTCTATGCAACATGCCTTCTTAGAGACGACGCAGGGACCTGCATCACACCTTACGCCGAAGAGCGAATCACCCCAACATGGGACAATTGGGCAGGATTCAAAGCAGAATTACAAAGACAATTTGGTATAATCGACGCCAAGGGAGAAGCAAGGATCACACTGAAGAACATGAAACAAGGTAAATGATCAGTCACAGAATACTGGAACGAATTACCCCTCGTGGCTAGCGAAGCCAAGTTGGACGACTCAACCGGAGGAGAACTACTTCTAGGAGGAATGATCACAGAATTGTAGAAAGCCTGGGGAGCTAGCAGCGGACAATGCGAGGACCTCGAAGCCCTAGCCCAATGGGCAATCCAGAAGGAAACCAAGCTGGCAACAATCAGACATATCCAAGGATCGACATCAAAAAACGTCCAAAGGGAAAGCATCACACCACAAAACTCAGATGGGACATACCGACCCACAAATAATGGCAATCAAAATTACGGCGACCCCATGGAACTGGACGCGACTCGGAAACGACCAAGATTCAATATCTCAAGGGAAGAATTCCAAAGGAGGATACGAGAACAACTATGTCTCAAATGCGCACAGCCTGGACACTCAGCCAGGAGCTGCCCGAAAAAGGACCGACCCAAAACATTCAACGCACAAGTCAGGAGTTGGCTACCCACGAAGAAAACCGCCCCTTGGCAAACCAGACCTAAGATTAGGGAAATCGAGGTGGAACAAATACCCGAACTGTAGGGAAACGACGAATGTCCACAGTAAGAGATGGTCTGAGGGACAGACTCTAACGAAAACCCATCATCATGGAAAACTATTAAGCGGCACTCAACTACATGGAAACCCTCGAACACGACACTGACCATATTATGGTCAAGATACAACTGCACGGCCGAAAGGAGTCAGTCACTATCAACGCCATGATTGACTCAGGAGCAACAGAAGACTCTATTGACAGAGAAGTCTGCAACAAACACGGGATCAAGATGATCAAAGCAAAAAACCCCAGGGAGATTTACCTTGCGGACGGAAAAC
>Ga0307507_10005617_pt1 | contig 20408 bp, 21 predicted proteins | sample 7_EM_MG_FD_207223 | JGI IMG/M metagenome (GOLD analysis project Ga0307507, IMG submission 207223) | Populus trichocarpa ectomycorrhiza microbial communities from riparian zone in the Pacific Northwest, United States - 7_EM | ecosystem: Host-associated > Plants > Roots > Unclassified | place...
TAAAGTTGCCAGTTGGCAACTCCGACAGTAGAGACGGCAGATTGCGGCGGAATACGGCAGATTGCTGTCAGATTGCCGTCTCGTGGTCGGTCTCCGGTTATTCAGTCGGTGGAAACAGGTGGACGTGTGTAAGGTGTCACGGGGGTGTCCCGTGACAGGTTTAACCAGTTCTGTAACCGGTTCAAGCCTTAAAGTTGTATTTTGGATTGGTTTTGGCCTCATTTTTGAAACCTAACCTAACCGTTGACATCACTGGGCCCTAGTACTAATATATATTTTATTACTTAGAAGTGGGTTTTTACGGCTTATTTTCTAGAACTGTCGGAATGTATAGATAGAGGTTATGTGGTCATTCGTGTCTCTGATTAGTCATCCTTATGATGACTCATCAGCCCCCTACTTAGGCACCGCGATCCTTACGATCCTTTGCTTTCTGTACCTATTAGACAAGAACAAATCCATCAGTTAATAGGCCAATCAAGTGCACTTAGGTGATACCGACAAGAACTTTTAAAGCGATTTAATTATTGTATTATAGTTCTCCTAAACTTGCTAAAATCCTTTAAAACCAATATTACATGTCATTGGAAGTTAATTATTAAGCAACCCTTAATAGGCAAGCTGAGGAATAGTAAAACTACAAGTATCTACATATCCTCTAATTCCTTACTAAAATAGAAACGTATTTCATGTCATCGTGAACATGCCGTGAAGAGCCTTTCGGACATTTGTGTTTTGTGGATGGAATGAAAGGTATTTAGAATGAGCTGTCCGGGAGCTCTTTTAGAGCCTTGGCCCATTGCTGGCTTTGCTGTATAGTCAATCCCAGTATGATAGGCCCGAGATTCTTCATTAAAGGAACATTCGAACAGGGCCATGGACCAAACTGGTGCATGGTCATGAAAGGATTCTGAGCAAGCGCCTGTGAGAGCTCTGCCTGATTATTAGGTCTTATATATTTGACGTATTCATCGTCGTATTCCGCAAAGGTCACGTATATCTCATGGTGATCCTGAGATATGATAACACGCCTAAACCGTTAGTATAACTAGGTTTAAAGCCGAATGGAACAACCTCACCTCATTTTTCCCGTTGAAGACCTGGAGATGTAACCCTTATTTGGATGGTCATATATCCAAGATGCCATCTGTGCTGATTCTTGCATTTGAACCTGCTTAATGTTCGATTTCCTCACATGCGACTTGACCTCCAGGATAGCGAGTGGGTATTCATTTCTATCGCTTTTTAAGAGACCGTCCGTCCTGGCTTCGAACTTATCCGATAAATGGAATACTTTCCGGGCTATAACCCAGTGCGCACGAACATCTTCATGAAATATTGTGAGAGCATTGAGAAACGAAATTAGAGCGATATTCACAATCTGCTCGTCACTTGCAGGCTTCACTAAGGCTGGATCCATGGGTGAAATAGCCTCTAGAGAAGAACGAGCCGACAAGTGCCCTGTGCTGAAAGATGGTGTTCGCATGAAGGGAGATGGTGTTGTTGCACCTTCATCAAATGTCATATTGCTGAATTGCTGGGACATTTTCTTCACTGACCCTTTGGAAGTGGGTGGATCATCTAACGAGCTCCTTGGTGCAGTTGCTCGTGTAGGGTATCTGTGCTTAGCTTGAGCAGGCTGTTGTGCTCGAGATTTTGGTTCTAAACGACTAGCTTTAGGCGATCGGCGAATTTTGGAAATGAGTGACTTAACCAACGAGCTCTTTGGCGCAGTTGCTTGTGTAGGGTATCTGTGCTCAGCTTGAGCGGGCTGTTGTGCTCGAGATTTTCGTTCTAAACGACTAGCTTCAGGCAATTGGGGAATTTCGGAAATGAATGGGTTATCCAACGAGCTCTTTGGCGCAGTTGCTTGTGTAGGGTATCTGCGCTCAGCTTGAGCGGGCTGTTGTGCTCGAGATTTTGGTTCTAGACGACTAGCTTCAGGCAATTGGGGAATTTCGGAAATGGATAGGTTATCCAACGAGCTCCTTGGTGCAGTCGCTCGTGTAGGGTATCTGCGCTCAGCTTGAGCGGGCTGTTGTGCTCGAGATTTTCGTTCCAAAGGACTAGCTTCAGGCGATCGGGAAACGTTAGTGGTGTGAATTGAAATCTTAGGCGTGTCGCAACCTTCGTAGTATGTCTCTTCGACCTGGGAGATTTGTGACTGCTGGTAGTGAACTATTGAGAAATCACCAATGCCTTGCGCTGGTAGGGTGGCTCTATTCATGCCCTGCTCCTTAACCGAGGTCCAATACTTCTTCCATGGATCGTGCTGCTCAAGGTATTTTTCTGCCGCTTTGTAGGATTCGAGATCAAGCCAATCTTTAGCAGTGAACTCAATAGCATCCTCTGCCTTCCAGAGTACCCGGAGAAGAAGGTATTGTTCGGTTTGAATTTTTGACGCTGAATGCAATTTTTTTTTGGGGAGATCATGAATAGTATTATGAGTGATACCATTTGACTTCACCGCCTGATTCCATGAAGCCTTATTAATAGGCAATTCCTTCGCCATCTGTCTCTATTTTGATAAGGTGTGAAGGCCTAGGATGGTCTGGAATATGGGGTTTGATATAGTTAGGATAGTCTTAAGAAAGGGAGCTGAGGCTATCTGTAGCCTGGCGATAGTTCGGTTCGGTTTGGTGAATGTGAATGAGGCGGGACCCAGGGTAGCAGGAAGCTGTAACGTACGGTGACCTGGGCGGTTAAAACTAGAGTCTCGTTACGAAGGCTATATGAGCTCAACGGTTGTGGGGGTTCCGGGACAGATTACCTGTGTCGCTGGGATGAACAGTATGTGGGAGGGATGTCTTCAAAGGTAATGACTTCCCTTAACGTGTCGGGCCGACTCGTGCACAATTTTACACACTAGCGATCAAAACGCCGTTGCGACTAGCCCTACCAACAAACTGTAGCCAAAACACTCAGGGGTATCCAGCTTAAGCCCGGGACGCGGCCAAAAAACCAATTAGACATGAAAACTAAAAATGATAAAGGAGAGCAACGATGCCAAAGCGAGATATAGGCCGCAGCGGGGCTGGACACCGAACGAGCACTGTACAAATAGGTCTAGAAGGAAGTCTTCCCAGACCTGAAATCCATAAACAGAAGGCTGAATGTACGAACCGAAGATTATAACTAAAATAAATACGAAAGGAAAGAGGAGGCCATCTCCACACTCTATGTTCTGCACTTTGCCTTCCACACTCTGCAGCTTTCAATCCCCATCCCACATAGGCGTCCACTCCATTCCGGGATAACTAACCCCGCGCATAACCGGCTCCTCATCCTCCTCAGCACTCAACTCGAACGCCTGCGCCGGCGCGCCGCGATTCCTCTCCCACGCACTGCTACGACTAGCTGTGCTGCCGCGACCCCTCTCCAGCTCGCGTGCCCTCACCCGCGCCCTCTCACGCTCCGCCCGCTCCCGCTCGCTCTCGATACGCTCCTCGTCCGCGCGCTGCATGCGCTCGATGCGCTCGCGCTCTTCCGCCTCCAGCAGCCGCTGCCGCAGCATGTTGGCGCCCATGTCACTGGCACTGCGCTGCGGCTGCGCGGCCATGCTGGCCGGCTGCGGGTGCGACAGCGGCACGGGGAGTGAGTCGCGCCGGCTTTCGTTGTAGCCGGCGTGCGGCGGCTGCGGGCCGTAGGCTTGCTCTTGGTACGCGGGTGACTGTGGCTGTTGGGGTGGCTGTGGCCCGTAGGCTGGGTTGTCTGGGTGCATGCCGAGCGGGCTGTGCGGGATCTTGGGCGGTGGGGGTGGAGGGAGCGCGGTGGCGAGCGGGTTGATGGGGGAGGTGGCGGTGGCGGGGGATGTGGGGAGCGGGTATGCGGCTGCCTGGACGGGGCCGCCAGTGTTTGTCTGGAGCTGGTAGGGGTGCACTGGAGCTGGTTGCTGTGGCTGTGGGGTTTGGGTTTTCGAGTGGGGAGGAGACTGAAAGTGCTGTGACGGATGTGGTGATGGATTAAGTGGGGGTTGTTTCTGTGGTTGTTGCGGTTGCGGTGATTGCGGTGGCTGTCGCATGAGATATGGCTGTGGCGAGCTGCGTGGGAGGACTTCACGGAAGCCTTGGAGAGTAGGGCTGGAAGTGGAGGGTGGCGCTTGTTGGTTCTGCGGTGGATGCGGCGATGGTGTGTGGCCATTCCGTACTGCCTGCTCTTGCGCCGCTACCTGCTGCTGTATCTGCATTTGCTGCTGCCGTTCGATATATGCGACCTCATCCTCTCCACCTTCCTCAATTGGTAGGCTTATATTCCATGGCCGCTCTTGATGTGATGCCTCGCTGATACTGCCCATTCTGGGCTGTTTTCCCCTCTGATACTGCTGTTGTGGTGGCTGTTGTGGCATACCTGGAGAGGGATTTGAGATGGGTGAGACAACTGGTGATGAGGCGGAGGCGCGTTGCAAGCCAGGAGTCATTTGTGACTGGCCCGAGACTTGGGGTGAAATGTTTGGCCGATGGGGATCGGAGTATTGACGCGCTGGAACGCCGTAGGAAGACGGTGATTGTCCACGTGTAGTAGTTGCCACTTGATTAGGGAGGTTTGCTGGTTGAGGAGCAGGCTGAGATGCAGGAGACTGCTTAGAAACGCCATTGCTGTAGGCGGCAGGGACCTGAGGTATCTCATAGCGAGGCTCTGTGTTGGGTGAGCTTACACGACGCTGGGAGGTGGGCGTGGTTACAGGATTCTGCGAGCTTTGCAGAGAGGAGGTAGACGAAAGGCGGCGTTGGTTTGGAGGCTGTTGGCCTGCGGTAGCTTGTTGAGCTATTGCTGCGAAGCCGCTGGCGCCGTAGCTATGGGACCACCGCTGTGGCGCGTAGTACCCGCCTGCAGGTGGCTCCTCGCTAGCCTCGTCGATTTGACTCACGGTATGTTCGAAAGAGGTAGTTGTTGAAAGGGGCGCTGGTTGAGCATCCTGTGGGCTTAGCTGTCTGGTGGGCGGAGAAACAGAAGGCTGTCCTTGTGGGGGTTGAGTTGGTGGTTGGACGACTGTTCCCGTTTCCACATGTGCCGAAGGATTCCTTTGAGGACCTGGAGGAGGGTAATATTGCTGTGGCACACCCTGGGGAGGGGGATATTGTGGCGGGATCGGGTAACCCTGAGAAACTTGTCGAATTACCGGCCGTTGCTGGGGATATTGCTGTTGGGGGATTTGCGGCTGCTGGTACTGCTGGACAGGTGGCTTTTGAGCCTTCGCAGCCTTCTCTTCCTTCTTGCTCAGTTTACTTGGTTTAGTGGACGGCGAGTGTCCTGTGGTTCCGGTTCTCCCAAAAAAACTTCCCAAGCCTGAAAATCTTTTCTTTTTCCCCGTTTCCGGGACTCCCGTGGTCGATGCCCGCTGCGGTTGTGGCTGGGCGTTCTTTCCATTCTTTGAGGAATTCATAGGAGCGCCAGGAGGTGAAACCTGGGGAGGAATGCCCTTGAATGACGCAGGGCTCGTCGGATACCTTAGGTCTAGCCGTGAATCTGCGGCGTGTGCAACGGTACTCTCCTGACTAATGTGAGATTCTGTTCCAACACTTTGCGGGCGACTGGCTAAAGAGCTGAAAATGCTAGGTTTACGCTGTTTTTTCTTATCGTTGATTTGTTGCTCTGGCAGACCTCCTGAACTTGGCTGGTATGAGAAGCTGCGATGAGAGTCGTTAGGGGATGTTAGCTGCGGGTTTATCCTATTATTCGACGGTAGCTGGACTAGGTTAGGGTGAGCTCTTCCCTTGAACACGGAACTAAGTCGTCCAGCATCTGGCACCTCTTGCCGTGCGGGGGCCTGAGGTGGGCCAACGCCAGGGAGCTGGTACCCAGCACCTAGCAGACGGGGATCCATTGCTTGACGCGCTATCATCTGCTGCTGAGCTTCATATTCGTTCCGTGGGAGAGGAGGCGAGCGGTACTGTTGGCCTTGCATACGAGGGTCCTGGGAATAAGGTTGTCCAGGTAGACGGCCTTGCAGCCTAGGATCCATTGAATAAGGTTGACCTGGGATATGTCCTTGTGCTTGGACTCTGGGATCTTGCATACGAGGGTCTTGCATACGAGGGTCTTGCATGCGAGGATCTTGCATACGAGGATCTTGCATACGAGGGTCTTGCATACGAGGGTCTTGCATACGAGGATCTTGCATACGAGGATCTTGCATACGAGGATCTTGCATACGAGGATCTTGCATTCGTGGGTCTTGCATTCGTGGGTCTTGCATTCGTGGGTCTTGCATCATTGGATCTTGGAGTCGAGGATCTTGGAGTCGGGGATCTTGGAGTCGTGGGTCTTGCATCCTTGGGTCCTGCATTCTTGGGTCCTGCATTCGAGGATCTTGTGCTCGGGGATCTTGCATGCGGGGGTTCATCATTCGAGGATCTTGCATGCGTGGATCCTGCATACGCGGGTCCTGCATATATTGTTCTGGTGATAGTGGCTGACCCGGGCCAACTTGCTGCGACGGATGCCGATATTGTTCCTGTAGGCCACGTAGAGACTGTCCCGCCTGCTGAGATAGCGGCCCCATAGGTCCCATAGACTGGGCAGGCCCAGCCTGCTGTCGTACCTGCTCTCCAGACTGCGGTGGAATTATCTGCTGTTGCGGGGCGCCAGGACTGGGGCCCATGCCGCGCTCAGGCTGTCTCGCAGCCGCCGCAGTAGCTGTTCGACGCGCCTGCTCCTCTTCGAGTGGTATCTGCTTGTGCTCCTCCGGCCGCGGCGCTATGCGCTGCGGTTGTCCTTCGCCCCTAGGTTGCTGGATACTAATCGCCGCTGGTTCTGCCACTGAAGCGTCCGCCTGAGGCTGCGGCGTTATGTCCCGGCTCGGCTCCTCCTCTACTGCATCCTCTCGATTGATCTGCTCCTGTGGTCTTCCTCTTGCGTCCCTGGGCAGAGAAATGAAACTCATCGGCCTTTCCACCGGCGACTGTCCAACCCTCTCTCTCGGTGTTACCACTACCTCTAGCGGCATTGGGGGCTGCCGTACTGGAGGTTCGGCAACAGTAGGCACGGAAGCTGGAACAATCGACACTGGGACAGGTGCGACTCTGACCGGCTCGCCAGTTTTCTCATCATGCAAATCTCTCACGATGCCATTGTGGTCCGCATAAAGATCAAAGCCATCATCATGGACAGGCGAGAGTATCTCTGGCTGTGACTCTCTTGTAACATCTGCGCTTTGCATGGGTGCTTGCGCCGCATTCCGAGGAGCAGGCGTGGCAGTAGGAGCCTGACGGTTTGAAGCCCTTGACCAAATAGAGCGGTTGCTGGTGGTAGATGTAGGCGTTCCTTCAGCTGATACGGCGGAAGAGAGGAGGGAAAGGAGATTTCTAGAAGCTCCGTGTACTGGTGCCTGCTCGTGTGACTGTATATGTTTTGGAGCTTGTTCTGGCGCTGGCTCTGGCGTTGATACTGGCTCCTGTTTTAACTGCTCTTCTTGCTGTGCCACTTGCAGCGGGCTGGGTTGCATTCGTGGCTGCTGTTGGGGTTCTTGGCTTTGTACATGGGCGTTGGACTCCTGTAGCTGTCTTTCGTGGCCTGCGTTTGACGCCGCCGCAATAACTTCATACCTGTCGGCGAATGGTCCGTCATCAGGTTGAGGCGGTAGCTCGGAAACGCTTTCCTGCTCCCATGACTCCATGGAGGATCTAGTTGGAGCATACTCAACCGCTTGCATTACTCTCAGCGTCTGAGAGGGAGGTGGCGGAGGAAGCTGTTTTGGTACTGGCGGTGCAACGAAAGTCGGCTTAGTATCTGTATGGCTATAAAGCTCATCCGGAGTTTCAGCCGGCGTCTCTGGAAACGCACCCGGAGCATCAACGCCAGGTCTAGGCACTTCAATTCCCGTTTGCTGCTGCTGAGACACAGGGTTCTCCTTCTGCATTACCGGCGGCGCTGGAGTATACCGAGAGATGTGGTTTTGTGCGCTAGCGATAGTATTCTGCGTATGTTCACTTGCGCCACTGTTCGTGTGCTTTGTCGGCGTCGCCTTTTGGTCTTCGTCTTCGGAGGCGGGCATTCGATGGCCCTCAGAAGAGACGGGCGAAACGTCACCGGCACCGATCAATTCTGTTTCATACGCCGGGCGGTCTTTCGATGTTTGAGGACCCTCTCTACCACCAGCTCTAGTGTTATTGTGATTCTCCTTACCGGCAAAGCCTCTTGTCACGGGTGATGACAGCACAGGGCTCACATTTTCCGGATCCTCAGCCTGGTGCTGCGGTTTGGTAGTAGTAAAATCGGTTTCCTGCCTTGCTGGTGTGTCCTCTTGATCATCATTGAAGCTTAGACGGTGATGATCTTCAGAGGATGCCACGGGCGAGATATCCCCTGATTCTGATGCTTGGGGCACAGAAGCTGGCGATATGTCTAATGGCTGGTGTAGGTGTTGGGGAAGTGCAGTGGTAGGTAAAGGCTCATGATTGAGCTGAGGCGGTTCGTCGTCATTCTCTTCTTGAGGTAGAAGAATGGGCGAGACGTCGCCCGGCCCGGGAGCGGGTAGGTTAACGGACTGCGGAGCAGCCGTGGCGGGTTGTGATAGGTCCGCAGCGGTTGTGGGAGGGTTCTCCAGTGGCTCTTCTGATACAGGGTCTTTTGTATCAGCGCTAACAGGTTTCTGCGAAATCTCTAAATCCCCCGGATTCTGTCTCTGGAAGGTCTCCAGTACCGGCGGTGTTGAATGCTTAATGACGGACTGCAGGTTGCGGTGTGCCTGGCTCTCCTCACCTTTTCCCTTCTCCTTCTGCCACTCTTCCATACCCTTAGGAATTGGGGGCACAAGGGGGATATCGCCGTCTTTCTCTTGCTGGACAAGCGAGAACGCACTTTTAGCAGGAGAAGGAAGGATCCCAAGACGGTCAGGAGGGGATGTAAGAGCGCGCGGCGGTGTCAAATGCAGGGTTTGTTGGTCAGGATCTTGGATGTTCCACGAATCTGGCGCGGCATAGGAGTGGGGACGGCTGCCTTCCGTCGGCGGAGTCCCCCTGGAAGGGGTGCCTCTGGAATGCATAGACAGTGTTGTAAGGTCCGGTTGTTGGCTTTTAGGTAACACAACACTGGAGGGCCGAGGCTTTGAGCGACTAAATGGTGATGAGAGTCTGCGTTTCTTCTCTTTTTTGTCCTTGCTATCACCGGGATCGGATGATGTTGTCCCCCTCACATGTTTTTCAGGTGTGGTTACCCACTCGGGTTCTTCGGAAGCCTCTCTGGAAGCAGTGGCGGACGAGATTGAACTTGTTCGGGCGGCCTACATATCACACGCATCAACACATGTTCTCATGGGTTTTGGAACGCAGGAAGAGAGTAATAAAATTAACATTGTACTGATTATGAGAAGAGTCGTGCTGGCCTAGGTTGGACGTAAGAAGTTGGCGATTCATGACAACGTTGTGAGGGCCGTTGCGTGTTGTACCACAGCACAACGCAGCAGCCTTAAGCAGAAAAACGCCCAAAGGAAGAAAGACAGTGAATAGAGAAACTTCCGCAGACGGCTAGCCACCTTCATTGTCTCGTCCGTCATTCAAGCATTCGTGGAAAATTACATGTTGCAGTCTGCTATCGCATCATAATGATCACAAGTACTAGAAGCAGTAAAGAAATAATAGAGTAGGAAGAAAATGAAATTAATTATCTACCTTATCTGCGCCTCCGCTCACCCGAAATCGGCCTTTGCCTTTTGCGAATAAACCCTTGGCGCCAATTGTTGCCTTTCCACCTAATACTCCGGCTGAGTGTAGCAAGTCTTTGCCTTTGGCTTGCATCTGGTGGCTTGTGCTTTTGCCTCCTGCGCCTACCCCACTAACGCTTTGCTGGTTGCCTTGCGGTGCTGCAGTGGGAGTGGAAGGTCCAACATGGGTTGGCATCTGAGAGGCCGCAGCGTTGTATTGCTCAAAGTAAGGCGTAGCCTGGGGCTGCTGTTGTGAGTTGCTCGTTGAGAGCTTGGCGAAAAGAGATATCGATCCTGTGGGTTTATGGCGGCTGGGTCCAGCAGCTGACATGGTCGGTCGAATTGCAAGATTCGCAAGAGGCTTAGAATCCGGATTGGCCGCCACAGTTGCAGCAAGCCATGTGCTGAGACCTGTATTTGGACGTGCGAAATGCTCTCGAGCCATATTGTATGTGGCAATACGATCTGGAGATGATTTTATGGCTAAAATCTCCCTAAAACCTGGAGGCCTGTCCATAATAGAATTAGGCTGAGAAGATCGCACTTGCGTTGTTTGAGGGCGTGGTCCCATAAGCATTGCCTCGTGAGAGGGCGACTGCGGTTGTGCTGGCGGCGGCTTTGGTACAACTTCTGCACTCAACCGTGGTGGAATATCCACAGCCTCGGGGTTTTCGGAATTGACAACGTGAAGACCTTCAATTGAGAGTTTTCCTGGTGGCGTTGATTCTCGAGTATTTTGAAATTGTGATGTGCCTGTACTTGTCTCCGCGACCATTGGTGGTGTCCTTGAGCGCTGAGCTGATGGCTCAGGTTCAACAACGCTGGGAATCGGCTGGACGGTATGGTCCGTATGCCCAGGACCAAGTGATGTTGTAGGAGCGACATATAGCTTATTCACCGCTTCTTTTTCAACAAGGCGAAGGGTAGGTGAGCTAGCTTTAGGCTTTTCTTTGGCAGTTTGCGAGAGCCCAGCGTCTGGTGTAGCTTGTGTATTTAAAGATGACTGCGGGCTAAACCTGGTAGGGTCACTCTCAAAGCTAAATCTTTGATCTAACAGATCAGGTCTAGCGCCATAAGAGGTCGGGGGAGGCGTGGTAGCTCCAGTTGAGGCAGGGATTTGTGCACCTGAAACATCGGGAATCGGTTCAAGGGTCCGACCAGTAACTTCGTTAGAAGACCTTGATGACTGTGGCTCCGTTGGCTGATTCGTTACGTCTCCATCAGCCCAGTAGCTTTCATACTCAGCTGGAAGAATTGAGCTGTCTCGGTTGTTTACGAGAAGGCCATTAGGTTGCAATGAAGATCTCGAGGGCTCAGGTACAACAGTCTCGGATGTCTTTAGAGGACTAAGGCTCAAAACAATCTCTTTCCGCAACTTGTCACTCTCCTGGTCATGCAGTGAAGGATCTGTGCTGAGTTGCGGAAGCATGGCTGGCCGAGTGGGAGTCAGCTCGTCGTTTTTCGGAGAGCTTGGCTCGGGGCTCTTCTGTTTCGGAGGAACGGGAGGCGGCATGTCTTCTGATTCGGGAGTAGCATTTTTGAATGAATTGTCTTTTGGCGGAGGCGTAGGGGGTACACTCGACGCAATTGAGGAAGCAGTCCTCTCAAGTTGTAAGGGGCGGAGGTAGACATCACCAACAGAATAACCATGTGTCTCTGTAGGTACTCTGGATTCGGTATCCCGCTCCATCTCAACATCTGAAGGGCCTTTGCCCATCCCCACGGATGCTTTAATGGCTTCACCCATAGTGTTACCAGCAGCCTGTAAGGCAGCTAGAGGATTAGATGCGGATTTCGAAGAATCGGAAACAGCAGAGTGCTTTGCTGTGGTTGGAGTCAAATCAATTTCCTCGTCGGCTTCGCCCCTGGCTCTGATAGGTGCTCCGAGAGCCCTCTGTTCGGCGATACGAGTATCTCCATGACCAAGTTGAACATTACTATCACCCTTTTCAGATGGAGTAGCAGCTGTCGTGTACGATTCCCACTGTCCTGGCAATTTTGGTCTGAAACTTCCTCCCCGATGGGCGACTGGGCGTTCAGCTAGCGTTTCCCTTACTGCGCCAATATCTAGGATGTTATTTCTCCCCTGTGAGGTCAACCCCTGAGCTCCAGCTGCAGGTAGAGTTAAGTCTTCTTGGCTTCTTTCCCATGAGGAGACACTGTCCTTGGAAGCAATAGAATGGGTAGAGTTGCGCCTAGACTCAGAAATTTCGTTGAACTTCCCTGCTAGTTCCTGCACCCTACCCTTACTCGGCGAGCCTGATCGTGATTGTAGGGGACGTTCGAGGGTTGGAGCTTTAATGTCCTTGTGGGACTCAAGGAAAGCAACCTGTGACTCTTTTTCAACTTCACCTAGTCCAGAAATATCTTTCTCGGGACTTTGTCTCATTGCAGAAGCAATATCAGCTTCTCGAGTTGCGTAATTTGTTGATGGAGCCGCAAGGCCTCCCTCGATAGGGTTAGGTGACGTGGGGCTCAATGAGCTGATTACTGCAACTTCAGGCTCCGGCAGAGGCTTCCGGGGTTCAATCGCTGGGGATCTCGCGGGACTATGGGCCGGACTTGGGGTATTGAGACCTGAGCGTGAAGTCGCGGAGGCAGAACCTGGTATCGATCCTCCAGAAACATTTCGAGAATGGCCGGGTGATGGTTTCCTAGGAATTTGATAACCGCCACCAAGCATAGCTGCGGATAGTGGCCTCGAAGGAGGGGTGCCAGTATCGCTGGCTTCTTCAGCGATAGCGGGAGTGGAGGTCTCTCGTGCCTCAGCGTTTCTGGCCTTCAACGCCGAAGTTGCAGAGCTTGGAACGCGGCTCATGATTGGGCTAATACCAGAAGTGCTGTCAGTGTTACTCCGAGACATTCCAGATTCGGATTGCTTCGAAATTGGCGTAGGTGGCACGGAGCAGTCATCGGTTCGATTAAATGCTTGGTCCACGACTGATCGGAAGCCCGGATCGCTATAAGTCGGCTGATTTGAAACTTCGTTGCCAGTAGCTGGCGATGACGCAGCACCCGAAGCGGTCGCGCTCGACCAAAAGTCATCGCCGAAGGTTGATAGTCTATGGACCTGTGGCAAGGCTGGGGTCTGCAAAGCCCGGTCTAGGGGGTTTGGCTGGATAGAAATCGACGATGGTTGAGACGACTGCGCAGGTTGAGTTGCAGTTGACTGAACGCCTTGACTAGGGAGACTAAAGTCTGGCAAGTACTCGCTCTTTCTCTCTGCGACAGGTTCTAGCATTGGCTGAAGTGTTCTTCCCGTTTCATAGCCATCACCAAGATGCTCGAGACTTGGGTGTTGTCTATTAAGTCTGTCAAGACTCTCAGAACTTGTCTGCTCTTTGGGGCCTTTCGAGGGTGCAGCGTCTTCGCCAGGACGGGACATCAGCGAATCTAAGCTAGGGCGATTAGATTCCATCGACTGTCTTTCCTTTTCGCGCTCCTCATTAACCCGTTTATAGACGTCTGCAGGTCTAATAAATGGAAGCGGTTTCGCGGCGTTGCTCGGGGTACGTTCCCGAGACGGTGCCGAAGGCATATTTGAGGGCGCGCTCTGAGTAAACGGTGACCCGGTGGGCTCAGTAGGGGACGACTGGCTCAGACTACTCTTGCGAGTTGGGAAGCGTGCGCCTGCTGGCGAAACAGTAGTACTGCTGGGAGCAGGCGACATTCGTGTTTGGAGAGGTGGAGGTAGCGCGGACGGCGAGAAATCTCGACGGTGTTGAGGAGTATCACTTGTGTCCGATTGCGCTGCACTTGTTTGACGAACAACAGCAGGTATTTGCACAGCAACCGCCGGTCGTTGGCCATTGCTCGCAGAGTATTGATGAATTGATTGCTGTCCAGATAGAGCCGCGACTGGCGACATTCCACTAGCTTCACCAACTGTTCCATTTTTAGTGTGAATTTGTGCCGTATCAATTTGTGTCTTCTGGTTTAAAGCCCCCAAGGGTGGTGGTGTCGCCGTAGAAAATACCCTCCGCTCGTCTCCAGCGTCGAAGGAATTCTTGCGTGGTATTGGAGGTTGGCCGGCCGCTTGCGGATCTGTAAAGCTGTGCCCTGGCTCGCCGGCACTCTGCCCTTGCTGTCTGGGACCTGTGGGGGCTGTAGGCTTAGGCGGGGGAGGTGGTTGATCGTTGGCACCATACTCGTCGTATTCATCATACTCACCCCAGTCGTCGCCATCGTATGAGAAAGATTTTGCCTCGACCCATCGTTTCGTCTTCATACGATTGACATTGGTTTTAAATGAGGGCGGTTGACCGGCTTGAAAGACATTGTGTGGTTTTGGGTCACTGCGGAGAATTAGCTGGCGCTACATATGCATGGCTGAATGATGTACTTACAGCGGCGACTTTGACGACTCTTCAGTAAATTGATATGGCCGAGACATGATGTCCTAGCCAATATCCCCTTTCCCTCCGTAAAACGAGGAACACACAACACCACTCCCAAAGAGGAGTTATAAGGGCGACGCCCCGTGGGCTGGCAGCGGCGCGGAGAGCATAAACCTAGCGAGTGACAGCAAAGCAGCCGTGTCGCAAGGCAAGCAATTAAGTAGTTGCGGATGAGGTTCGATGAATTACTAGAGGCTGGCCCGGCGGCAGTATTAGATATAGAATATGCAGCGAGGGCTAAGCCTGGAGGTTTGCTGACCCGAGGGCCTTGGTGCAGAAGACGAGGCTCGTGTGAAGAGAGGATGATGCGGCGAACCTGTTCTATGGCGATCAAACCCCTGCTGTTGACTTGCGATACTGCTTGAACACTAAGATGAACAGCGCCTGCTACAATTAACGAAAGAGGGTATCAGTACTGTAGAGGAGGTGTAGGTAAGGGTGGTTAAGAATGCCAAAGACCTCATTTCACCGCAGTGAGCTATGGCCTGCTTCACGCCAGAAACGCCCGCGTAAACCTGACTATGAATTGTGGCTGAGCACCGCCTGTCATCGAACACATCGCTGTCTGTTTGAATACATCCAGGAGACTATTAAAAAAGTCACGCCCTTTGTCTACAACCACACCCAATATCCTCTCAATACCCACTAACCCGCCTATTTCACCCCGTCAACCTCCCGAAAAGTTTACACGCACCGAGTTACTTCCATGTCGGAGCGGGAATCTAGGTGAAGCCAGTTTAAGCCTCTGCTGCCATCTCCGGACCCGCCCTTTCGAAACTTAGCGCATCCACGCTCCTCCATCTCCGTCTCTAACCTTCATCTCAACCTACACGCTCCTCGTCATGGCCGCCACATCCATACAAGACCGCACATCTGAATTTCGCAGCATCCTCGCCCAAGCCCAACGACAGCAAGCAAATTCTAAAATTGGCGCCCAGCGGCAATCTCTCCTGACCAACTCACAAAAGGCCGCCGCAAATGGCAGCGCATCGAGCCAGCAGCGCCAGCGCTCTGAATTCGCGCGTAAGGCCGCCGAGATAGGTCGCGGGATCTCCGGCACAATGGCGAAACTAGAACGACTGGCACAACTCGCAAAGCGCAAGACTCTCTTCGACGACCGGCCGGTCGAGATCGCGGAACTCACCTATATCATCAAGCAAGATCTCTCTGCACTCAACTCGCAAATTAAGTCTCTACAGTCACTCTCCCTTGCACAGCATCCGAACGCACGTCCGGGCGGAGGGGATCAAGAGGGCGAGCACAACAACAACGTGGTGATGTTGCTGCAAGGCAAACTAGCGGATGTGTCCGGCAATTTCAAAGAGGTCCTAGAAGTGCGCACGAAAAATATCCAGGCGTCACGCTCACGGACTGAGAACTTCGTTTCATCCGCTGCCTCGCACTCCCAGTCAAACCTGGATCCCGCGCGAACGGACTCACCTCTGTATCAGGCCCCGCAACGTGGACGTTCGCCTGGGTTCCAAACTACCAATGCCGTGCAGCAGGACCTGCTCTCCCTCGAACCTTCGTCCTCATCTGCTCTTACCCGAGGCGCCCCGCAATCAGACGCCCAACTCTTGTTAATGGAAGAAGCACATCCTCAGAACACATACATCCAGCAGCGAGGGCAGGCAATTGAAGCAATCGAGAGCACCATCAGCGAACTCGGCAGCATCTTCGGACAACTTGCACAAATGGTATCAGAGCAAAGCGAGCAAATCCAGCGCATAGATGCCAACACTGAGGACGTGGTAGATAATGTGCAGGGGGCCCAGAGGGAGCTGATGAAGTACTGGAGTAGAGTCAGCGGGAATAGATGGCTCGTAGCGAAGATGTTCGGCGTTCTGATGATATGTAAGTTTCCTCGATAATTCTATGTTTTCCTAAAGAATAATATGCTAATCTTTATACCCTAGTTTTCCTGCTATGGGTCCTCATAGCTGGCTGAATAATTCCATTTCCTTTCCAATCCAGCATCTGCATTTTTTTCGGCGTTTAAACAAAGGTATAGGCGGCTCCGGCTCCTGCTTTGACACCAGCGTGGCTTGGGGTCTCGCGAAAGAGCTCCGGAAAGTACTGTTAAGCATTGACACTGTTCATTTCTGTATTTCTACGCTTACTTTTCTTCTTTGTACTTTTTACGTATGGTGTTGAAGAACGTGGCATGTTGGTGGGTTGTCTGTGCCAACTAGTCCCTATTAATAGAATACAGGTCTCATAGCCAATTGAACGGAGACAGTTCAATCCGAACTACTTTATATGTGCGTTGCTGTCTTGCATTAAGTCAAATCTTTTGCTTTCTACTTCAGTCACATGATCTTTATCTGTCGTCCAAGCGCTGAAAATCGGTTATCCCTGCTTCCGCAAGACTGTACGCTCCAACTCAAATTTCTACCAAAGCGTCTGGCATAGTTTTTCAATCAAGACAATGTAGAGACACTGTAAGCGCTGTTTAGCTCAGACCCAAGCTTTGCATTGTGGCTGTGCCATTTATGATTAAGATGCTTGACTAGTGTTTAGGGCTGAAACCCGCACGACATCAGAACTAAGCATCAAGCCGAGGATATCATTAGAGGACGAATCACATTACAGAAACACCATCATCCAGCCACTGGCTCCTAGCAAAGCAGGACTAAGAGCTACGCTGGTGGGCTATGTGACTGATTATCTCACACTAGCTCTTGTGTCGACATTATGTACGCCAATCTATAGTTCGCTACTCTTCTTTCGTTTCTATGCGTTGCTGCCGCGGAGGCTGACTGATGTGGTAGGTATACAAGGCCTGGCATAGAGCTTCGCATAGCTCTCCCCCCAGCAAACCCTAAAGTATAGGGTGGGAAGAATATGGAAGGGAGTTCTTTAACCACCTAGCCATATCACCGCAATATCCCGTAAATAGACTGAGCTTCCAAAATAGCAGTTGAAGTCACTCTTTGATAATAAGCCAGGGATCCTCAGTTCTTTAGCAGTCTTCCGGGAGCCACTGGAGCGGTCAGACGCCAGAATTTATGGCTCAAGTGGAGCTGCGCCTGTTTGATTGTGTGACCTTTGTGAATATCTTTCTGCAGAGGCCCAGAGGTACCGTTCACTGAAAAGTGAGGCTACATGCTTAGTTAATACAACTGTGCCATTCCCATGGAAATTCCGTCACTCCTATGCGAGCACGATGAAATTGAAAGCAAACCGCAGATAAACGCTTTGAAAATATGGATATGTTGGGAAAAAATCAATATTAACATTGGCTGAAATGAACACCTTAGAGATCTGAGCTGCAATCGTAGTGGCGGATTACGACAATGCGGTACGATCACTACTATAGTGAGAGACCTGGGGGCAGTAGAGTTGGTTTTGGATTATTGGATAAAATTGGCACAGCTATAAGCTCCCACGTGCCACCATGCTATCACCGCCTGCCGACATATTCTAAAAGTACAATATACCTCTGATGCGCCAATCCCTTGTTCTGCCATCACTACCGTGACTTCAAAAGCTTACTGAAACTCCTCAGTGGAGGATTCTAGTTCCTGATACATCTTCAAAGAGCGGAAAGACGTATCTCCGATAGGTGTGTTCATCATCCATCTTAACATCAGTCTAATGTTATCCGTATTCTCTTCTTCAAAATCCATCCACTTGGTTGGGCGAACTACAAGGCGTGTGCCATTGAAATGGACTTGAACGATACGTGCTCGTCGGCCAGAGAAGGTATAAACGAAGACCTGGACGTGTCAGCAAATACCTAATACCATAGATGAGGCCTAAAATAAGGATGCTAACAGGAAAGATATAATGGTCTTGGTTTTCCTTGATCCGCATCTGCTCCCGCATGCGGGTTAATGCTACAATCATCTCACTCCGAAATATTCTGTTATCCCCAACGCTATCATCGATGAGCATAGATGCAATATGCGGTTTTTTGGGCTTTGTGGTGTCTTGATATTCGCCTTCAGATGCGTTAGGTTGAGGGTTTCTCCATCTTTTCGCCTGAGGGAGAGCACGGAGGACAGCTTCCGTTCTCCAATAGTGCCCTTGGAAGTTCTCGTAAAGGTATCGATGCTGTCTTGTAGACCCGCTACAACAAATCAGTAACAGATTTCCCTGTGTCGCTCAACTGCAAAAAGAAGCTCACTATTGCTGCATCCATTCAGTTGACGACAACATATTATCCGGAAAATAACCACAACCCAAAACCTTTTCAAACCAAGAGACGATACTAAGCCCTTCATAAAAATCGCTCTCGATATGTGGAACAGGTAATGGCCAGTTTGGCTTGGAATCGCCGGATTCTCTATCGTTCATGAAATTCTGAAGGAGCGAGTCAATTTTGTTGGCTGAGAAGGGAGTGCAAAATCGCGGTTCAAAACTGATGGCACTTTCAGAGTAGAGACTCAATTGTATTAATTGTATCCCATGTTCCGCGAGATCGGCTGTGCTTAAATGGAAATGAGTTCTCGGTAGTTTTTGCAGGTTGGCTTTCAGTAGCCCAAGCCGGTTATAGTTATCCTTGAAAACACGATATCTCAAATCCTTATCCATGGCAATCGGAGAAGTTCAATCTCGGGCTATACAAATTGTTGGTGTTATGTGGAAGTTGGTGTCGTGTTGGTGGTGTGTTTGGTTCTCGGTGACGCTTTGACGCGTTCGCTGTGGTGAAATTGGCCTAGCAACACTGCTTACCTAAACCGTCTTAGCAGTGATCATCGTCTGGTGTTGACGGCTCGGCTGAGCGCCCGCTCAGTTGCTGAGCCGCACGTGACACATAACGTCTTAGCCACCCAGACGAGACAGCCACCCACCCGAGACAGTGCACGGGGCCTCCTACGAAAATCAAAATCAATTTGACATTAAAATCAACCCCAAAATCAACCCCAAAATCAACCCAAATTAACCCAAATCTACCCTATTATATAAATACACTATAATCCATTAGTAGTTCCTTCCAAACCTTCTTTGCAAAGGTAATAACCCCCTATATTGCAGCCTTCCTTTCCTTTACCCTCTTCTTTTCCTGCTCCTTTTAAAGCTTTTCCTCGTTCTTCTTTTATGCCTCTACTACTAATAAAACTCGTGCCTTCCCATTGGCAGCTTTTATCTTACTATAACGCTCCTTCTTCTATCTTTTAAAAAGCTCCTAATTTGTTCGCTTAAGGATTATATTATCAGCTACCGTACTTAATATAAACTGCCGAATATTATGCACAGCTTAAGAATGTAGGGGTAATGCACCTTATAAGAGCTGCCTAAATATTTTAGTAAGTCTCTCCTCTACAGAAGCTCTAGAGGACGCTTCTTTGCAGCAAGGATACTTTTGGCCATAGATTTAAGGTGTTAAATTCAAGGTAGCCAACCCCAGGCTCCCATTGTATTAATCCATTTAACTAGGGAATTCTCCTTAACAACTAAGAGCTTTTAAAGCTTTTAGTAATACTCCTTGCTTAATTGGCAGCTATTGCGATAATGGTAAATAGAAGAAGGCAATAGACCGTATATTCGGGCAAGCAAACGGCCAGATTAATTAGGATTGGCTTCTAATAATTAAAGAACAATTTACATTCGATCTTCTTGGTCAAGCGACAGCATTTGGGGGGTAGTAGAGGACATAGTGGTGGTGTAGTAAAGGTGTATTTTGATGTTTTGATTTTGATTTTCGTAGGAGGCCCGTGCACTGTCTCGGGTGGGTGGCTGTCTCGTCTGGGTGGCTAAGACGTTACAACCCCCGTCGACATTCGCGAATATTTACGGCTGATCCTGCAGCTAAGCAGTGGACATATTTAAATGTCTTACCCCCTCGCTAATTAAGCCGCTGATGCTCGTGTACTATTGGCCTATTAGGCCAGCCGTGCGCCTATGTATTTATCCTATGCGGTAAGGTCATTCATCCGCTTACTGAGCGGCCGGTAGGTATCCCTTACATTGTTGATGTGATATAAAATGTGGCCCGTGCGCGCGATCAAGAACATCAAAGTGCGAGCCCATAGTGTAGCCAGTATTTCGCTCAAATGCTGAGGGCTCTCTACGAGTAGATCTGTCGACGCGATTGGCAATTGTAGAGCTAGCTATAGAGTTAATTAGCCGACCGCCGCGACGCTCTACAATTGCAGGCTCTTAGATGCGAAGCAGAGGTGTTAATTAGGTCCCACCGGGCGCGGGCGCAGGCGCGGGCGCAAGCGCGGAGGCAGCTCAAAACTTTGGTGATGCGGCAGAACAATTGACCGCCTAGGAAAGCAGCTTCAGACCTGGCACTGATACGAACCAATACGAACCAATAAAATATCGGTTATCGGAAATATATCGGCAATATGATATTGCCAATATTGGGTAAAAAATTAAAATAACTAGCTTTACGCAGCCTTACATTATAAAAGAGCCTT
>Ga0307507_10005618_pt1 | contig 20404 bp, 20 predicted proteins | sample 7_EM_MG_FD_207223 | JGI IMG/M metagenome (GOLD analysis project Ga0307507, IMG submission 207223) | Populus trichocarpa ectomycorrhiza microbial communities from riparian zone in the Pacific Northwest, United States - 7_EM | ecosystem: Host-associated > Plants > Roots > Unclassified | place...
CTTAGGATGCCTGTTGTCTCTCCTCTTCGGTAGAATTGTCCGAAGGCTCTTGCCGATATCTCGTTGATTTCCATATGTGCTTTGGCCTTCTGGCCCGTGACCCTCTGGTCCATGGTGGTATCTGAGCTCCCGAATCCCTGATCCCCCCTCTCGGTATCGTCCAACTGAGTTACTCCTCGTAGCTCTCTGTTGTCGAATTTTTCGATGATCAGTTGTGCTATTCGGTCTCCTTTCTTTACTCGATATGGTTGGTCTCCTAGGTTGGCTAGGACCACCTTCAGTTCTCCTCTGTAGTCGGAGTCTATTACCCCTGCATTTGTCATGAGTCGGTGTTTGACTGCTAGACTGCTTCGTGGTGCAATTCGTCCATAGGTGTCGTGAGGTAATCCAATCGCTATCCCTGTCCCAACAATTGCTTCCCCTCTGGCAGGAACATGGGTTCCTTCGTTAGCATACTGGTCGTGTCCTGCCGCTCTTGCTGTTCCTTTCATAGGCACTCTGGCCTTAGCGGATAGCTTCTTAACTCTGACACTCTGGTCATTGGCCGTCGGGCCATGCTTGGTCGTCGGACTCTCCTTGGCCTGGATCTTGGAGAATCTGGTGATGCGAGTCTCTTCCAGGGCTTTATCTTCGGGTACCACATATGGAAGGGGCGAACTTTTGAGACACCAAGTCGTACATCGTTCACTGTTGAATGTGATCCTTTTGTCATTCCAATCGATTGTTGGATTGTGTTCTCCTAACCATGGCATCCCAAGGATGACCTCATGGTTTTGGAGATTCGCCACTTGGAAGGTTGCCAATTCCCTATGGGTACTAATGTCCATAGGTACTTTCGTCATATGGGTCACGGGACCCATAGCGCTTGGTTTTCCATCCGCAAGGTAAATATCCCTTGGGTTTTTTGCTTTGATAATCTTGATCCCGGGTTTGTTGCAGACTTCTCTGTCTATGAAGTCCTCTGTTGCTCCTGAGTCGATCATGGCGTTGATAGTGACTGACTCTTTTTCGCCGGGTAGTTGTATTTTGACCATAATAGGGTCCTTGTCGTTATCGAGTGTTTCCGTGTAGTTGAGTGCGGCGTAGTAGCTTTCCAGGATGATGGGTTTTCGTTCGGGTCTGTCCCTCAGACCATTTCTTACAGGGGACAGTCGTCGTTTCCCAACTGCTCGGGTTCCTGTTCGACCTCTATTTCCCTAATTTTTGGTCTGGTTTGCCAGGGGGCGGTTTTCTTTGCTGGTTGCCAGTTTTTTGCTTGTGCGTTGAATGGTTTGGGTCCATCCTTTCTTGGGCAATTTGTAGCTAAGTGTCCTGGTTGTGCGCATTTGAGGCATAGTTGTTCTGGTATCCTTCTTTGGAATTCTTCCCTAGAGATGTTGAACCTTGGTCGTTTTCGCGTCGTGTGCAGTTCCATAAGGTCGCCATAGTTCTGATTGCTTTTATTTGTAGATCGGTATGTCCTATCTGGGTTTCGTGGTATGGTGGTTTCCCGTTGGGTGTTTTTTGTCGGTGGCGATCCTTGGATATGCCTGACCGTTGCCAGCTTGGTTCCTTTCCTGATCGCCCATTGGGCTAGGGCTTCGAGGCCCTCGTACTCCTCGCTGCTAGCACCCCAGGCCTTCTGTAATTCCGCGATCATCCCTCCTAGGAGTAGTTCTCCTCCAGTTGAGTCGTCCAATTCGGCCTCGCTGGCCGCTAGGCGGAATTCATTCCAGTATCCTGTGACCGATCGTTTGCCTTGTTTCATATTCTTTAGCCGGATTCTTCCTGTTCCCTTGGCGTCGATCACGCCAAATTGTCTTTGCAGTTCTGCTTTGAATCCTGCCCAGTTGTCCCATGTTGGGGTGATTCGTTCTTCTGCGTATGGTGTAATCCATGTTCCCGCGTCGTCGCTTAGGCGGCCTGTTGCATAGAGGATTTTTCCTGATCATGTCCAGTTTGCCATCCTCCCGTTCTGTAGTATACTATGAGTTGGACTAGCCATCCTCGTAGTTTGTGTCGTTCCCCCCGGTAAACCTCTGGTTCGTTGGCTTTGGGTTTCCTGGTTACTCTGCTTAAGGATGCAACGATTTGTCTCATTTGCTCCTGGTTCAGGATCTGGGGTGTTTCCGCGGAGGTAGCTCCTCCTTGCTCTGCTGTGGCCGCCATCGTGTTTCGTCGTGTTCTTCCGGGTTCGTCTGTTTCTTCTGATCCAATTGGTGATGGTGGCTCTGGTGTGGTGGGGCTGAGTGCCCTCTCCTCCGTTAAGGCTCTTCTCAAGTCCTTCCGTTAGTGATGAAAGGTCGAGATTCTCTGCAAGGGGGTCGATGGCCTTTTCGTTATTGGTCTCCGTTTTGTCTGTTTGTTAGGTGCTGCTGGTTGACGCAACCAGATGTTACAATCCTCTCCTCTCCGGGCGATACTTGCAGCAGGTAACCGATAGTCTTCTAACGATCACTTCTCTTGGCCCAATAGCGGTTGCGATAGCTAAGTCCGTTGACTCCTATCTAGCAATGTCGATCGCTAGGCTCCTATAAGATAGTTGTCTCTTGTCTTCCCGAAAGCGTGATAGATAAAGATCTTTGTATTCAAAGTAAATAATATGAAAGAACTTAGATGGTTGCGTAAAGAACCCAAATCTCCTGCCCCGAGGGTGCCCTTATATAGGGGTTCTTTCCTCAACCCTAACCCTCCGTGACTCATACCCTCGCGTCACGCGACTCATGACTCATAGTGAGTCATAGTGTGAAATCCATCAGCTGACTCGTCCGCGTCAGCTGCGCCCTATCTCGCAACCAATCAAAACTCATAAAACAAGTCATGTGCCCTAACGGGGTCACATGCGTGAAACCCATGACTCATAACCATGAGTCATGTGCGAAATAGATAAACCACATGACCACAATCGTGCGTCATGTCAAACATCAACCAATAACAATTAAGCAATGACACCCTAGTGCGTCGTCATGTGAAAACCTATGAGTCAACTGATCTCATAGTGTGAAAGATAACAAACCGATGACTCATAACTATTAGTCATGTGAGAGTCTGCCTTGCTTAGTCACCGTTTGTGACAGGAGTGCTCGGAAATGCACCTGGCCTATAGGTGCTGCCCGGTCACGAGGCCAATTGCCGACGGCATCTTCACCAAGATACGGGAGGACTCTCACTTCTGCCCTCTTTAGTCTATTGTCATTCCAATCACGGTAACCAAACACTATGAGATCGAGTGCGTCGTCGAGAACGGAATTAGATAGAAGCCGGGCGGGTACATCTACATCGTCCTAGATCAAAATACTCTCCCCGAAGGTTAAGGGATCATTAGGAGACATCCACAGCTTTGCACGAGCTTCGCTAGTAGCACCAATTATGGAGCGTGTTCGGCTGTGGTGGAACTTTCTGTAACCCACTGCTGACAGGGCACGGAAGTCATAGGAATCTCCCTCAATCAACTCTACACCATGGATATGGGGAGAACACCAATTGAGTGCACCATAGTTTGGAGGGACGTTTACCCTTAACCCTTCTTGGTCTGGTAGTCCTTGACCACGTCTCCTGGGCAGGTCATAAACAATATGCACGGCACGTGGACCCCCAAGTGGAGCGCTCCAATCTGTATTCTCTTCGTCAGTAAGTGAAAGCATGAAATAGGCAGATGGTAAAAACTAACCTGGTGGGATACAGTTGGCCATTAGGCGATTTGCCGGGAGACCCGGCAAATATGGTGCGGGCATAGGTTCGTCCACTAGGGGGCAGGGTCGTCAACTGATGAAGCAGGGTCGTGAACTGATGAAGTAGGGTCGTCAACTGGTGGAGTAGGTGTTTGGCTTGGTTGATTGCAGATAGAGCAGGTGCTTGAGCTTGGTTCATCACAGGTGGAGCAGGTGCTTGCCTCGAGTCGTTCGCAGGTGGAGCAGGTGGTTGCGCTTAGTCGTTCGCAGGTGGAGCAGGTGCTTGCCCTTGGTCGATCGCAGGTGGAGCCGATGCTGGCCCTTGGTCGATCGCCGGTGGAGCTGGTGCTTGCGCTCTGTTCGGAAGAGCCATTGCAAGACCCCACTGAGCTGGATTGTTCATTGATAGTAAACCCCCTGGAACAATCACCTGCGCAAAGGGGACTCCTGGCTGACCGTGGGGTGGTATATGAGAGTGGGTCATCCATGTGTTAAACAACTTCCTCGCACAATCCTCAATGATATGAATGACTGCCTCCTCAATATCCTGTATACACTACTAATTATTCGCGGCGCATGATATGGTGTGCTGATCGCAGGCAGGGCGCAATCGCCTTATGCCGGCGGGGACTGGCTCGATGTCGGCATCAGGATATGTCATCGGGGTGGCCCCTGGCACAAAGTTCCTTGCTATTATCAGATCTTTCACAATGTTCTGCCATACATTATACTCAGCCTTCCGGGGATTATCCATAAGGAAGCCCATGTTTAGTTTATGATCGGTAGTTGATCTACCGCTTGGATTAGTGCGACCCATACTGATATGCCCTGTGAGAGGGTTTGGCGGAAGTTGATAGGTTTGCCCCAGCGGAGGGGCCTAGTGCGGATTTGCCAGGTGGACGTACTCTATGTTGTTGACATTTTGCGCCATCTCGATTTCATTTTGATCTATATAGATACTTGTCTTAGAGATAAGAGTCTTATGTTGTGAATACGCTGGATGGTGTGGATGTTGGTGGATATTGCGGGCGTTGTGAGATTGTTTCTTGATATCAGCTTCCTTCCGCAATGATCAACCCGCACTCTATATTCAACAAACAGACTTTCAAATATGGTGGAAACTATCCTGAATTGTTTGAATTGATTTCAAGATGAAACAAGCATTGACAAATCAGGCATTTATTAGTGTTTCAGTCATTATCTGTTTCAAGACAGACGAAACTGATAAACACCTGAACCCACCAAATGGCGGGACAAACAACGCTAAGCCAATTCCACTGCTTGTTATTGTTCGAAGCATGCGCGGCACCAGGCCCAGTATTTCACCCACAATCACCACAACTTTAAGCTAGCCCTCAGAATATACACACCCCTCCTGAAACCTGAAATCTACAATGCCAGTCAAATTTTCATTTTGTTGTCGAAGATGGACACATTCAGGCGCATACGAGACACATCTCCCAAAAGCGCATTCAGATCTCGATATCATACTTGCTTCCACCATAGGAAATCCTCTTCCGAATTGCGTCACTGACCCTGGAACCAATCTGTTAGACGACAAACCAAGTGAGCGCCCCGATTCAGACTATGAATCAGATTCTGCTAATTATCCGGCTGGATATGAACGAGGCACAATTAATGACGACCCTAGGCACGAATCTCACACCAAAATACTCACCGATAACACGCCCTCAGCGGCTGCCCAACAGACGTATTACCATCCAGCCGCCAGGGAAGCCATTCGAGATGTGGAGGGGTATGAGGAGAAACACCATAATTTGTACGAATACGCATGGGCTCCGTTTACTAGTACAGAAGAGGGTTCAAGCTTGCATCTTGGTTCATTGAGAGGAAACTCTCGAAGTTGCAAATCAACAATTACCTTTGGAATGGCCTCTGCAACCCGGCGTCAGTTGTCTACAGCTCCGTGCATAGTTTGGAAGATCATCTCCGATCCTTGGATTCCTATGGCCAATATAGACGGTGGTTCGAAGGACAGGTTCTCTGTGACAAGTGACCGTTACCATTCTCTTACAGTGATATCCTAGACGGCGTGAGATATCTCTTGCCACAGATAACCTACCGGGATGACAAAGTCTATGCACCGCGCCAAGGATACGACCAGAACGCATAGAGGGTATAGGCAGAAATGCATACGGCCGAGGGGTGGTGGGAGGTTCAAGTATGGTTTCCACCCTCTTTTCATTGGGAAAGTTGCTCACAGTAAATAGGGAACACTTCCTGATTGGGCGACCGTGGTTCCAATCGTTGGAATGTGTGATCAGAGGCATCTGACTAACTTCTCGGGAGACAAGAAAGCCTGGCCCGTCTATATCACGATTCGAAATCTTCCGTCTACTAGGCGTAACAGACCTGTCTCAATTGCCGTTCTCTTTCTTGCGCTACTGCCTCTCCCACCCAACCTACTTAAGTCCTCTGCGGCAGACAAGCTCCAGAGATAAATCAATGCCAGCACACTACGGGGTGTATTCGAACTCATCTTTGAGCCCTTGAAATATACCACACTAGAGGGCGTCCCAATAGACTGTGCGAACAGTAAGATCTGGAGATGCTTCCCAATCTTAGGTAGGTGGATTGCGGACCATATGGAAAACGCTACGCTGTATGGGATGAAATCCAATGCCTATCCTAAATGTGAGTTACCTCCCAAAGAAATAGGAACTGGGGCCAACCGCCATTGGGTGAGAGATTACGTGAGATATGAATGTTATGAAGGTGAAAACCTGTCCCTAGACTCCGAGGCGGACGACACCAGCGATACGTATCAAACTTCGGGTATCAAGACAGGGCAAAATGTTTTTCAAGTACTTGAAACAGTTTCCACTCCCGATATGCACATGACGGATTTACTACTTACTATTTATCTAGAACTGTTCAAGTATATGATGGACTGAATTCAGGAATTTCTCATGCAACACTCTGGACAGCAAGCATTAGACCACGGCTGGAAAGCTTTGCTGCCGTACCCGGGATTCTTGGTGCCCAAAAACGCCTATGGTGAAGTTGCGCAGTGGCAAGGAAAGGAGATCAGGAATCTCGGTTGTTGTCTTTAGGGAGTTCCTGCATTTCCTTAAGACGACCTGCTAATAGCCAGATACACCCTTTCAAACATGTGCTCCCCTGCGTCCGGTTACTGTGCGACTTCACCATCATTACTCAGTACTGGAGCCACACAGCCGAGACTATCCAGTATATGGAAGACTAGGCAAAACATTTTGATGAGACTAAAGTCATATTCTTCGAGTTTAGGATATCTAAAAGGACGCAGGCGAAGGCTGATGAACTACCCTAGGAGCTGCGCCGCCAACGAACGCTGGTGAACTAGTGATTCACCAAATCAACTCGCAAGACGTGCCGGATACAGAAGCAAGATCGTGAAGAAGAGAACGACCAGCGTATGGACTTGAGCAATGCCGAATCCCATTTCAACTTTGTTATGATGCATCTGATAACCCACTTTGGCGATCATGTCTACCAGTTTGGCAATCTTGCCCTGTTTTCTCCCGAGTATGGAGACCTCGCGCAGAAAGAGCAAATCAAGGACGGTACCGACGTTCGAATAAATACAACCTGGCCCGACTGATCCTGAACAGCTATGGACGACAGCGTGCGATCAGGATGAGGCTTTTGAACTTAGAATTCCTTCGACGCGCCGGAGCTGATCTCCCAGCTGACGTTGTCGAACATTTAAAGGAAACTTTAACTACGCTGTCAGCCCCACCCGTCTGTTGTAGAGTGCTAAAACGACATCGTGATGATGTGCGGGACATCGCTGATGTTGGAAGAGCACTTAGAGTCTCACAGTGAACAATCTGTCGAGAATAGATAGGATATAGTCGACTAAGCCTTCAGCTTGGGCGCCGGCTCCTGCAAGATCCAGCAATACTTCAATTGCTGTGGGTTTAACTACTGACGCAACTAAAAGTCCCGGTACTTGCCTACCAGGAAATCGATGTTCACGATATACACAGAGCCCGGTGCACTGGTGATCCACTCTTTCTAAACGAGGCAAGTCGGAACGATAGTATTTGGATACAGGCCGGTGCCCAGCACATGTATGGTCCACTTAGTGGATGTCTGCCCGCCCAGCTCCTCGCTCTATTCAAAATTAGGGACTACAGGCACCAGGACAAGGTCTACCGCCTCGCAGGTGTTCGAACGATGAGTGTGGGGAACTCTGGACGCCCGTCAGAGGTACACGGCCTCGTGACGGTTCAGCTAATGGAGGACCTCCAAGATTGGTCGATCGTCGATATAGGAACAATCTTAGGCCTGGCGCATCTCATCCCAAAGACAACCGAGCGGCGCTAGATTTTCAACAGCTGGAATAATTTAACAACATTTAACAAAATCTATTAAACTGACGCCCGGTGGGGGCCCGGACATACTATAGTGTATATACCGAAAGAAATAGAATTCGGGGAATGACTCAGCCAGCATGTTAGGAGGAGAGTAGTAGATAGTATAGAAACTAGAATTGAAATGATGAAAGAATTATGCTCGAGTGACAACTATGGGCGTAGGATAGACTAATGGCAACACTAGTAGTATGGCACTCGATCATGATCGAGGAAGTCAGGAGATGGGGAAGGAGTGAGAAAGGAAAGGGGACGTTAGACGGAGGGATTGAGGTTAGGAGAGGTGGTGAGGCGACAGCACGTCGGTTGGATGCGATATAGCGTCCAGACAGAAGAGGCATTGAAAATTGCGTCAGGAGGCACAGGAGCTAGAGGACGCAAAAAATGACGTTGGATATGTCAAGACGTGGCCCCTGCGTGTCAGACACAAGATTAATTTTTCCTGATTTTCTTCATAGAGGTGTGTAAGGAATGGAGAATTTCGAAGGATGCGGATAATCAAACTACATATATACAGGATTTTGGGCAAGCTGTTGATGTCAGTCAAGAGGAAGCCGTTAATTGGGAATATGTGTAAATGCCAACTCATACTAAGTGACACAAACAGTGACTAAGTAAGGCAGACTCTCACATGACTAATAGTTATTAGTCATCGGTTTGTTATCTTTCACACTATGAGATCAGTTGACTTATAGGTTTTTATATGACGACGCAATAGCGTGTCATTGGTTTATTGTTATTGGTTGATGTCTGACATGACTCACGATTGTGGTCATGTGGTTTATGTATTTGGCACATGACTCATAGTTAGGAGTCATGGGTTTCACGCATGTGACCCCGTTGAGACAGGTGGCTTATTTTGTGGGTTTTGATTGGTTGCGAGATACGGCGCGGCTAACTCGGAAGGGTCAGCTGATGGATTTAACACTATGACTCACTATGAGTCATGAGTCGCGTGACGCGAAGTATGAGTCACACCGGGTTAGGGTTGAGGGAAGAACGCCTATATAAGGGCACCCTCGGGGCATGAGATTTGGGTCACGAACCATCTCCCTTACACACCCGGCGATTGAAATCTCAACACCATGAGAATTCATCGTCAACATCCTCTCCCGCACTCTCAGTGAGCTGCACCCGCACTCTCCCTGAGCTGCACCCTCCCCCTCCGGCCTTACTTCCCTTATCATGTTCTTGGGCCCTGGCGTCCTTGTTTCTAGGGGTCCTTTGGCTCCATCACCCCCTCTTTTCGCTTGCACTTCGCTGCCTCGCTTAGCGTTCGCACGGTCAGCAACACCCTTTTGCCAATGTTACAGATGGCTGGGACTACAGTTTGCAGTAGGAGAAAACATTTCAACAGGCCACGGTCGATTTCTCCGTTCTCTTCACTTCCGCTAGAGGCTGCCTAGTCAGACACGCACACGGTTACCGATAGTTTCCACGGTTATTTGGTCAACCCCTCCTCTCCCCCTTCAGGTTTCCTCCCGTTGCTCGGTTACAGCTACAGTCCCCTCACTCGGCTGGCACCCTACTGCCTTCGCCGCCCTAGCGATGGCCACAGTCACGCCCCTCGGTTACACTCAGTTATCGTATTGCACTACCTCATTGGCTAATGTCAACGCCTTGGTTTCTTGAGTAATGGTTGCAACGTCACAACGGTTTTGGTGGCCCCTGCACCCCCTTTGTTCTTCTTTCATTGTCGGTTACTTAGGGTTTCACAAGTAGTTCATCAAGTATATCTTTTGTCGGGTGTCTACGGCAAGGGCTTTCCTGTTGATTCCTCCTCGTGTATTTATTTCATGTTTCTTGTTCTGCCCCTTTAGTCAGAGTTTGATTTCTTATTTTGCACGGCTGGTGTGCGGTTGGTCTCGTACCAGAGAGACTTTGATTGATGGCTTTTTCCCTGGCGCCGGTTTGAGAAAAAATAGGGGATGGTGTTCTTTCTTTACCATAGCTAGCACTGCACGTAGTCTTTGTTCCCGTAGGTTGTTAATACAAAGCACATGATAAAAAAAAAGAAAAAAAGAACAAACAAGGAATGAGATTTGAGTTATAAACTATCTTCTCTACACACCCGGCGATTGAAATCTCAACACCATGAGAATTCATCGTCAATATCCACCACCCAAGCACTCCCCGTGAGCTGGACCCGCACTCCCAGTGAGCTGCACCCGCACGCCCCCTGAGCTGCACCCTCCCTCTCCCCCCTTACTTCCCTTATCATGCCCTTGGGCCCTGGGGTCCTTGTTTCTAGGGCTTCTTTGGCTCTACTCCCTCCTTTCTCCACACTTGTTTCGCTGCCTGACTTAGCATTTGCACGGTCAGCAACCCCTCTCTGTCGTCAATGGGTCGGTCGCCGTTTCGGGTTATCGTCGAAGTAGTGGCCCCGGTGGCTCTCCTCCCTAGTATTGCACTATCTGTTTGAATCACTGTTCGGTACGGTCGCCATCGTCGAAAAGTGGTGATCTCATTTCAGTCCTCCCTCCCTCGTACTTCTACTTCATTGGGCACACACCTCCCCTCCCTCGCTTGGTCTTTGTCCCTTGGCTCGGGTACAGCCAACAACCCCCACCCAGCTTGGTCGCTTCGGCGTCCGGCCACCATTCACCTCGCTTCCTCCTAGGACTCGTGGACTCCCTCGGCCTGACTCGCCACACGTTCTACCATTAGCCCCGTGGCCCGGATCTATATGGCTCCGGTACTATTACCTTCGTGCGTGGTTGTCTTCCGTGATAAGCAGTTAGGGATCGTTAAAGGCCTTCCCGGCGGATGGGCTTTCTCTAGTGCCTCTACTTCGGATTTGGGTTTTTTTGGTTTTTCTCACTGTTGGGTTTTTTCGTGGGTTTTGGGTCGATGCTTTCTGTTGGTTTCGAGTTTCTTGTATATTTTGTTCTAGTTTTCAGCGCCCGGGCGCTTGGTGTGGATTTCAGCCCAGGGGTTTTTTCTCCCACAGTTTCCACCGCCTCAACGATCGGTTGGACTGGGTGGAAGTTTGTTGGGGCCATAACCATCACGGTTACATGCTATTTTTGTATTTATCACTACAGCCTTGGGCCTCAGCTAGAAACAAAATTAACATCTGATTAAAAAGAAAAAAGAAAAAAAAGAAAAAAGGCATCAGATTTGGGTCACGAACCCTCTCCTTTACACACCCGGCCATTGAAATCTCAACACCATGATAATCCATCGTCAACATCAACCACCCCAGCACTCTCAGTCAGCTGCCCCCGCACTCTCCATGAGCTGCACCCCCCCCCCTCCCGCCTTGCTTCCCTCATCATGTCCTGGGGCCCTAGCGTACTTGTTTCTAGGGGTTGTTTGGCTCTATCACCCCCTCTTCCCGCTCCCCCTTTGCTGCCTCGCGTAGCGTTCGCACGATCGGCAACACTCTCTCGCCCATGTTACAGATGGCTGGGACTACAGCTCGCAGTAGGAGAAAACGCTACAACAGCCTACAGTTGATTTCTCCATCCTCTTCATCTCCATTAAAGGCTGCCTAGTCAGACACGCACACGGTTACCAATAGTTTCCACAGTTATTGGGTCTACCCCTCCTCTTCCCGCTCAAGTTCTCGGCCCGTTGCTCGGTTACAGCTAAAATTCCACTCACTCTGCTGGCACCCTACTCCCTATCCGCCTTACGCTACCCCAGCGATTGGCACGGTCGCACCCCTCTGTTACGCTCAGTTGTCGTATTGCACTGCCTCGCTGGCGGATGTCAACCCCTTGGGTTCTCAAGTATTGATTTGCAACACCACGCGGTTTATAGTGGCCCCCGCAGCCCCTTTATTCTTCCTTCATTGTTGTTTACTTAGGGTTTAGTTTAAGTGGTATATCAATTCATTTACTTTGTTTGTTGTCTACGGCAAGCGTTTTGCTGTTAATTCCTCCCTATGTCTTTATTTGATGTTTCTTATTCCGCCCCTTTAGTCTGAGTTTAATTTCTTATTTGGCATGGCTGGTATGCGGTTGGTCTCATACCAGAGAGACTTTAGTTGATCGCTTTTTCCCTGGCGCCGGTGGGTTCCCGGAGGTTTTTCTCTACCATAGCTAGCGCTGCACGTAGTCTTTGTACCTAGATTACGAATAAAATAAAGCACATAATAAAAAAAGTACAAAAAAAAAAATACAAAAAACCACGAGATTTGGGTTCTTCACGCAACCATCTAAGTTCTTTCATACCCTATACTTTCAATATAACGATCTTTATCTATCACGTTCTCAGGAAACAAGATACGACCGTCTTATATCAGCCTAGCGATCGACCTTGCTTGATAGGAGTCAAATGACTTAGCTATCGCAACAACTATTAGGCAGGGGAGGAGTGATCGTTAGGAGACTATCGGTTACCTGCTGCAAGTATCACCTGGAGAAGAGAGGATTGTAACACTAACATTGATATTGCGTGATACACCTGCCATACCCTTCAAATTTCTGACTTTATTTTAACTGGCTAGCACACAGTTCAATTATTCAAGTTCTTATCGTAATAGAAAAGGTCCCTAGGTTTCCCTAACTCGAAATATCAATACAATCTAATATTGGACACCTTTGATTTAATGTACTCTTAAGTATCATTAGATTCCAAGCGACAGCTCCGGGGATATTGAAAGTACAGATATGTCTTGTGTTGATCTAATTTCCGTAAGATATCATATTAAGAGCAGGGACCAATAGAGTAACAATTGAACTTGGTATATGAAAGTAGAGTGTTTCTGTAACGCTTGAGGGGTCATATCCTTGAAGCATCTTGAGCGCTTTGAATAGTAATAAAAGATTACCAAATATCCTTTCCAAAGAAAATACTAAGCTGCACTAGTCTAGAAGGAAAACAACCAATTCCTAAAAGAAAAGTCTAGATGTGACAGAACATCACTCACTAAATAAGCAATAAAATTCAGGAAAACCAATGATTGCTATCAATGGATTAAACCAGTAATACAACCGGTAGCAGAGTAGGTTTCTCCATTGGGTACAAAGTCAGAGAGAGTGAGGATAAGCGACATAAGAACTGTACTACATAAACAGCAACTATAACAATAGAGCTGGTATAACGTATGTAATCAGGGCTACTAGTTGAATCTCAAATAAAGAATTTTTAACACAGAGATAATAAATAGCAGTACTAATAATATACTCTGTTATCTTTCAGAGGATATTCTTTTCATAATAGGGATTAAATGCACTCCTTGGGTAGATATGTTGAAGATATGTTTTTTAGCAAGGAGGTGTGTATCATTGGGAACAATATAGTGTTATGAATTCGTTGGAGGAAAACCAGTCTTGAAGTTGTAAACTACCTGCCATATTCCCCTAGCTTTAAATCTAGTAACCAAGTATAAGTTAAGCTCAATAAGACATTATAGTAGGAGAATGCAGGGATTGGATATCCTTACAGAGGAAAGGAGACTGTGAGGAGGAGGGTTGAACATCACATATCACTAGTTGGGAAGAGATTTCAAGAGCAGGTTTTTGAGAAATTGTGGAAATCAATAACGAATAGAATAGCTGCCATTTTGGAGGCAACAAGTGGTGATACAAAATAATAGGCAGCTCAATTTTGTATTTTATTACTCTAAAATGAATACTCAGTGTTATTTATCCTTGACCAATGGTGGCCCTGCAGTTCAACTTGGTCTCCAATCATAAACACTTCAGACTACTTAATATGAGTATATTTGTAATCCTTAGCAGAAAAATAAGTCAAATTAAGGAGCGAAAATAGTCAGAATTTCCCACAAGATATAGCTCAAATAGTAGTCGATATTGAGCTAACTAATAGAATATCCTGTATAAGCTTATTACTAGAAATCTTTCTGCACTTTGTACAATTAAACTTCGTATATTAAACTCCCTCCACAACTCTGTTCTTGTGGGTAAATTATTCAAAGTAGTAATTCCCCCATTGTTTTTTTATATTGACAAGCAAGAAAGATGTGTATTAAGGTGAGGTTGAATAATCCATTGAACATGGTAAACATAAAATATTGAAATAGGAAAGTGAACTAATAGAGTAAATAGGTGGAAAGTGATTAGGTATATAGTTGTAATTCTCGTTCAGTGAAACGTAAGGCTTGTGCTTCAAAGACTTAGTGGAGGGCAGTGTTTCAGCAACACTTCATGGAGGACACCCAGAGGGGTCCCCTTTACCATTTAGTCACACACTCAGCTTGGGGCTCTAGAGAGAGTTTAGGGGGGGGAATGAATTAGGGCCACCCATGATAGTACAAAGAGGACTTTAGAGAGAGCACAAAAAACATCCTGGAGAGGGACAGGAGTAGGGGCTCACAAGTGAGAGCAAGATCAGCAACGAATGTGTTAGTAGAATGTACAGGCATCAGGAGCATAGTTCACAAGAAGCTAAGTGATCCTGACTTTTATATTCCTGGAGTAGGGTATAAAGAATAATGTGTCTCAATTTTATTGTTAACAAGATCCTTTGGGCACAGTTTCTCATATTGTTCAGCCTCCATTATATTCCAGGTAGAATGCTAGTCGGGCTAGTGGCCCTGTAGGTCATATCTAGTTTGCATTGAATACTATTCGCAATGCTCTGAATCAAGTTTCCATTCCTTGTGCTTGACATCAATTAAGAAGATATTTTGAACCATCGTCATGAGAATTAGAGAGCCACCAGTGCACAGCATTGCCCAAACTATTAGGTGATTAGCCAACTCTGCACTGAATAAAAATAGTTAGCTAATCCTTCTTGTACTGGTACTTATTATACCTTCTTGAGGCCAGGTTGACTTCTTTGCCCCTCAGGTGTTTGGTATAAATTTTCCACTAGCTCTACATAATCCAATAAACAGCCTAGCTTATTGCGTTGCAAACCCAATATCCTCCCAAGTATATTCGAAGCGACTTTCCGGCTAGGGCCTCACATGATCTCTCGCATAAAGATTGTTGCCTCATTGCATTGAGGAATTAATGGAAACAGTGGAAAAGGTGTTTGTACTAGAGCAACTTGAAAGATGTCTCATGGCAGTTGATATTAAGGTGGCAAAAGTGGAGTGAAAACAATTCCCTGTCCCCACGCATCCTCTAACAAGTAGATATATGTATCACTGTTGGTAGGGTAGTATTTGAGTCTGGGTACAACCTGAACCAAGTGCAACCATTGAACAGTGATTTGCCACATCCTTACTGTGCAAGTAATCTAACCCAGAATCGTTTTTGGAATATGATATCTTAAATAAAGTAATAGATCACCAAAAAATAAATTATACCAAAAAGTATCCCTTGGGAAATAATCGAAGTAAACTCATATTGCGGCTTCATGTGTGGTTCTATAACTGCACTCACTTGTTAGATGGTGGGTTGACCATGCCAGTATCCCGCTTCTGTGCCTATAGATCTGACCTACAATTATCTCCAGCAATGGACCTTTGATTAGTTGACTTGGGGGTAGGTTGTCCGCTAGGTTGCTGAATAGGAGAGAGACAATAGAGGACACACCAATTTCAATAAAGAGAGATAGGAATTGGTTTGTATTAGGTACTGTTGTGGTGTAGTTGGATGGATGCTAAGGTAAGGTATGATATATGTGTAGGAGCTTTATATAGGAGAAGGCCTTACTGCCAAGCCCTATTACTCTAACCTTGTAGCCACTACATATTTTAGCAGTCCACCTGGCTCAACTACCCTATAGAATGCCCTCATCCCACTGGTACCTCTCTTAAATACATTTCCAAACCAGGAAGCCATGCTACCCTGCAACTCCGGCGCTCTCGCACCGCTATACTACCACCTGCGACACCCCCATACGTCATGACCACTCAGGGTTCAAGTTATTGAGCAACTGGTCTGATAAGGCGGGCAATCCGCATGCGCCATCACTCAAGAGTTGCAACCATTAGCACTGCACATACGGGCATATCCATGATGTAATCGTTCGGAATTTTCCCCGTAGCTATTGCGTTGACAAATAGAAGTCTGCGGGCAAATTCCAATTCGCCGATGGTTCCGTTCGGGTCCACGTTGATCAATTTGATGCTTCGGTTGCCTTGAGATGGTTAAAGCAAAATTCCGAGGTGATGCCCATAAGTAATGGATCTCCATCCCTCGCCCACGCTAGGGCGCTAAAGGCACTATTGTCAGCGCTGGCCGTTCCATCATAGTAGACAGCATTCGGTTTCCTATGCCTTTTGTATGGCTGCTTTGGCATGGCCTTCTTATAAACATTATGAAGCGGATACGGGCAGTGGTTCAAAGAGAAGCGTACCAAGAAATGAAACTTGTATACCAAAGCGAGACTTGTTATTCCCTGGCCTACTCTACTTAAGTTTCTGGCTAGAGGGGACCCTTTAAATACATGAACAGTGCTAACTCTTCCAAACTTCTCTTGAACATAATCAAACGATTTCCGAACTTTCTCAGGCCATTCCCATGCCCCTCGTTCTCCGCTTTGCTTCTCCGCTTTGCTTCCCCGCTTGGTGTGCCTTTACCCCTCTTCCCCCTCACTTCGTATTCTTCACTGAGTACCTGACTACAGTGAATTTCCCGGAATTCTTCTAACCGATAGACATCTGGGATTCGTGTGGGGAGGGAGCCGGTGGATGATGTCGTTCCTTGGGTTTTTGGTTGTCGGGCGTTGGTTGGGAGGATGGCATTGCTGTTTCTACTCAGAGGGGTGCTAGGGGAAATTGCGGAGAGGACTGCTTCTTTAGGATATATCAGTGTGATCAGGCCGTCATCTGCTAGGGAGATTCGGCGGGAGCGTGGTTCCTGGCCGCCCAAGGTTATTATGTTTTAATCCATACCCGTCGTAAGATCTGGCTATAGGGGTGTCAGTTCATTGAAGGTTTCATCTTGTGAGGTTTTGCGCATTGCATAGATCGCGTAGAAGTGGTTGTTTGGGGAAGTGCCGAAGGTGACGTGTTCGAGTAAGGATGGGGATTGTTAAACTGGGTATGGGTGTTGTAATGGCGCTTGCCTAAGAGGTTGTAAGAATGTTGTATCGATCGCGTGGTTATTGAATGCTGACCGATACATGTTCGAAACAAAAGTTCTTCCTGCTCCATTTCGGCCAGGTATGCATTTTGCACCATGACCCGCAGCCCAGAGGCTATCCAAATCTACATTCCCTCCCATCATATCTCTCAAGCCACAAAATCTCTGAGCGGTGGGATGGGGATAATACGTGCCGCACGAACAAGAAGGATGATGCATTCTCACATGCACAAAGGTGGGATGTTGGGATGTTGGGATCAAGGGTAACGTGGCATGAAAGCTCAAGAAGTCAGATGCTGGCACTCCATGACAATGTGAATCAGCCAAGAGGGTGGAGGAATCATCATTTTCCCAGCGATGACTAAACTAGTACTATGAAGGTATCGGATGATATTGGACATGCCACAAGGCGTGTTAGCAGGTGGATGCGGATCAATCACCAACCCACAAATAGCGGGATCAAGTCCATAGGCTATGACTCGGAAATTGGTTTTATCTTGCAGATTCCCTTATCCACTGTGACGAGTATCCGTTTTGTGCCTTCTAACTCTGACAGTTGCGGAGAGTTACAGAGGAGACTATTGAGTAGCCTCAACCGAAGACCTAACTGTAAGGGTCCCCACACTACTGGTAATAGGGGGCAAAACTGTTAAGCTTATATATTCTGGAAGTGAAGTGTTCCAGTGAGATAGCCCCTCACTACCTAGGGAATAATTGATGGCGGAGATAGCACGGCATGGGCTAGCACTAGAAAGTCTTAGGGCCGCATCAGGCTATCGGGGCTAGAAACCATGGCCTTAGTTGTAATGCAAGCTGTTAGTACCAGTCCATTTTTGAGTAACAAGTTGAGGCATCGGTTTAACTATATTATACAGATTAATTACCTGCATTTCTAGCCGGCTTGTTTCTAGAAAATGTCCGGAAAGCATACTTGACCCAAGTAAGATGCGAGGTGCAATGTGATATACTATTCTTGTCCGGATCCGAGTGTGCGGTACTTCTCTAAGGAGCGCAGTTTCGGGGCTTGTCGCATAGTGTTGAAAGACTAAATCCCGGTACAACCAAAGGGAACTCGCCTACAGTTCCAGTGTGGCGCCTGACAGAACACAGCTCCCCGTTTCTTATACTATACATCTGAGCTGGCACTTTAGGGTATCGTACGGTGGGGAAACACCCCCAACTACCCTACTTTACAACATCGTGAAACAAGCTTGAATCGGCGGCAACATTTAAATTAGCGAACACGAAGCTGCCCTATTTCCACCTTTGTCCAGCCAGTCAGTGCCCAGAGCTCCGGAAAACCCGACACAGATCACGGTGGATAAGAGTACAAGCACCCCCGAAGACGGTAAACAGGTTGTTGTGATGCTGGTAACTTATTGGGTAAGCAAGCCTCGCAATGGGCCGGCCCGGACTTCAAATTCTTAAGCCCGGCCCATACCCGGGCCAAATCATGGTGGGCCCGACCCGAACCCGACCCGACCCGAAAAAGCCCGGGCCGCCCAAACAGCCCAAACTATTCAAGAGCAGGGATTAAGTCAATTCTATCTAAAGATGTCAATTATTTTAACTTTAGTAGTTGAATGAGTATTGTTTTTTTTACCATGATGTGAATGATAGAAAAAAAAAGGAACGGATGTGATAATAATCCATCATCATTATCGTCAAGGTCAACCGGGGAAACGTCACTTGGCGGATCAAGTAGAATTTGGGAAGAACCTTTGGGAGAGCTAGGGTAGGAAGAAAGAGATAACAGTTAGTTAATATGATCTTCGAGGTCCGACATAATTGAAGTAGTAATGATGGTTTTGTATCAAGGCTTGCAATATTCTGAAATCCCAAAGGAAGATGTTCCTCAACGGAGATGACTTGTGAAGAATCAAAGTTCATCAACACGATGGGGGTGAAAAGGGGAAATTAAAGATGTGAGGCTGAAAATTTCTTAACAAAATACTATCATAGCTTGGGGATGACACAAGTTCTAGGGTTCCCCGCACTTTTGAAAGATATGAGTGATATCTTGTGATTGGGTAAACAAAAGTGACAATTCTTCGGGCTTTATTTCGGGCTTTTTTGGGCTACCCGGGCTTGCCACTTGGGCTGCCCGACCCGGCCCAAACACCTTCACGCCCGGGCCCAATTGCGAGCCTTGTGGGTGGGAGGGTGTATGCGGGCGAAAATTCGAGTATTGCTTCGCAGTCAACGCTTCATTATGGTAGTATGGTTGATGAGCTCTTCGACAGAAGGCCAGAGCGGAATTTGGCGATTGTGTAGAGTAAGCAGGGTATGCGCTAATAATAATATCCGGGTGGTGGAGGTGCTAATGTGAGAACTAGGAGGAACTTGGGATTCGGCGATAAATTTTATTAATATGCACCATTCGGGGCTTGCTTAGCAACGGGGCAGTACTTGATGTCACATCTTGAGTTCGGGTTCGTTCCCTATTCTACTCACCATCTTTGCAGAAACCACTAAACTGATGAAATAGTGGCTTCCTGGCCGATCCCCCGGGTTTGATTAATCGCTACAATGCCATTTTGAAGCTCGAGACTGGCGAGCACACTCCAGACGGCAAAACTGCACGGGTACGTTTCGTAAACTACTACACATACTACACGGGACGCTCTCAGGATCTAGTCAAACAGGCACCGGCAGCAGTGCACCCGGAGCCTTCATTTGACCTCACAGATGCGGGAGCCCAGGGCACAGGCGGTAGAACGCTATAGGGGGTGACTCGGGAGATGCATCTTGGAGCTGACCCGCTCACCCTTAAGGCACACGCCAGGAATGGTAGCACAAGCACTATCTCCTCTTGAGCTGGAGGCAATGACACATCTCGATCCAGATCCGGTATCCGATAATGGGGCGTCCTGCAAAACGTAGAACAATGGTGATCTACTCCTGTGCTTATAGTCGGAACCCGGATGCAAGAGTCTGAACCCCTGATGCCCGACCATGCTCCCTCTTCTATCCCTACCTAATCTGCTACCCTGCACCTATACCCCTAGTAATCTCACCGCCGCCACCAAGACCAACTGAATTCGACTATCGAAAATCCTAGACTTAACTGAGCGTAAAGCCGCTGATAGAGGGGCTGCAAAGGCAATGAATGTATGGGAGAAGAGGGTGAAATATTACGAAAAAACGGTCAAAGATTAGGAAAAGCAATCAGTGTTCGCAGCCGTCCGGGGCCCCCGTAGGGCCCGGCGGCGGGACTGCCAAGAGCCTGGGACAGGACGGGACGGCAAAACGTAGTCCGTCCTCGTCTTTCATTCCTGCTTGTCGGGCAACTTGAGAAAATGACTGGACGGGACGACAAAATGTCGTCCGTCCTCGTCTTCCAATCCTACTTGCCGGGCAACTTTAGAAAATGACCGGACGGGACGACAAACTGCCGTCCGTCCTCGTCCTGGCTCGGGACGGACGG
>Ga0307507_10005619_pt1 | contig 20403 bp, 7 predicted proteins | sample 7_EM_MG_FD_207223 | JGI IMG/M metagenome (GOLD analysis project Ga0307507, IMG submission 207223) | Populus trichocarpa ectomycorrhiza microbial communities from riparian zone in the Pacific Northwest, United States - 7_EM | ecosystem: Host-associated > Plants > Roots > Unclassified | place...
TGACTCGGTCACCTACTCCTTGTTTCCATTGCCACCCCCTACCCTCCTTCTCTTTCCTTTCCTACACCTTTCCTTGTGTATATATAGAGGTCTTAGAACCACATTTTAATAGATAGAGTCCTCATTCAATTCCTATAACCGGTGCACGGATATCTAGTCGACAGTTATGAGCCCGGGTTGCTTGCCGTATTGCCCCTGTTTAACTAATTAAGTTGATTAATCTATTTAATTAATTATACCCCTTATTAAATTACTACTTATTTATTAAATTCTTCATCCTTTCTGCAAGCACCTTTTAATATGACTTCTTAACTACCTACCCAGACCATCACCACAACGGTGATATTATTGAGTTAAGCTAACTGGGACAAATAGATCAACCTTATTAGACTTTAAGCTCGAACAGGAGACGTATAGAAATACGTCAACCCCTTAACTAAATAGGATTAGTTGCCCTAACTGATTAAACCAGCCTTTCCTAAGCCTTTAGATGTGAAGATAGAAACAACCTCCTATACAACTCTCTCTAAGGACAAGAAGGACGAGCTTTGAATTCTCCATAAGAAACACAAGACGGCAGAGAAGGAATATAAGAGGAAGAAGACAGCTTTGACCTCTCTATAAAGCTATATTACTAGTGTAGTAACTAGGAACCTTAACACCTATATACTAGGTATTGACTTAGTGTACAACACCCTGGTAGCTCTTAAGGAGAGAGTTGCCCCTACCGATATAGCATGTTAGCTCTACCTATCCACTTAATACGCTAAGGTTAAAAAGGGCCTAAAGAACCAGAACTTCAAGGCCTAGCTACAGTAGTGGGAGAAGACGTATAACAACTATAAAAAGATTAAGCTGCCAGACGTATAAGGCAACTAAGCAATTAGAGACTTTCTAATGGTGGTAGAGCCAGTATTACCAAATTAGGCCTTAATATGGAGGGTTAAATTTAATAAATATAACTAGGCCAAACACTACGTGTTATCTATATATTGAATAGTCAACATATATCGGGACTATTAAAGATTAGAGACTACCTAGCAGAAGAATAGAGCTTAGTTTAGTGCTAATACAATAAGCTTTTAGGGCAAGTTAATTAATAAGGCTCCTAAGGACAAGGCTCCTAAGGACAAGGCTCCTGCCCCTTCTAAATTAGCACGGAAGAAGGATACCCTAATGTGCTACTATAGAGCTATTTACTGGTTCCAAGGTTATCCTTATATTAACAAGTTAGTTTAATTAAAGGACTGGAAATCAGACAAAGCTATAGCTAAGAAGGTTAAAGAAAAGATTACTAACGCCCTAGAATGGCACAAGCAAACACTAGAGAAGGTTAGGAAGTAGTTTTTAGAAAAGAAAGCTGCACTAAACCAAGACAGAAGTTAAAAGGAAGACAATAGTACCTTTATAGTACATTAAATAGGCGCCTATAAAGCAGGCACTAACTACAAGCTATATAACAGCGTGATTCTTAATAGCGGAACTACAATACACGTTATTAATAATTAATTAAGGTTTGTTAACGAGCTTTAACCAAATAATAACTTTATATATACCGGAACGGGTATAGATCCAATTAAGAGTATAGGGATAGCAGTTATTACTATCCAGACACCATTAGGTCCTAGAAAGATCTTCTTAGCCAGTGCAGTATATATACTAGCCTTTTATACAAATTTAGCCTGCCTAAAGAAGTTTAATAAGAAGAATATATAGTAGGATAATAAAAGGAACCTATTATATCACAAGAATAATTATGAGACGTTTGCCTTTTACAAGAGCCATTATAACCAATTAATACTTAAGTATAACGAACCACAACTAAGGACCCCAAGCAAGGCCTTATTTACAATCTAATCGCAAGACTCCCTTCCTAATTAGGAAATATTAGGCGAACTCTAGTATAAGAGACTAGGCCATGCAGGACCCGACACGATTAAGCATTTACCCTAGAAAGTAGGTAGTGCGAAACTTTAAGGTCCAGCAATAATTAACTATGAGACCTATACTGTCAGTAAGGCTTATAAAATTGTATTAAGAAGAACGCCTACTAGTAAGGCTACTAGGCCCTTCTACTAAGTGCATATTAACTTATTTCCAGAGATTGTGGCGTACAACGGTTATATCTAGACGATACACTTCTATAATAAATATCTGCGTATAAACGAGGTAGAGACCTTTGCCTATAAGTCGTTAATAACGCAAGCAATTATACAATATTTAAATAGGGTGGAGCGTTAGTATAACCTAAAAATTATAATAATTTAAATTAATGGCGAAACGTCCCTAGGTAGCGAGTTTAACGCTTAGAGGACTTAAAAAGGAATACTATTAGAGAAATCAGCCCTATATATAAAGTCTTAGAACGGTTCTGCTGAACGTTCTAGGGGGGTAATTATTATTAAGTCTTAGTATATACGAATTGAAGCTTAACTACCAGAAGAACTATAGCCAGAGGTTATTAGAGCTATAGCGTATTTAATTAATTAGATACTAAACGCCTAGCTTGGCTAGATAACACCTTTTAAAAGGCTTTAGTTAGTACTAGGGTTCTCGCCATTAAAGCTAAATATAGCTTACCTATAAATATACGGCTGCAGAGCTTACCCGCTTAAATACAATATCCCACGCACACGAAAGCTTAAGTCAAGGGCTTATATTAGATACCTAGTTGGGTACCAGTTGACGAACATCTATAGGGTCTATATACCTAGCGAAAAAAAAGTAATTTAAATAAGAGACGTAACGTTTAATAAGTAGTTGCTCTATAATAACAGTTAGCCAGATCTCGCGAATCTGCTCTAAAAATAAGCTAATTAAATTTTGGAGGTAATCAATGTGTTAAATAGCAATAGGACGCTTCAGGAAGAGCTTAATAAGATATTAGATAAGAAGGACGAGACGTCAAATAAGAAGGACGAGGTGGATAATAGTAGAAGTTAACAGGTAGATGCTAATGAAAATATAGATTAAGATGATAATATAATTAGCCTATAATCCTTAAAGAATAACTCTATACCTAGCCTCTCTACCCTAGCTAAGACGCCAGAACCTTAATTAAATACTATAAATATAGAGCTATTAAGTTCCTTAATTAATTAAAGACCCTAATTTAAACTTGTTCCTAAAGAAGAAGCCCGTCCAAGATAGGAGATTATAGGTAATATAGGCGATGTTAATATTATAGAAGGTAAAAGAACTAAGAAGCTCTTAACGCGTTAAGCAGCTTACCTAATAGATATTAAGTAATTAGATACCCTTCCTACCTTCTATATAATGGAACCTTGTAGCAGGAACTACGGTGGGTTCTATTATTAGGCTGGGTATGTAGGTAAGAATAAAACAACAATATAACTATAACTAGTGGAGTGGTTGCCTAACAGATTAACTCCAATTGTATTCTAAAATTCACTATAAGGAGAGAACTATCTACGGTAGGGACTGAGGTCCTTTAAATACACAACCATACTCCTAAGAAACCCTCTCTTATACGTAAGGTACGTATTATCTGTGTTAAATATAACGTCCCTCTTATTTAATGCAGTTAACGCGTTTAATACTACGTGACCTTAGTTACTATTCCTCATTACATAGTTCCACCAGATCTATCCTGGACCGTACCTATATTAACCAACTAGCTTCCGCCAACTCTTCTCTAAGTAGTCATAACATTGTACTTAAAGCGTCCGTAACACTATCTCCCTCCTCTTTATCTTCGTCCTTGAAGATTCCTAACATCTTTAAGTTGTCTACTAGAGGTGTAATATCCGTTTAATTATTCTGGTTAATATCTATACTTATTATACCTAAAGCTTCTTCTTCTCTTTCCTAGGTTAAGTGTTGCCTTTATACGGTTTCCTCCATACTATTACTGGGCGAGGTGATAGTGATCTCCTACTTTTATTGCGCTAAAGAGGGGTTAGTATATGTTGCGCTAGCAAGTCCTTTATCCTAATAACCCTCCTCTTACTCTAAGTGTACTAAAGCAAACGTTTGATCGTCCTGCGACATTCGCTCTATCTCTAACGCTAAGTGTGCGCGTCCTATAACTCTTAACAGTCTTCAAGTTCCCTAAGTAACTTATTATAGGGTCTCGTGTTTAATTTGCCGCTGTAAAGCTTAATAGTAAGCTAGCCTCCACGCTACTTAAGGTTTAATGTGCCTTAGAAGAGTCCGCATACGTCCTTAAAGCTTAACGTTTAGCTTATACTTATCTTTAACGTCTTAAACATATTCATAAGAAGGTCTATTCTAAGGAGTAGAAACTTATTTAATAGGATTTGTCTAAGCTAGGTAATAAAAGGACTAGCTTTTCTCCTATAAGGGAAACAACTCTAAGTAGCTTAGCAATTGCTCCTCTTAGGTCCCCCTTAGGTAACTTATTTTTTGGCGATCCTTCCTTATTAATATTGCCTAACCTACTTTCTTCTAATACTCCCGTACCTTTCCTATAGCGTTCTTTAGGTTGCTTAGTGGTTCCTAGGTAGTCTCACTATAGCCTATCTACTTTACTTCGTACTACGTTTTGTTATCTACATCCTTATAACTAATAATCTTTAAAACTTGCTATTTATCTTCCTTTTATCCTCTATATGTGTCTGCCTTATAGACTAGTGGCTTAACATTCCCGTATACTAGCTCTAGCATTGCAACGTGTTATATAGGGTAGATTTTTATTTTAGCTAGTAGGTTTAACTTATACGTAACCAATAAAATTCTTTACTTAATTTTGAAAGGTCCTAGTCTAATATAGTCTAACTTCTTACTTAATCGTCGACTCTTGAAATTTTTATATAGTAGCTATACTTTATCTCCCTCCTTAAGATCTGGTCCCTCAGATCTCTTAGCATTATAGTACCTTTTTATTCGTTCTTGTACTAGTTTAGCTGTTTCTTTAAGGTCTATATAAAGATTCATTAACGTCTCTATTCTGTGCTTAGCTGTGCTACTCATCTTTTTTGCTTAATATAGTGATAATGATATTCTTAGCTCGTATCCGTAATTCGCCTTAAATAGTAATGCCCCTATTTCTTCTTATAGTGTTGCATTGTATGCAAACTGTGTAACTAGTAATAATAATACCTAATTATTCTGTGCGTAATTAATATAATGCCTTAGATACTATTCCAGTGTCTAGTTTAGTCTTTTTGTCTATTCGTCCATCTACAGATAATATGCTGTAGATGTTACTACGCAAACTCCTTATTCTGCTAAAAATACTTCCCAAAATACTACTATAAATCTTAGATCTTTATCTAATATAATCTTATCTAGTGCTCCGTGTCTTATAAATACCTCTTTTATATAGATTCTAGCGATATCTTCTACTAATATCTCTTTAGTGCATGCTATAAAGTATCCCTACTTTATTAGCTTATTTACTATTACTAAAATCGCGTTATAATCTTGTCCTATAATAGGATCTCTTAACTTTAGTAACTTAATAATAAAGTCCTATAATATAACTTCCTATGGTCTTCCTAGTGTCTTAATAGATTGTAGCCCTCTATACGGCTTATACCTCGTCGGTTTGTTTCTTTGGCAATTTAGATATTCTTTTATAACTTATCTTGCTAGTCCCCAGATTTCTTAAATAATATACTCCTCTTAAAGTCTTAACACTAAGCCTATAGCTCCATTATGTCCTTATATTATTCCCTTATGGAATTCCTTAACAAATTCTTCTATAATAGACTTAGGCATATATATTGCTTCTCTGTTTTTATATTACTCTAAGTCTAGATCCTCTACCTATGCTTTTTAGATCTTCTATATTTAATTACTCTCTAGTAACTTATGGATCTGGCTTTCCTTAGTTGCTATAATCTTTAGATAATTATACCTAATTAATCCGTCTTAATCCTTTCGCAACAAAGCTCCTAATAGCTTTTCACTACTTTATAGTTCAGCTTTTCTACTTAGAGCGTCTGCTCGTGCATTATCTGTACCCTTAATATGCTGAATTTTGAAATGGTATTCTATAAGCATTTCCGCCTATCTAACCTATCTTTGGTTAAGTTCCTTTATTATTAGGAATCCTATAAAGTTCTTATAGTCCGTTTTAACCATAAATGGTTTCTCTATGCCTTATAAGAATGCTCTCTATTTCTTAAGTGCTGCAACTATACCTAACAACTCCTTATTATAGATATTATAGTTTAACTCTAGTAGTATCATCTTTTAACTATAGTATGCCACTAGGTGCTATCTATCTTAATATTTCTGTATAAAGTACACCCCTAGTGTAAAGTCTAATATATCTGTTTCTACAACCGTCTTTAGACCTGGTTAATAGATCTTAAGAACTAGCTCCTAGGTAAACAACTCTTTAACTTTCTTAAATAGTTCTTATTACTCCTTTCCCTATACCCACGGTTCTTCTTTCTTTGTTAACCGCGTAAATGGCTTAATGTCCTATAACCATTGCGCTATAAACCTTCTATAGTAATTGCAAAACCCTAGGAACGATTTTAACTACATAACATTCTCTAGTTCTTGCCAATTTACTATAGCCTTGATCTTCTTTAGATCTATGCTAAGTTGGCCTAGTTTAATAATAAATCCTACAAAATTGGTCTTCTAGGTAAAGAACTCGCATTTCTTAATTACTACTGGCATCTGTTCTTCTTATAGTCTCTTTAAGACCTATTTAACGTGTTCTCTATGCTCTTCCTTACTCTCTAAGTAGATAATAATATTGTTGAGGTATGCTATAACAAATTTATCTAGGTGTTCTTTTAACACACTATTAATTCGCTTCTAGAACGTTACTAGTGTGTTTATAAGCCCGAATTGTATAACTAATGGCTTATATAGTCCTTCCTTTAACCTAAAGGCTGCCTTTTATTTATCGCCTTCCTTAATTCTAATCTAATGGTATACCTATTTTAGATCTATCTTTATAAAGATCTTTACGTTGCCTATCCTATCTTAGATTTCGCTAATTAAGGGTAAAGAATATCTATCCTTCCTAGTAATACTGTTTAATTGTCTATAGTCTATACACATCCTAAGTTTTCCGTTTTTTTTGGGATAAATAGTACTGGATATCCTACTAATGACTATAATGGTCTAATATATCCCTTGCGTAAGTTCTCTTAGATAAACTCCTTAAGCGCTACTAACTCCGTTTTAGTAAGCTTATAGATTGGAAAGAACCTTAGACTTATTCCCTTTTTTAATTCTATCTTATAGTCCTAAGCTGTATACTTTAACAGCTTTTCACTTTCTAGTAACCATAACTTTTTACCATACTTATGGTATCTCTTTGGTATATAACTTAAGCCTCGCTTAGTCTCTTTACATATCGCTCCAACTTAATACTATACCAACTTAGTTTACTATCGCACTTTACGCCGTCGTGTATCCCTAATATTAACCTAACCTATAACCCAATTGATCTTTAGATTGTACTCCTATAACTAAGGCATTTCTAGTATCGCCTTGTCCTGTCCTAATAGTAGGATATTAAAAGATATTCTAACTAGTCTCCCTTTAATAGTTATCTAAATAGGTCCTGTTTTAAGATTAATAATGCCTTCTCTATAGGCTATCTAATCTCCTAAAATTGTTATAAGTAGATATGGGTGTTCCTTCTGTCTGTATGGTAACCCTATCCTTTCCACTGCCTTTGGTAATATATGGTTTCTTATTACTCCACTATCTACCAACGCTTTAAACTGCTGATCTTGCCACTTAGCTCTTAAATTTAGGTACTAACCTTAAATTCCTTTAAGGGTCTAAGGCTCTAATACTAGTTCCCTCTAGTCCTATACGCCTCCCCTTTTCCTAACTATTGGCTGCTAGACCCTGCCTATACTTGGTCTAACTTAGGCCAATACTTAGTTCATTTCTTTTCCTCTATATACTATGGACAAGTGTTCTCTAGGCACTTCTACCACTGTTATCCATCTAGGTATTCTTCCGTAAGGAATCTTCCTGGTTAAAGTATTAAGTCTCCTTAACCTTATACTTCTACTAGGTGCCAACTATGTATATACTTAGCATTCCTAAACCGCTTTTCCTCTAGTACCTAATATATCCTTACTGGGTACTTCTGGTTCTTATCTTTAAGTGCTCTATATATGTTATATATATTATCCACACAAGCTATCCACGATAGTGTATAATGCGCTATATATTTTGGGTTAACTCTTAGTTTATCTTTATTCTTAAGTTTAAACCTATACCTAATTAACCTAACCACTGGTATCTCTGCTGTAGGTACTAAGATTTATCGCTTACTTCTCTAGTCCTTAGATCCCTCTTCTAGGTTCCTTAATATTATAATTAATACTCCTTTAATATGACTTATACGTTTTTCCGTAATAGGTTGGTCTTAGACAACTTTTTTGTCTAGCCATATATAAAAATCTGCCTATTTGTTGTTGTGTTATTACCTATACCACTTTCCATATAACTGGTTTAGTGTATATGGTCTATCTATTAGAAAGTACCTTATTATCACTGCATTATAATATTCTTTGGTATGTCTTTTTTTAAACTTAGTTAGAATATCTAGATCCTTTTCTTATTCTAGTTTATCTAACCACTTTGCCCTAGGTGTCCCTGCACTTGGCCTATTAGTAATTCTTTATATAGGTGCTCTGTCCCTTATATAACCTAGTATTGCTAACCTCTTGTCTAGCTTCTGCTCCTACTATGCAATAATTCTTGTTCTAAACTTATCTATAGTTTCTTATTTTCTGCGTCTTATAGCTGGATCTTTGTAGTTGTCTTGCTTTTTAATCCTAGTATTAACTATTTAATCTTTAGGCTGAACGCTATATTTACCTAGAATTGCTAACGTTCTTATTCGTTCTCTAAACTCGTAGTTCTTGAACTTGCGTTCTATACTTATTCGTTTGCCGCTAAACTAAGTCGCTACCCTTTCCCATTAGTTTTCGTCTGTTGTAGGTCCTTAGGTGTGTCTTATCTTACTTTAAGAATCTTAAGCTTCTTTTATCTCCTCTTAAGAATCTTAAGCCTGTGGCCTTTTGCCTTTATTAAGTAATAAGCTAGCACTAATAGTTGTCTACTTACTTAGTTTCTTCTAAACGTTACTCCTATTATTTTATAAAGCGATGGAAATCATATCTAATGGTATTATAATACCTGTTACTAAACCTTGTTCTGTAATGGTCTTAGTCTCTACTTCTATTTCAACTTCTCTAAGGTTTGCATGCTCCTAGTAAGCTGCCCTTGTTGCCTTATCATTAGTAAATGCTTCGCCTTTATTAAATTCATCATTTTTAATATCTAATCTACGAGCTGGTTTGCTGGTTCCTTTAAACTTAAATAATAATGGCTTCTATAGCCAATAGCTTGCGCCATACTTAGCGTCCTTATAAATTCGGTATGCGTTGTTATAATAATACGCAAAACTATTAATTAAACACTCTTTAGTTCCTTATAGTGCACTATTATCCCTCTATATGTATGTGCCGTCTGCTGGCCTAGTTCCCTTTACCATATAGTTACTCTAACCACCTCTATAGTCTCTAGCAAAATAACCCTGTTTTCTATAATTTATGCAAGCCCCATCTTTAAACCATTTTTCTTACTATAGAGTCCGCCTAAATATCTTCTACTACTGAGATCCTTGATTTAGCCTCTACTCCTAGGTCCTTTAATTACTTAATCCTCAACCTCTAGGTTTCTATAGTTTCTTTTCCTACCTTTAGGTTTCTTTAGTACCGCTTAGGTTTATTAGCTCTGCGCCATTCCATAGTTTTTAACTCTATGTTTATTATTACGTACTCTACGCCTTATATAACTGTAGAACTCTATCTTGCCCTCTTTTAGCTTATTCCCTTTAATAGATTCTATTATTAATCTTTATTAACTAATCTATTAACTCTTTTAGAGTATCCGCATCTTCTATTAGGATAATTACGTCCTGGACTTTAGCCTTAAGTCCCTATTTATACTATGCTATAAGCGCCCTGTTATTCCACTTAACCTATATGGCTAGTGTTTAAAACTGTATTATATACTTAATTACTAAAGTGCGTTATACTAAGTTCTAAAGCTTTTGTTTCGCTATAGTTATAGTCTCTAGGTCTCCAAATATCTATATTAGTTACTCTGCGAACCCATTTTAACTGGCAAATATATACCATACGTCTTGGTTAGTAGTTGTTATGCTATTAGCCTATATTTCCGTAAGATACGGCTTAAACTACTTAAGTGCCCTCCCTATTAGGAATAATCCTGCATAGGCTACTTAATCTAATAATATTACTAACTTCGCTCCTTCCTGTACTACCTTAAAGTGCATTTGTGTAAGAAATCCCTTAAGCTTTAACTTCTCTCCTAAGAATCGTTTGATTGAAGGTAACTTAATCTTTACTACTCTAATTCTATTAATGCGTTCTTTAAGTATCCTATTATTGTCTTATAAGTGATTAACTATTTCCTATAACTAACCTCGCGTAACCACTTAAGAATCCCCCTTATCTATACTAGTATCACCTGGCCCTAAGGTTATGGCTACCGTTAACGCCGTTGTGACTGGTGCTGCTCTTGGTGGCATATTATTTAATCTTGTTTAATACCATAACCTTAGTAGTGAATGTGTAATGGAACCTTGTAGCAGGAACTACGGTGGGTTCTATTATTAGGCTGGGTATGTAGGTAAGAATAAAATAACAACGTAACTATAACTGGTGGAGTGGTTGCCCAATAGATTAACTCCAATTATATTCTAAGATTTACTACAAGGAGAGAACTATCTATGGTAGGGACTAAGGTCCTTTAAATATATAACCGTACTCCTAAGAAACCCTCTCTTGTATATAAGGTACGTGTTATCTATGTTAAACATAACGTCCCTCTTATTTAACGCAGTTAACGCGTTTAATACCACGTGACCTTGGTTACCATTCCTCGTTATATAGTTCCACCGGATCCATCCTAGACCGTGCCTGTATCAACCAACTAGCTTCCGCCGACTCTTCTCTAAGTAGTCGTAACATCGTACTTAAAGCGTCCGTAACATTCTACAAAGCCTTTGCTACTAGAATTAGATATAACTAGAAGCGATTACACCACAACAAGCTTCCACCACTACTACATAGCTAAAAGGAGCTTCAAGCTTACCTATACAAAGATAGCTTTATAGAAGCCACTAATAAGGAATACAATAATCTTAAGTAGTAAGGGATATTTAAGTCTGTTAAATAGACAGCGTTGCTTAACGTTATACCCGTCACCTAGGTATTTATTTATAAGTTTAACACTAATGGATATCTTATTAAATTTAAAGCCCGTCTTTATATATAAGGTGACTTATAACGACTTAGTAAAAAGGATATATATACAGTAACCCTTACAGCAAAAATATTCAGAGCCATAATAGCGATCGTCGCTGCATTTAATTTAGAGACTTGGTAGTGTAATACAGTTAACGCCTTCACTAACAGCCTTATTAATAAAACAGTCTATATTAAGTTTCCAGATGGCTTTTAATAGAAGGGCAGGTATCTACTCCTTTAAAGAGCTCTGTACGGCCTCTAACAATTACTACTACTTTAGCTTAATAAGTTCTTAATTACCCTAACATCCCTAGGTCTAACAGCAGTTAATAGAGAATTATATCTATTTTATAATAACTGGCTAATTGTGTTCTTCTACATTAATAATATTATAGCAGCCTACCGCATAGAAGACTTACCAAAGCTTTAACTCTTTAAGGAACAGCTAATAATAAAGTATAAGATTAAGAACCTAGGAGAACTAACCTGGTTCTTAAAAATTAGAGTTCTTTGTAATTAACCTTAATGGAAGCTCTGGCTCTGCTAGGATTCCTATATTAACAAGATCGCTAGTACCTTCCATCTAAAAGACTTTTAACCAGTATATATACTAATAAGTACGGAAGATCTCTTGCCTAATCTAAAACAGGCCTCCAAGCAGCAGGTCTATATATATTAAAGGAAGGTTAGATCGCTACTCTACGCTACCTATATTACATAACCTGACGCCGCTTAAGCCTTAAGTAAGCTTTTAGAATTCCTTTGCAATCTATTACCCCTGCATAAAGCCGCAGCTAATTAAGTAATTGCATACCTGTATTAAAAGAAAACTCTTGCGATTAAATACTTGAGCAGGAATATTAGAAGTTAGATCGTTGTCTAAGTAAGCAACGCTATATTTAGCAATAATCCTATCAGTTAAAAGAGCACTAAAGGCTTTATATTTTCACTATTTGGGGGAGTAATTAACTGGCGCTCCACTAAGCAGAAGACTATTATAATATTAAGCACTAAAGCTAAGCTTAAAGCTCTATTAAACGCAGCTACCGAATTAATTTGGTGGCAGCGCTTCTTTTAAGATATGCAACTCCATACGAGTGAGGAGTATATAATTAGCTGCGATAATTAACAGATAATTTAACTGCTTACTAAAAACGGACCTTAGTTAAACATAAAGCTTTATTACATAGATATCCACCAGCACTGGCTTCGCTAAGAGGTTTAGAAAGGCTTAATTATAATTAAGTAGGTTTCTACTACTAATATAACGGCTAATAGTCTTACAAAGGCCCTATTAAGGCAGAAGCACGAAAGCTTTATTTAATAACTAAATTTGGTTAATATTAAGACTCTATTATAGTTGGATTTAATTATACTATTTAACCAATTTATATAATTTCCTTATTAAGTTTTTCTTTTAGATGGTTTCTATTTGGTTTAATACCATAGATGTTTCCTGTTTAGGTATATCCAGCTAATTGTCACCCAGTTGGTTAGCTGGGGGGGTGTGTTAACCCAAATCAGGTCCTTACTGCCCTAACTCAGCTACCTACCTGTTGACTCAGTTATTGAGTCAGTTGTTAAGTTAGTCATTAACTCAGTTACCTACTCCTTGTTTCCATTGCCACCCCCTACCCTCCTTCTCTTTCCTTTCCTACACCTTTCCTTGTGTATATATAGAGGTCTTAGAACCACATTTCAATAGACAGAGTCCTCATTCAATTCCTATGACCGGTGCACGGATATCCGGTCGACAGATACTCTCTCCCATAGGACTAAGTCTCAGAGCAGCGACCTAACGGTGTTTTTTCTCCCGTTAATGCAGTACAGATGTTATCCAAAGTATTACCTCTCACGTTTCCCCTGGAGGTTTTTTGTTCACCTACCTAGCTAGTGCAAGTCTGCATGGACTCTTAGAGGACCGTATCAGACGTTAAACAAGAGACAATAATAATAATATATAAGCTTAATCTTTAGACCATGAGAGGGCGAAGCCCTATATAGAGGTGACTAAACGAATGTATTCACTCGCTCTGCGAGGTGGTGTGTGGTAAGCTAGAGCTGAAGGCTCTATATGAAAACGGTGTTCCCACACGGACCACTTGCTCTGACGCTGCAAAGGATACCCCACTCCATACCCAACACCATACCCAACACCACAACCCGTCAAGTTGTCAATATACCCCAGACAAGCAGCTACACGAGCCCCCCGTGGCCAGCCGTCTTCTCCAACCGAATCTGCGCATCCTCCTCCTCCGCCACATGCAGATTCTCGCCAGGCAACAACACCGCCTTATCAATTGCAACTGGCAGTCCCCTGTGCCTGCCTCTAATCATGACTGCGCACAGGACCAACTTGCTAAGCTTATGCCATCCGCCGCAGAAGCTATATTCCTTATTCGGCAAGCCGACGCTGATGCCGACACAGCCGTACCCGGACACGACCTCGAAGATGACGTTGAAGACGCTGAACACGGCAGGGTTGGCCTCGAATTGCGAGCCCTCGATCACCATTATCAGGAAGATGGCAAGCGCGAGCCACCAGACGTCGTGTGCCAGCTGCGCGTGGAGTTGCTGCCGCACGAAGTAGGATTTGGTCTGCTCGAATGGCTGCCCCTTCATCCTGTGGCGTAGCTTGTGGAGGAAGGAGAGGGAGGGAGGGGCGATTGCGGCATAGCCCGGGTCGTCGGCGTAGATTCCGAGGCTGCGTTCTTCATAGACTTTGGGAAGGGTTAGCCTAGGTTGCGAGAAATGACTGGTAGGTAGGTAGGGGATGAAGAGAACTTAAGGTATTAGGAGGGGATGTGTACCGTTGGAGTTTCGGATCGTTATCACGACAGGGTAGACGTTGATATACATCATGACGACATAGAGGACCTGAAGGCTTATCCGTAAGGAGGAGATGGGGACTACGTAGAAGCCGCCGCTGCGGACAGCAAAGGCTTGGAAAAGGCCGTCTAGGACTTCAAATCCTGCGGGTAGCGAGGTGACGGCTTTATTCCCGATCTAAGTGAGGGTAAGCTTCTATGCTTGTGACTATAAAAAGGTGAGAGGGTGTTGCTGAGGAAATCCTCGAATAATCCTTACATTTAAGATCTCATATGCAGCCCAGTCGACTCCATTGAGGCTGATAACCAAAACTAGCAGCCACCAGGTGTGCAGGGAGGGAAAGAGGTTGGTATAGCATCTTCTCGGATGATCTAGCAGGAATTGTAAAGTCTTTCGGGACTCGCACCAAAACTCGTTATCGGGCATCATCTTGAGCAATGTCCAAACGATCAGTCTCAGAAAAATGGGATAGCAAGTATTGCCAGCAAGAATGAGAAGGCCCATGGTTATAAGCATGTAGGCGGATGTCTGATATGCGACCATGTTTGCATCGAGTAAGCTCATGCCAGAGTTGTTGAATGCGGATACGGCGTTGAAACTTCCCATCCACCTTAAATGCAAAGTTAATAAGAGGAAAACTCATGAAACAGGACTGTGAGAATGAGACCATAGTTATCAGATATATAAATGCGCTTGAGATATGATCACAGATAATGATAAATCCACAATCGGTCATCAACCCGCTAGCTGGGTAAGGAGATGTGACACTGTAAAGCTGTGAATCTTTCTAAAGCCACAGCCTCATGGCTGGGGCGCAAGGGGAAGAAAGCGGATTGAAGAATCCTATAACTGATATGAAGAGGGCGGTACCATGAGTCAAGGAAATCTCAAGATAAAGAGAATGATCAGGAATCAATATGAAGTACATACCATGGGTTCAGGCCATTCTCCCGCGAAGGATCAGGCCTAACGTGTGCCACGTACGCACCGAGACCTAAACATCCCAGAAATTGCCAAAGAACGAAGTAGATGGGAACTATCCAAGCCAAGAACTGGATTGCTCTGTACTCGCAACCGCCTAGTTTTTCCCTCTTGGCGTTAGTCAGGTGATGAAACTGTGAGTTACGCGAGATATAGCCAGACGAAGGGAAAGGTAAATATGTCCTTGCCCGCTCGCCGAACGAGTGTGGCGCGAGATTTGGCGTCAAGTCCGGCAGACTTGGACGAGATCCGAATCTAACCCTGGCGGTGGCATTTGAATGTGCACCAACACCTTGCATTGAGAGAAAATGATTGTGACGGCGCTCAGGAGGGCCACTACCGTCAATATCGGACTCATCTGGATCAAGATGAATGGAATTTCCATTCTCACCTTCATATCTTATTGTTTGTGTCCGGCCTCGAGGTTCTTCTTCTGTAGGTCGAGAGACGTCAATTGCGAGATTCCCAGAGTCTTCTATAATACTGCCGGGAACGCTAGTTCTGTTGTCAGACCTTGCAAATCTCATTAAAAAACGGCTGACTAGGGCCAATGAACCCCACGAGCTCTTCCTATGTTCACGCTTTCGTCGCTGCCTCTCGATAACGGATTTGAACATTTTCTCAAATGCCTTTTTCCGGATGTGGACCACAAAGGCAGACACAAATATAGCGGAGCCAAGTATGATGAGCATAAAGAGCATGAATTGTTGAAATGTGTTTAAGGTGGAGAGGTTGATTGTATTCAAGCCTCTATGAAAGATTAGCAAAGTTCTCGAAAGCATATAAGACGCTAAGTTTAGCCTAAGAGACGCCAAAAGTTATAGAAATTCGTGGCTGGAGCCCCCGTGGTTGTGTACATTAGTCGATTTCACACAGCAATCCGTGTACAGGGCTCGTGTCTCGGCCGGGGGGTTTTCGTCCAATTGAGCAGAATATCCATTGTCCCGTGATCCAATGATACAAATTCATGTTAAATATATGATTGACTCACGCTAAAGTCATTGCGCTTACGGTTAAGAAGAGAGAGTCGGTAAAGCTAACGGTCCTTGGAGGAGTCGAAGCCCCCCAAAATATGAGAGCACTTAGTAGGCATGTCCCGATGAAGTATATGTAATGAATAGTGACAAAACTCAAGGGAAGTAGGTTTCGGTGGAGAGTACGGGCGACTCGACGAAGAGGGCCAAGGCTAAGTGGTAGGTTGAACCATCCCATCGTGAAGGACGAGGTGCAACTCGGAGCACGGTAATTGAAGGAGCCGTCGTGTTAACTACGAGATTGCGGGAATGGTACAAGGACAGCGTACGCGATTAGACGAGTTCTTTCGGTTTTGGCGGCTTTTTCTATGCGGTGGAGGGCAATGCATGGCGATGTTGTCGAGTGTTTGAATTAGAGGTGTTGGTTTAAAAAGAGGTCCTGAACACTAAAGATCCAATAGTAATAAAGCCTTAAAGTCTCTTTTAACCCTTCGAGGTTTGCTGCCAGTGTTTGTTCCTTCCCCTTCGCCCAAACACAGGGGTGAGCTACCAAACGGATGAACCGAGCAGCACCTCCTTTAGACTCGCCCTCGGACGCGCCGTCCTCGGACACATCCTCGGCGTGTCGCCCTCGGGCGTGTGTTATCCCTCCCTCGGGAAACACTAAAATAAAAAGTACGCATGTTACCTACATAGATTCAATTAATACACATTAATCAACCATGCCTTCCAATCGCTGATATAGGCTTTGTTCCACCGACTCAATATTCATATTGAGCGACTCAACTCCAAAGATTGTGTATTGTCACACAGGGACGCAGGTGTATGGAGGTGTGTGTGGAGACTCCATGAGGTGGAGTCGTCACGAAGACAGTGTGTCCAATAGTCAGCGACGCTGGCAGCTACGCTGCCAAGAAGCTAATAATGTAAGCAGTCAGCCAGCAGTCGGTTAGTGTATAGAGTAGTTACAGTCAGTAGATAGTCAGTCAGTGATAAGACTACAGCCAGCTAACAGCTCGTTGTCTTAGTGGTAAGAAAAGGAAGATTTGGTGGTGTTTTGAAGCTTTTGGCAGGGTTCGCATTTTCGCTAAAATTTATCTCAGTAAGCGACTCAGACGGCAAGAAGGCGCACTCACTAATACTAAAGTGTTACTAGTCTCCATCTAAGAAAACGCCACTTTCTTTTAACCAATCAGCTATCTACCGACCTTAAGTCTACCCTGCCGTCTAAGGGCCTTTAATGCGGAACTCTATGGCGCTTAACTTTACTTTTCACAATTTTGTATAAGAGACACTCTCTCCTATATCTTTGTCCCCCTAATAATACCCATTTAACCTAATAAGCCAACATGTTGAGTTAGACTAGTCTCTATAGTTAATTACTTTTTTACGATAGGAATACTATTTTCTCACGAGTTACGCGCTTCTAGTACTTAGGTAGACACCGACGCGTCCCTAGCTAACGCAGCGCTAATATATACTAGGAAATCTTATAATCGTCTCTATAAACGTCTCTATGAACGGCTCTACAATCGCCTATATAATCGTCCGTACGAATGTCTCCACCATCGTCTCTATAAACATCTGCACGAACGTCTGCACAAACGCTTACACAAAGCTCTATACAAAGTTGTTTACAAGGCCTTTAAAAATAAGCCTAAATATAGGCTCTATATAGAGAAGCTCTATATAAAGCTCTGCACGACGCTCTGCTTAAAGCTCTACTCAAGGCTCTACACAAGGCTCTGCTCGAGCTCTATCGAAGCCCTATCGAAGCCCTGCTCGAAGCCCTATCGAAGCTCTGCTCGAAGCCCTATCGAAGCTCCGCTCGAAGCTCTGCTCGAAGCTCTATCGAAGCCCCGCTCGAAGCCCCGCTCGAAGCTCTGCTCGGAGCTCTGCTCGAAGATCTGCTCGGAGCTCTGCTCGAAGCTCTGCTCGGAGCTCTGCTCGAAGCTCTGCTTGAAGCTTTGCTCGAAGCTCTGCTCGAAACTTTGCTCGAAGCTCTGCTCGAGGCTCTGCTCGAAGCTTTGCTCGAAGCTCTGCTCGAAGCTCCATCGAAGCTTTGCTCAAAGCTCTATCGAACCGTCTGGTGCTTGACATTTTAGGGTTCGGGACTATCCAACGTGGCTCTGGAGCTGTGGGGTGGCTAGGGTCGGTATGCGTTTTATTCGGGCAGTATATAACTAGGTCTTTTGGGGGGGTGGTCGGGGGGTGCTTCGAGGCATCGAGAGAGGATTCGCGTAGTCGACCCAACAGGACGCGTTAAGAAATTTCGACCCATAATTTTAGAACTTTATATTAGCTAAAATGCATAAATAAGTATATAGATAAATAAATCGGCCCTTAAAATATAATCGATTACCTTTTAAAGTGGTTGTCACGGGACACCTCCGTGACACCTTATACACGTCCACCTGTTTCCACCTGTTTCCACCGTCTCGACCTCTACGTTAACGACTCAGTGTCAAGGCACGTAACGGCAATCTGAGGCAATTTGCCATCACGTGACGGCAATCTACGGCAGTTTGCCAAGTTCTGCTAGAACCACAACCTAAAGCCTATTCTACCCCGTGCACGCGTTAACCAAGCAACCAAGTTATTAATATATACCCTTTTCTTCCCATTTCCTTACTTCCTTTCCTTACGCAATATCTTAACCTTATTATACAGTTCATATATATAGCTTAATAATACCTACTTCGCTATATATTATTACCACTTATACTTACTCCGTAATACTATATTGCGTTAAAACCTATACTCCGCCCCACCCCGTACAAAATACAGAACAACCTTAAAGCCCCTATAACGGCCGTTAATATTATATCCGCACTCCAGGAACAATTGGTAGATATGCAAAAGTCCATTATAGACGCCCTTGTATAAAACTAAGCTGCTATAGCTTAATAGTAAGCTAAATAAGAAGCACGGCACTAGAAAACAATTAAGGTCCTCTAAGAAGAAATCCGTACCCTTAAGACGCCCACACTAAGCCCTTAAGACCAATTACTATTACTAGAAGCCAATACGCGGAACGCGAGCCCTAAACTAGCAATAGTCATCCCACTGGTAGAACCAACTACTTTATTACAACGATCTAAAAAACTACTAGACCCTCTAGTATTTACTGGTAAATAATAAGAGCTTTAGTTATTCTTAAGCCGGCTTAAGAATAAGCTAACTAGTAATGCTAACTGTTACCCAACTAAAGCTAACTAACTCTACTACGCCTTAAGTCAACTAGGAGGAGACGCAGCTGACCTTATTAAACCTCTCTAGCCGAACTTAGTATAAAGCCTAGTCGTGCCTTTTAAAGCTACATATGGTAACCTAAACCGTCAAGCTATCGCTTAAAGGAAGATAAATTATATAACTTAAGAAAAGAAAAGCTTCCCAGTATACTTCTCCAAATTCAACCATTATGTAAAAGAAATAGGCTGGAACAACTCCATACTAGTTAATAGCCTTGTTAAATCCCTAAGCCCTAAACTAAAAACCTCCCTAATAGGTATAGACCTACCAGAAGCCCTTAACGCCTACGCAAACGTTATTAACAAACGGTATAATAATATACTACGCCTAACACCAAAGTCCACTCCTTAATACAATATAACAGCTCCACAAACATCTACTAAGTTATTATCTTAGCCCAAGCACCCTAATGCCATAGATATTGATATAGGGACCCTAGGATACGCTTTACTAGGATCCCCTAAACAAGAACAACGCATTAAACTAGGCCTTTACTTTAAATGCGGAAGTAAGGATTACATCTTAAGATACTACTCCGTTCCTATACCTCAACATAATTTATAAACAGCTAATATTAGCAACCGTTTACTACACTGGTTGTCTAGTTACTGCCCCTAATCTTTACCTAGTTCCAGCCCCGTATCTAGTAAATACTACTTATAAGGATAAAGTTACAACTAACGTTCTAGAGGAACTCCTTCCCGCTTGCTACTAAAAGGTATGTCCTAGAGTTAAGTCGCTTTCTAGAATAGCTATATTATAGGATCTTGTTAAATACATTAGATATTACAAACCCTAACTCTTAGGATTGTAGTATAACCGTTAACTGCCGTCTTTAGTAGAAAGGTTAACTAGCTAACACTTAAGTCCTAATTAATATAGGAGCTAGCGGCATAGGATTTATTAATAAGATCTTTATATAAGACAATAAGTTTACCCTAATACCCCTTAACCGGCATATTAATATATTTGGATTTAATAGCAAACGCACTGTCTTAGGCCGTATTACTTATATAGCGGCCCTAAGACTCCAATACCTAAACTATAAAGAATTAATTAAGCTCTTTATAACTACCCTAGGTCACCTAGTAATCCTTAGATAACCCTAGATA
>Ga0307507_10005620_pt1 | contig 20401 bp, 4 predicted proteins | sample 7_EM_MG_FD_207223 | JGI IMG/M metagenome (GOLD analysis project Ga0307507, IMG submission 207223) | Populus trichocarpa ectomycorrhiza microbial communities from riparian zone in the Pacific Northwest, United States - 7_EM | ecosystem: Host-associated > Plants > Roots > Unclassified | place...
GGAGACTCGGGTTAGTAGTATATTCGTTTATAAACCGTCTCCAGTTATTCCTTGCTTCTTTTCTTAGGGTATTCTTTAGCTGGTTTCTTGTGTCTTTATATTATCTCTCGTCCTCAGAATCGTGGCTACTTGTGTATTTCCTCCTTACTCGTCGTTGGCTGGCTACAAGGGCCGCGCACTATGCGGACCATACATATCGCGCGTAGGGGCCTGGTTTTAAAACCGGGCAGTGCTCTTTTAGCCCGCTTTTAATTGCTGCCTGGATCCTTTCTAGTCTTTAATTAATTTCCTCGGGGGTAGCCAATAAGCCTCGCTCGTTTAGTATTAGGTGGATTTCTTCTAAGTCTTGGAGTTATTGTTTAATTGTATTAAGGAAGCTATCTACGTTAAGCTTCCTTATTGCGTATCTTTTGCCATTTGGTTGCGCCTTAATGTCCAGATCTAGTTGTATCTGGATAGGGATATGGTCTAAGGTGAGTGCCCATTCTTCTTTGGGGGAGCACCTTTCGAGTCTCTGGTATAGGTTTTCGTCCATAATCGTGAGGTCAATTGTACTTTTGGCGGTGCCCCGTTGCCATGTGATTGCACCTGGGGGGGTAGCTAGCTTAAGGCCCCCGTTGTCTATAGCTCTTAGTAGGCACTCTGCCTGTCGAACCTATTCTGGTATATACTAATACATTCTAGGTAAAAGTTCTACGTAAAACTAACTCCCCTTATTAATTAAGGAAATATAAGAGCGAAGCTAACTTTCTCTAGAATTTAGTCCTCCTTTATATGCCTAGAGAAGATTAATTTCCAAGTTCTGTTTTTTTAGAGAGATGGCTATTAAAAAACCGGAGTATATAGCTTGGATATACAATAAAATAAGTAGCATTATTAGTGCGTAAGGCTACTATATATTTATATTACTCTAGATATATTTAAACTACCTACTATAATAAAGAATAATATATAGTCTAGAGGATACTATCTTTCTCTTCCCTAGCGGTCTTTTATAAATAATATATATATATATTAAACTCTTTCTTAAAAATGTTTAGAATTCTAATATCTTCCCACTATTTAAATAAATCGGTATAGTAGATTCTAAGTAAATCCTATTTAAGTTCCCCCTTTAAGCCTAGCACAATCTTCCTTAACCCTATACAATCTACTTAATAATCCTTAGGCCGTATAGTAGAATAAGTGTAAATTCTAAGGGTATTGTTCGTATACTTAGGGCGGCTATCCTTCTTAAACTAGAAATAAGAGCTTTTAGCTATCTAGAGGATATTAATAGTATCATAGTTCTTAGAGACTAAGTAAATTTGTAAATATAAATTTATAGAGGAAACACTAGTATCTAGTTCTAATAATCCTGCTATTTTTTAAAAATATATCTAGTATAACACGCGGACTTCTATCCTATTTCCCTACTAGGCCATAATAAACTATTATAAGATAGAAAAGACACTGCCCTTTAGTTCTTTCTTAGAATTAAGGGCCTTAATTAACTTAACTAGCGTTTTAGAATAATATAAGCATTTTATTTTTTACTTTAGCTATAGTTTCTTAAGAATTTTTTCTCTGTTAGCTTTAGCAATTATAGCTGCCTTTCCATTTTTCCTACTAGCTTTGCTAGAAGCTAGAAGTTTTATAGGCCCTATTTTTAGCTTCTTTCTTAGGGATTTCTTAAAAGCTTTCCTAGCCCTACATTTCTGCGGGGAGCTAGCGATAAGGTTATCTTCTAAAGACATAGATCTATTAAACTTAGAGTTTTTAGCTTTAGCTTTAGGCACCTTTTCTCCAAATAGAAATAAGCTACGCAGCATCTTTATATTTAAACCTTTAACCTCTTTAAAAGGTAACAGTAGAGGTACTAGAGTAACTGGCCCTAGTACAGATTTCTCTTCCTTAGTTTTAATGGTTAAGGCTAGCACTAAAAGCCTATAGCCCTTACTTAAATAATAGGCGAGCTTTTATTTCTTAACTAGTTTCTTATTAACTTCCAATCCAAATTTATAAGCATTAAGAAAATTTAAAGGTGTTAGGTATAGAGTCCTTAAGATCCCAGCCTTTAAGAGTTTTAGGCAATTTAGCATTGCATTATTAACCATCTTTAATATATCCTCCCTAGGGATCTGGCTATTCTTTGTCTAATTAATAAGAATATAAATGCTCTCTAGTGCGTAATATATATAGCAGAGCTTATAAGGGCCTTTTAAAAGCCCCTCTTTCTATTCTTTCTTAACTATATCCCGCACCGTCTTGATCTTATTAATCTTATAGATAATCTTAGAAAGCTTTCTAATATCTATAAAGGTATTTCCCCACTTTTTACTTTCTAAGCTTCCTTTTAGCTCCCTATCCTTCTTAATCTTAATTATTGCATTTTTTGCAGCCTTAACCACATTATGCTCCTAATTTAAAACAACCTACGTTAAACTATAATAGATATTTACGCGCTGATTAACCAGGTGGTATTAGGCAACTTTAAGGATAACTTTTATTATCTAAGCCTTTCTTTAATATGCGAGGGCCATTAACTAGATAGTAGGAGGCAGAGGTAACGGCTTTCCTTTTAAGCGGAGTTCTATAGTACTAGGCATTTTTATAGTAAAATTCTGGGTATAGATAGCAGTTTAAGAGAAGAGTAACAATAATGCCTTCCTAATGCGAAAGAAAGGTAATGGGCGTATATAACTAAATAGAATAAAGTAACGGGAAATTAAAAAAGGTAAATTAAAAAGAGTCATTATGTAAAATCTTAAGATGTTAAGGAACTTTGACGGCCGGTTAAAGTTATCTAATTAATTAGATTTTCCTTACTAAGACTTGCCTATTAACAATAGCATTAACATTAAAAGTTAATATTAAATTTTTAAAAGAATAAACCAAACTTAAGAAATATCTAACTTTAACCTCCTATACGCTTAATAAGGGTTTCTTAAAGTAAAGTAACTTTCCTCTTAACTAGTATATCTAATAATTAGCCTAGCTACGATCTTAAGCAAAATAGCTAACTAACTGCGTTAATTGGATTGCTTGCTATTTACTAACTATTAAGCCGCTAGCTAGCTGTCTTAATTAGGAAAGTAGTATAGACTTTATAGTATTTTATTACGGATTTTTAGCAGCGCTTTTCTATATATAAATATTAATATTACCTAATTAAAATTTAATCCTAATTTACCTAATATAGTATTTAAATATAGCTAAATTCATCCTACGTATCCGTGGAGGCTTAAAAAAATAGGTAGAATAGTTAGTAGTAAAGGCTTTAGAGGCCCTGTTTCTATATTAGGTTTAATTAAATATAGAGCTCTATTAAATATATCTTACTAAGCTAGCTTTTCTATCTCTGTAGTTAGCTTATGGCTAATAATATTAATATTTAAGCTTATTAACTAGGGTATAGTTAAAGCTTAGCCAGAGTTAATATAGTCAATTAAACTACTTAATAAAAGGCCTTTAATTAACTACCACTTCTAATATTAATCTATTTTAATTATATCGGCTAATAGTTTATTATGCTTATTAGTAATAATCCTTTTAGATTAACTAAAGGCTTATTTATATATAGAGCTTATTACCAGTATATAGAATATATTAAAAGTAATTTTAGCAAGTATTAGATAAAGAGTTTAACCGATATTAAGCCACTAGTTAAGAGGATTAGGAATAATATTATTCCGCCTATTATTACTATTAAAATAGATCTTAATAAACTTAAGGCCTATATTATAGTAGCGGTTAAGCTTACTAGCAAGCTTAATACGCTTTTAATTATACTTTAAGGGAGTAAGACTCTTATCTATAACTAAGGACTATATATATTTATTAGCTAAATTATTATTAGATTTATAAGGAACCTTTTTACATTATAGATTAACTAGTTCCTTATCTTCTTTACCTACTTACTTACTAATATAGTTATTAAATAGAGTCTCTAAATACCGCTTAGCGTACTTTTACCGCTTTTACTACTATTTCTATTTAGTAAAAATATATACATTTAAAAGATAGACAAAGGATTACTATAGTAAAATTGTAAGGGCTCTTGACCTTTATTTTATTGAAAAATTTATTGAAAAATTTAATGGCTATATTAACGCCTAATTTAAAGAAGAAGTTATAATCGTTTTTAATGCTCTATTAAGTTCGCTAGAGGGTTTAATAGAGGAGCTTTATATTAGTAATTAACTCCTATAGAGCGCTATATAAGCGGTTAACACCAGGACTGTTAGCATTACCTTTTATACGCTTAGTAGCCAATATAAAAGGCTTTATAATCTCAATAAGCTACTCTGCTTACTACTAATCTTTATTAGTAAGCGCGTCCTATAATAGATTATAGCTAATATTAGCGGGCTTCCTCTAAGTTGGCAGATATTTATTAATTACTTTATAAAGAAGGAAGGTATAGTAGGTTAAATTCTACTAAATACCTTTGTCCTTAATATAGGCCTTAGTCTAGTTCTTAGTAAAGTCTTTATAGCGTCTTATTAATTATATAATATTTTAACAATATTATAAAGCTTACCTATAAAGTCTTTGTACTATATAAGATTAAATTTAACGTAGTTACTTACGCTAATTATTAAGCGTTTAAGCTTATTTATGCCTTTACTATTAAAGCCTTAATAATAAGGTTAATAATATGGCTAACGCACTAAAGTCACTCCTTTTTAGCTACTAAGAGGCTTTATAAAATATAGTTATAGAGTTCGTTATTATTACTAGCGTTATTAGCTATTAAGAAGCTAAATCTATAATTAAATTAATACTTTTAAATTACTAATACTAGGGCCATTAATATATTCTTAATAGAGTATAACCCTCGTAGTTATAAAAGGCCTAGAAGTACTAATTAAAGCCTTTTACCTTTATTAATAAAATAAGCTACTATACTAAGTAGTAATATTCTATTTATAGATATCTAGACACTATAGATAAGATTAATTTTACTAAGTATAGTAATAATAATAATAATAATTCATTGCTTAACGTCCGATTTGGATCCCTATTAGGCCCACGCGGACTACTCCTTATATATATGTGGGGAGAAAACTCGATATAAGAAAACCCCGTGATTTATCTCCCCGCCTTTTAGGACTTGCCTGCATAGCATCTACGAGGTCGCCTATATAGCGCCTGCAAAGCGCCTGCGAGTTACCTATAGTGCTCTACTACCTTACTTTTTAACCTCCTTGGAAACCACTGCTGCCGTAATAAGCCTATAGACGCGCTAGTATTACAAACTTAACTCTACTACTGTAGAGTTATTAGTGGGCGCCTAGTACTTGCCCCTTTGCCTTTTATTATTATTTTCTTTGCGACCCGGAACTGGTCTAGTATATTTTGGCTAATAAGCCACTAGGTAACCGCCTTAAGACCTTTTTATATTAAGAGTAGTGTATTATAGTTCTCTATACTAGCTGCTAAGAGTATTACTTCTTAGTTAGTGCGTAAGGGGCATAATAGTATTATATGTTTTAGTGTCTGTCTTAGCCAGCTATATTTGCATCTTAGGCTACCTACTAGGACACCTACCTAGTAGAGCCAATCTTTTAGTCCTATTATTCCTATTCTTAGAAGTGTTGCTATTATATTTTCTACCTTTATTAGGCCTTCTTAGAGCCCTTAGGTATTTACCCCCTATAGTATTAACTATACTACAGCCTGGGTTCCTTTTACCTAAGACAGCCTCTATACCTTTAACTCCCATATACCTCTCTATTATTAGTCCAACTAGTATTATATTGCGGTAGATAGTTTCCTAGTACTCTTTTATGCTCTACTTCAGCTCCTTTCTCTCTCTTACTATTGTCTTTACTAGTCTCTTACATATCTCCTTTCCTCCTCTATATAGGCCTAGGCCCTAATATAGTACCATTCTTCTTTTACTTTTTCCACCTATTTCTCTAATATGTCTTTCCTACTTTAGGGTTATTGGTTAGCTCTCCTATAGGGCACCCTAGGGTCCCTCTATAGTTTATTTAGGCATGACTTAATGTACTTTATAACACTAAAGTTGCGCTCCTTTTACACCCTTTATATTATAGCGGCTTCAATATATAATTATAGGGGGGGGGATTAGCTTCCTTCTTAAGCAGTGCTGTAGCCGTCCGCTTATACCCGCCTATTATACTCTAGAGGCAGGCTATTTAGACCTTTTAGAGTAGTTTAAGGAGTGATTTAGGGGGGCCTTTTTTGGTTTCTCCTATGGCCTAAACACTGGATCTATATATTATAGTTAGCTAGATAACTGCTATATATAATAGGCGTAACCTCTAGAAGCATGGACCCTATATAGAATTAATAATTCTAGACATTGTAATATACTGCGCTTGGCCCTTATGGGCCGCTTATAACATATATACGCTCCACTGGAGCTTACTGTCTACCTATACTTCTAATACCCTTAGGCCTTAAACTAGTTAGCCTCTAAAGCCTTAGATATAGATTATATACTAAAAATCTGTAGGTTAGTTGCGTTTTCTTATAAAATAGATTAGCTGGTATTTCTCTGGTAAGAATTGGACTTTATATTATCTTGCCTATTCTATATAGGTGTTATAGGCTTTCTCTAGTGTTCTATAGTTCTTTGCGGCTGTTAGCCTGTATATAATTAGGTTTATATTATTAATAAAGCCTATCCCTTAGGTTACCCCTTCCTTAAAGGACTTAAATAGGTTACTTATAAAGAAAAAAAAGAGTATAGGCGAGAGGGGTGATCCTTATGGTATTCCTATTATAACTATAATAGGAGGGCTCTAGTATCTACTAAAGACTAGCAATGTTTCTTTCTAGCCTATAAACCCTTAAATAAATTATATAATCTATTCTAGGAAGCCCTTTACCCTAAGGATGTATAGAAGGCGCTTATAGGGTATATTATTATAGGCACTACTAATATCTAGGCTAAGTATTAATACTATAAAGTCCCTTCGCATCGCCTATATAGATTTAATGGTGGCGGTAAGTAACGTAAGTGCTAATAGTGTTAAGCGGTTCTTTCTTGCCCCTATTTAACTTTATGGTAGTAGGGCATGTTTCTTAGCTATATCTGCTATGTAGTCCGCTATTACCCTTTCTAAGATCTTGCTAAGGGTGTTTTCTAAGGCAATAGGGCGGTAGCTTTCTGAGATTAAGTAGTCTACTTTACCTTCTTTTTATAGGACGACCGTTATTATAGATCTTCTAAGTTATAGGTAGTAGCCTATAGTAAAGTATACTCTAGCTATACCTGCAAGCTAAGGTACTATAAGTAGTCCATAGGTCTTTAAGGCCTTGTTTAGTATCCGATCTAGTCCTAGTACTATATTATTTAAAAGGCGGCTAATAGTTTTAGCCATTTCCTCTATTATTATATCGCGGTTAACCTATAGATAAGTTACTAGTATTTCGCCTATAATATTACTAAGGTCTACTAGAGCCGGTTAAGGGAAGAACCTTTCTATAAGGATCTTTACCTTTTTATTATTGTTATTAATAGCCTATAATTCCCCTACTCTTTATAGGGGTGGTAGGTATAGGTCTTCTACTAGGCGCCCTACCTTTTTTTTTACCCATTTTGCTATGGCCCAAAGGCCCTTATTATAGGGGAGACTTAAGTTAGAAGTATGCTTATTTATAAACCATCTCTAGTTGTTCCTTACTTCTTTTTTTAGGGTATTCTTTAACTAGTTTCTTATGTCTTTATATTATCTCTTATCTTTAGGGTTATAGCTACTTATATATTTCCTTTTTGCTTATTATTAGCTGGCAATAAGAACCGTATATTATATAGACTATATATATCGCGCATAGGGGCCCAGTTATAAGACTGAGTGGTGCTCTTCTAGCCTATTTTTAATTACTACCTAGATCCTTTTTAGTCTTTAGTTAATTTTCTTAGGGGTAGCTAATAAGCCTTACTTATTTAGTATTAGGTGGATTTCTTCTAGGTCTTAAAGTTGTTATTTAACTATATTAAGGAAGCTATCTATCTTAAGCTTCCTTATTACGTATCTTTTACTATTTAGTTGCGCCTTAATATCTAGGTCTAGCTGTATCTGGATAGGGATATAGTTTAAGGCAAGTGCCTATTCTTCTTTAGAGTTACACCTTTTAAGTCTTTAGTATAGGCCTTTATCTATAAATATAAGGTCAATTATACTTCTGGCGGTGCCTTATTACTATATAATTGCTTCTAAGGGGGTGGCTAGTTTAAGGCCCCAGATATCTATAGTTTTTAATAGGCACTCTACCTATTATTTAGCAGCAACATAGATACCCCCCCACTATAGGTAGTAGAGGTTTATGTCTCCTAATAGGATAGACTCCGTGCCTTTAGTTTCTAGTAAGCTTATTATTAATATAATATTCTCTGTTTATAGGACCCCTTTAACCCTAGGGTTATACACATTAATAATTTATACTAGTCCCCTATATATTTGGATTGTTATAACTGTAATATCTAGGTTAACTGCCTACTATAACTATAAGGATAGGCTAATAGCCTTACTAATTATAAAGCACACGCGTATAGCTGCTTTTAGTTTGTATAGTAGCTGGAATTCTTAAGGGCAGTATATTAATTATGTGTAGGTATTATAGTACGGCTCTTATATAGCAAGGATATGGTATTTCTCTAGGTCTAGACTATCTAGTAGGGGGCTTACAAGACAGTAGTTTGTGTTGCCGTAGTTATACTATATAATGGATATATAGCGGACCCCCGGCGGGGGTCCTTTGTCTTTCCTTTAATCCTTACTTCTTCTATTTCCACTATCTCTAGGATTTTTAGAATTTCTGTTTCTTATATTTACACCCTGGTCGCTATTTATTTTATATAGAGCTTTCTATTTCCGTGTCTTGTGTTTCTACTAGCGCTTCTATATCTAAGTCTATTATTATCTCCAGTTCTTCCTCTAATCTTACTGGTTGGCTATATGCCCTTTATAGGTTGGCTGCGAATATTATATTTGCCGCGTTAAGTCTAATTCTTAATTATCCTGGTCTTGAGCTTGCTGTAGCTGTCTATGGGGTAGATAGTTATATAGTAGAGTTTAATGTGCCTGCTTATCCAAGCCTCTACCCTAGTTTTCTAGTGTCGTCCCACCTTTGGGCGTATAGACCTTTTACGGTTAAGGCCTGGCCAAAAGCCTCCCCCGCCTAGGTAACTCCTATTTGCTCCTTAAGTGTACCTTACCGGCGTACCGCCCTAGCGAGCAGTCCCATCTGTTAGTACACCGACATGTGCATCCGTTCTCTTAAGCCGCGTAGTAGTCTCTCCGGCCAGGACGTAATCCTGCCTGCCTACCAGGTGCACTAGGGGTCAGAGCCCAGCCAAGGGGTAAGGTCCCTAGAGCTAGCAGTGGCTACTACGCACTACGCCCCGCAGGAGGCTAGTCGTAGTATAGGGGCACAACACCCTATACTACTGCTAGTTCCCGTTTCGCGTTGCCTATAAGAGTCTCCTCATAATAGGCCGACCGTGTCTTGTAGGAGGGGGCCATAGAGACACCAGGTCCTGTGCTAGGCAACCTACTCCCCCCTCTCCTACTAACTAAGCTTGTGTCCCCCCTTCCTATAAGCTGGCCTGTGTCTCTAACTGTCAAGACCTCGTTTAACTGGCCTGTGTTTCCTCCAAGACCTCCCCTATATATATGCATACTAGGTTGCGTGTACCACGCCTATTAAGACCCTCCTATAAGTCGCCTTGTATGCATGCGTTAGGTTGCGTGCACCACGCCTATTAAGACCCTCCTATGAGTCACCTATAGGTCAACCGCAGGTCGAACGCCATAGGGCCGTCGAAGCTAGCCTGTGTTTCCGCTACCTAGAGCTTTGCCCGTGTTTCCACCTTGTTAAGCCATCTGGTCGCTGTCGCGTCGCCGTCACGTCGCTATCGCGTCGCCGTTACGTCGCTGTCTCGTCCAGGTCGCGCGTACCACGCCTATTAAGACCCTCTTCTGAGTCTCCTGGATGTGCCGGATAGGCTCTCGTAGAGGGGCCTTAACGAGTTCTCTAGGTAGGGCCTTAACAAGTTCTTCGCGGTGGCCTTAGGGGCCTTAATAAGTTTCGTACAAGGTACTGTAGTTTTTTTATCTTCTGCAAATTCGCTTGATAAGAGCCGCACACATCAAAATATCTTCTTTGTATACAAAATCAAATACAAATCGAATATTCCTATATGCCCACAAATTTTTTAGATTATAAAAATATATAAAGCTCTAATTTACACCAACATCTATATCGCGACGTCTTGGCAGGTGTTTTTACTAATATAGTGTCCTCATCTGCCCACTAAAAACGAGCTGCATTGCAGGCCTCCATACCTTAACGCCTACTACCAGCACCCCCTGGCTCTAACTCTCTTGCTAAAAGCAGCTGGCGTCTTAGTGTTGCTCCTAAAAAAGGCCTAGCCAATTATACAAGAGCTTCTTCTATGGCTATAGAGGAACTCCCTAAGGAAGTAGACACTATAGATAAGGAAGATACTAAGACTAATAAGGATAATAACTGCGGCTCTACTACTTAATACCCCCCTAAGGAGAGCTCTATTATAGTTAACTTGCTATGTAAGGATCGTTCTTCTATTAATTTTAAAGAGATTTCCTTACCGCGTATACGGCGTCAATTAAGGAAGGCAGTAGAGAATAAGGAAGTATTTTTATAGCAAATATCTAAAAGATCTAGGAAGAAGAATATTAAGAAGCTAAAGCCTCTTAAAAAGCCAAATATAAGAGCCTCTCTATAATATAAGTCTTGGCGTACAGCTTCTATAGGGCGTTAAAATTAAGAGGTAGTTGATTTAGTAGATTTCTCTTCTTCTAAATCGCCTAGTCCTGTATCCGAACTAGATATAATATAGTAGTAGGAGTTAAAGTCAGAGCCTATTACTTATACACTTATTTAGTGTGTAGTAGTAGGTAATATACCTATTATAAATATAGCAAAGTAAATATATGTATATTGCTTTCGCTACCATAACTTAATTAATTAGGTAGATAAAGTTTGTAAAAAATACCTAGGGCGATTTAAATCTACTATAATAATATAAGCAGTTGCTAGTTATAATTAAGCTACTAAACGCAAGGAGATCCTTATGGATATATATAGTATTAAAGATATTAACGCCATAGATTAACTTCTAGATGCTTAGTATAGTAAGAAGAAGAAGGGTCTAAAAGTTAAGGTTACCGCGACCCTTTTAGAGCTCCCTTAGGCTTTAAATTTGTTAAATTTATAAGCTGGTACACCCAATTCCTTCGCGTAAGCTCTTAGAAATTAAATAGGAAGCCTTATAGAGGTAATTACCAATCTAAATAAGAGAGGTAAAGCCTTAAGTAGTACTATAACCGCTCTATAACGCTTAAATATACCGGGTACACTTCTAACTAAGGTCCTTACTTAGTATAGGGGGCCCCTAATTATAATACAGTGGCCTTATTAAAATATAACCTGTATAAACAGTGGGCGTAGCTACTAGGTTAATAGTGGTAACCTAAAGAACCCGGCAAATCACCACCCTATTAATACATTGACTATAACTACCTGGGGGAATAATATTATAAAGGGTAAGGCTACTGTAGATAAGCCGTTAATTTAAATCGCTATACAGTTAAGCTAAAAGAATGGTATAACGTAATTATGTAAGGATAAAATAGAGCTTACTAATTAACCTAACTTTCCTCTATATGCTCCCTACCAGATGCACCCTACCCAGTGTTAACCATATCTATACATTTAATATGCTCCATACCTATATTAGCAGCCTATTACGCCTATAACACCTTAATTGGCTTATATAATAGCGCTAGCGCCTCTTCTAGCGCCTTCTCCGGAGCCTTCTATAAGCCCAATTATACCTAGGCCCGACTCCGTTAAGGAATTAAATGGCTACTTTAACTAGCTTTAAAAGCACCCCTATTAGAGTATAGTAGAGTTAACTACCAAGCTAGATTATATTATAGACACCTTAAATAAATATAACTTTAATCTAGAGGCCTTACGAAATATAAAGGAGCTAAGTAATATAATATAGGAAAAACTAGGGCTAAAATTAGGTACACTAATAAAGCTTTAGCAAGACTTAAAGGTCTATAAAAAGTTAATTAAGTAGTATATACTATAGTTCTCTGCACTATTTTATACTAGATTATGTATAATAAGAACTAACTAGTTAACTACTAGATAACCTATATATTAAAAGTATAGTTGCGCAGCTATACGGCTCCCAATACTCTCTATACTAAGCCTTAGAAAGCTTCCAAAGTCTTTATATATACTAAGCTTATTAATATGGCGTTAGATCTATGTCTTTAAGTTATAAAAAGCGTGCTCAATTGGGTTAAACTCTAGAGAGTATAGAGGAAGATATTCTATATAAACACCTACGTTCTTATAAAGAGCTTAGAGCTTCTATTTTCTATTAAAATCTATATAGATATTTACTTAAATTAACATTCTTACCTGGCTCTTATATATTGACGCATTATCTATAACTAGAGTAGTATAACCAGGCCTATACCGCAGGAGAACTATAGTTTTAATCCATACGTTAAATATTTTAGAAGTAATAGAGCCTTAATAAATTAAAGTCCCTAGAAGGAAGCCCTCGCAGGTATAAGTAGGTAGTATACTCCACCTCTTAGAGCGTTAAATTAAGGAGACTTTTATTGCTAGTATAGTAATAGGACTTTACCTAAACTTCCTATAGCTAGTCCTCTCATTGGCTCCTAATTCGTTAATAAAGATTAATTAATTAATATTCTATGCAATTTAACGCCCCTTCTATAAGGCATAAAGATCCTCTGCCTACTTAGCCGCCTTTCTCTATACAACTTTTTAACTCTACTATAGGCGCGTAAGAGTTTTCCAAATAGTTAAGAGCCCTATAATTAAGTTAAACTCATTATATAGGAACCATGCCATTTTGTTAAGGAAGGCAGTTAGGCAATTAGTAAGAAATATAAGTAGAGCCTATAGTATCTATAAGAAAATAGCCATAATACTATAATATTAACTATCGCGAACCTGCTTGTATATTAGTGCTAAAGCTTAAGGCCTTCCTTACTGAGTAATATAGGGGGGATATAGAGTACCCTATATATCTAGGGAGGTTCTTATGCAATATACAATTAAGTAATATACTTAAGTAGCTGCAGCAATCCATGCAACCTTCTAACTGTAGTATAAGGCGACGCAGATCTAAAAGACGCGATATAGAGGAATTCTAAAGGGCATTATAGTTAAAAAAAGTCGTGGGCATATGGGAATATTCGATTTGTATTTGATTTTGTATACAAAGAAGATATTTTAATATATGCGGCTCTTATCAAGCGAATTTGCAGAAGATAAAAAAACCACAGTAAGAGCCGCACATATTAAAATATCTTCTTTGTATACAAAATCAAATACAAATCGAATATTCCCATATGCCCACGACTTTTTTTAACTACAATGCCCTTTAGAATTCCTTTATATCGCGTCTTTTAGATCTGCGTCGCCTTATACTATAGTTAGAAGGTTGTATGGATTGCTATAGCTACTTAAGTATATTACTTAACTATATATCGCATAAGAACCTCCCTAGATATATAGGGTACTCTATACCCCCCCCATATTGCTTAGCAAGGAAGGCCTTAAGCTTTAGCACTAATATATAAGCAGGTTCGCGATAGTTAATATTATAGTATTATAGCTATTTTCTTATAGATACTATAGGCTTTACTTATATTTCTTACTAATCGCCCAACTGCCTTTCTTGATAAAATGGCATGGTTCCTATATAACGAGTTTAACTTAATTATAGGGCTTTTAACTATTTGGAAAACTCTTACGCGCCTATAATAGAGTTAAAAAGTCGTATAAAGGAAGGCGGCTAAGTAGGCAAAGGATCTTTATACCTTATAGAAGGGGCGTTAAATTGCATAGGATATTAATTAATTAATCTTTATTAACAAATTAGGAGCCAATAAGAGGACTAGCTATAGGAAGTTTAGGTAGAGTCCTATTACTATACCAGCAATAGAAGTCTCCTTAATTTAACGCTCTAAGAGGTAGAGTATACTACCTACCTATACCTATAAGGGCTTTCTTTTAGGGACTTTAATTTATTAAGGCTCTATTACTTCTAAAATATTTAATGTATAAATTAAAGCTATAGTTCTCCCGCGGTATAGGCCTAGTTATACTACTCTAGTTATAGATAATATGTTAATATATAAGAGCTAGGTAAAAACGTTAATTTAAGTAAATATCTATATAGATTTTAATAGAAAATAGGAGCTCTAAGCTCTCTATAAGAACGTAGGTATTTATATAGAATATCTTTCTCTATACTTTCTAGAGTTTAGCCTAATTAAGCACGCTTTTTATAACTTAAAGACATAGATCTAACGCTATGTTAATAAGCTTAGTATGTATAAAGACTTTAGAAGCTTTCTAAGGCTTAGTATAGAGAGTATTAAGAGCCGTATAGCTGCGTAATTATACTTCCGATATATAGGTTATCTAGTAGTTAACTAGTTAGTTTTTATTATATGCAATCTAGTCTAAAACAGTGCAGAGAACTATAGTATATACTACTTAATTAACTTCCTATAGACCTTTAAGTCTCGCTAAAGCTTTGTTAATGTACCTAATTTTAGCCCTAGTTTTTCCCATATTATATTACTTAGCTCCTTTATATTTCGTAAAGCCTCTAGATTAAAGTTGTGTTTATTTAAGGTGTCTGCAATATAATCTAGCTTAGTAGTTAACTCTACTATGCTTTAACGGGGGTGCTTTTAAAGCCAGTTAAAGTAGCCATTTAATTCCTTAATGGAGTTGGGCCCAGGTATAATTAGGCTTATAAAAGGCTTTAGAGGAGGCGCCAGAAGAGGCGCTAGCGCTATTATATAAGCCAATTAAGGTATTATAGGCGTAATAGGCTGCTAATATAGGTAGGGAGCGTATTAAACGTATAAATATAGTTAATACTGGGTAGGGTGTATCTAATAGGGAGCATATAAAGAAAAGTTAGGTTAATTAGTAAGCTCTATTTTGTCCTTACGCGATCGCGTTATGCCATTCTTTTAGCTTAACTGTATAGCAATTTAAATTAACGGCTTATCTGCAGTAGCCTTACCCTTTATAATATTATTCCCCCAGGCAGTTATAGTTAATGTATTAATAGGGTGGTAATTTGCTGGGTTCTCTAGGTTACTACCATTAACCTAGTAGCTACGCCTACTGTTTATATAGGTTATATTTTAACAAGGCCACCGTATTGTAATTAGGGGCCCCCTATATTAAGTAAGGACCTTAGTTAGAAGTGTACCCGGTATATTTAAGCGTTGTAGAGCGGTTGTAGTACTACTTAAGGCTTTACCTCTCTTATTTAGATTAGTAATTGCCTTTATAAGGCTTTCTATTTGATTGCTAAGAGCTTGTGTGAAGGAATTAGGTGTACTGGCTTATAAATCTAATAAATTTAACGCCTAAGGGAGCTTTAAAAGGGTTATAGTAACCTTAACTTTTAGACCCTTCTTTTTCTCACTATATTAAGCATCTAGAAGTTGATCTATGGCGTTAATATCTTTAATATTATGTATATCCATAAGGATCTCCTTGCGTTTGGTAGCTGAATTATAACTAGCAACTGCTTGTATTGTTATAGTAGATTTAAATTACCCTAGGTGTTTCTTATAAACTTTATCTACCTAATTAATTAAGTTATGGTAGTGAAAGCAATATACATATATTCGCTTTGCTGTATTTACAATAGGTATATTACCTACTACTATACACTAAATAAGTGTATAAGTAATAGGCTCTAACTTTGACTTCTACTACTACGTTATATCTAGTTTGGATATAGGACGGGGTAATTTAGGAGGAGAGGAATCTACTAAGTTAACTACCTCTTAATTTTAATACCCTGTAGAAGCTATACGCCGAGACTTATATTATAGAGAGGCTCTTGCATTTAGCTTCTTAAAAAGCTTTGGCTTTTTAATATTCTTCTTTCTAGCTCTTTTAGATATTTGCTATAAAAATACTTCCTTATTCTCTGCTGCCTTCCTTAATTAACGCTGTACGCGCGGTAAGGAAATCTCTTTAAAATTAATAAAAGAATAATCCTTGCGTAGCGAGTTAACTATAATAGAGCTCTCCTTAGGGGGGTATTAAGTAGTAAAGCTGCAGTTATTATCCTTATTAGTCTTAGTATCTTCCTTATCTATAGTATCTACTTCCTTAGGGAGTTCCTCTATAGCTATAGAAGAAGCTCTTATATAATTAGCTAGGCCTTTTTTAGGAGCAACACTAAGACGCTAGCTGCTTTTAGCAAGAGAGTCAGAGCCAGGGGGTGCTAGTAGTAGGCGTTAGGGTATAGAGGCCTATAACGCAGCTCGTTTTTAGCGGGCAGATAAGGACACTATATTGGTAAAAATACCTGCCAAGACGTCGCGATATAGATATTGGTGTAAATTAGAGCTTTATATATTTTTATAATCTAAAAAATTTGTGGGCATATAGGAATATTCGATTTGTATTTGATTTTGTATACAAAGAAGTAAACCTTCAAACCGGAAAAGTAACAGTCCGACCTCCAAGCGGGCTTAGACCGCCCAGGCCACGCGCGCTTAGGCCAAATCTCAACATTGCCACCAAAGATAAGCCCCTTTCTCGGAAAAGTTAGCAAAATTCTATATACGGCTTAGTTAATGCCTAGAAATACCTAGTACGCCTTAACATAAGATAGGGCGCGGAGTTACATATACTCTAAAAGTATGAGATAATATGTCGCATTTTATAGATTTTCTAAGAAAAAAATTACCGTTTAGTCCTTTTTCTAGTACTTAACAGACTGTTACGATAGAACCTAGCGCCAGGTTTCCAAAGGCATGTAATTACTAGTAAAATTGGCTTGAAGCTTCTTTAAGACCGAAAAGTAACCGTCCGGTAACCGTCCGGTAACAGTCCAGTAGTAAAGGTAACTATTCTTAAGGGGTGCTACCGGGAATCCGGCCTTATATACTAAAATTTCTAAAAGCGGGCATGCGCCGTAGGCATGAATTTTTTTAACGTAGTAGATACTAAATCTTATTATAAATTCTAAATGCGCATTTATAATTTATCGGAAAAAATAAGAAGCAAAACTATAAAAAGGGTTTATTATTTTATTACGCTAATTAAGATCATTATTATCCCAAGGCCGAGATTCCCCTTTAAGTTCTCGGTATTTCTAAGTAATTTGGTAATTACTCTTATATACCTCTACCTTTAAACCTTTTTAATACACGAAAACTTCGTTAAAACCCAGCAATTTTCCTTAATATTTAGCTCTTGCCCTTACAGCATCCTCGGTATTAATTGTTTGACGTTTTAACTAAGCTTTCAATACTATTTCCATCTATTTTATACGCCTACTCTGCTTAGAGCTCTTATTAACCGTAGAAAAGTCCTCCTAAAAAGCAGTTTCACTAGAATACATGCTATATATTAACATAATAGTCTATAAAATAAAGTATAATTAGTAAATATAAGTAGGGCTTTTAATATAAATTAGATATATTAATACCTTTTGCTCTAAATAGCCCTTTTTTAAGGTTTCCTAAGACTCTTTTGCCACGTTACGGTATAATTAAGCCCAATATTTTAATGGAATTAGAACACCTTTCATTTTTATAAGTAAAGAGTAGTGCCAATTATGAAATAATTAAGAAATATTATTAGTATAACTGATAATTCTGTATAGTCATATAATATCCTCGTTTAAGAACTTTAGTAGTGTTCCGTTTATAGTAATTTCCCTAAATAGGCGGTGGTTTTCTTAGAGTGGCAGCAAAGATTCTAGGGCATTTAACTAGAAAATTAAGGTTAATACTTAAGGTTAGTTAAGGTACTAAATATTAGACTAAAATAGATTTTGTGTAAGTTTTAAGAAAGTCTCCTAAAGACCTTACTACACCAAAGTAAAATCTCTAGCAGTCTTAATATTTAAGTTAAAATTAAATGAATTCTACCTTTAAATAGTAACCTCTGCTTAGAGAGGCAAAGCGTGATCTTTTTCTTAATACAGCCGAGATATATTAGAGGAATTCTCAGAGACTAAGAGAGTATAAAAGTGGGTCTTAGAGGGACCAAAAAGTAAAGGCATTTTTCAGTATTTTTGAAGATCATTTAACAGTGTAGGTAAATTCTTAGAGGATTAATATCCTTTATATTAGATTCTTTGAGAAACCGTACTGTTTCTCCTTTATCTTGCCTAAAGAAATTAATTATATTTTTCTATTAAGGATATACTCTCTTTATGGTTATACTAACATTTCCTTATAAATTGCAATCTCTTTATATGTTCTTCTTCCAGATTAAATAAATTCCTTAGCAAACTTAAGAAGCCGTTTATTTTAAATGGCAACTATAGTATCTTAAGCTTTATTTCTTATTAAACCCAAGGTTCCTTCTACACCCCAATTAAGCTGTTGCTTTTTTCTTTTTAATAGAGCCATATTAAGAAAAACAATTACAATAATAAAACTTTTAGAGATTTCATTAAAAATATCTCAAAATTTTAGATATTTAATTTTAGATTTGTGTAGCGAAAATGGCTGTATTAGCGGTTTTTTCTATAAACGCTAATTATTTTTTAGATTTCTTCAATAAAGGACTTACCCTATACTTTATTTTTACTAAAAACCTTCTAATTATTTTCCACACACTACAAGCCTTAGAAAAATTAAGAAATACTTTCTTTCTTCTTAGAAAATGTCTTATCTCTCTAAAATTAACTCTTTTCTTTTGTTATTAGATACTAAAACTCCCTTAAATCCTATATAGAAAGCTATAGAAGATGCCAAAATTAATAAGGAACTTAATAAGTAATAAGAGATTTTAGTAGCAGAATCTAATAATTCTATTGGAATTAACGAGTTGTTTAAAACTGTATATAAGGCTGCAGAGGGTGCATTAGCACCTATAACTTTATCAAGTTATACAGGGTATATTTCCTATATATTCTAAGAATTTAGTTAAAAATACTTCTATCTAATAAGATTATTCTAGGCAAATTAAAAAGTATATTAAATTTATAAAAAAGGAAGCCCTAAAGCTTGAAAAGTTCGTTAAAAAGCCAAATAAAGATATTCCACCATTAATATGCCTGTGGATTTAATCTGTCTATAAAAAGGCCGAACCTAGCTTATCTTCTTAGTTGCTATAAGAAAGTAAGAATAGAATCTAGTCACATGCGCAAAAAATACATATAGCAGTCTCCTATTTCTACGCTCACGAGGTTCGTCTTGGAAGTGATTAATTTTTTAAGAAAAGCAATAGAGAATGGACAGGAAACCCAACACTTTCAGATATTGTGGCAAGATATATAAGAAGTCTATATAGACAAAAGGTATATTTTCTTTCTTAGTAATACCAATAATTATTTACTATTTACTATAACTAACGCTATTTTATAGACTCGTGTAGGAGAAACACAAGAAAGTATAAAAGTAATTACTACGTTAAAGCTTTGAGAGCTTTACGAATATAACGTAAATCTTAAATATACTTCTTAGTTATCCCATCTTCCTATAGGTTAAGGAGGACGGATTTAGGGAGGTGTTTATTAGCGTATTATAATAAGCCTTATATATGTAATAGCTTTTGCCTATTTTCTCAGATTTAATAAGGTTCTGCGTATTAAAGTTTAGCATATTCGAATCCATGACCTCGTTACTAGAAAGGTTAAACTTACGCTTAATTTTCGGAAAATATATTAAACAGGAGGTAAGATTTTAAAAATTTAAAACATAACTACCTAATTTTAATGGCTTTATAGAAATCCAACCCTTTTTTCTTTACTTTAACCGAGAAGAGCCCTGGCTTGATGTACCCACTCTTCTACTTAAATGGCTAGATATCTTAAAAGTTACGTTAAGTTACTTATTTAGACCATTTAATGCATTTAACCAGCCAATGGTCAGTAAAAATGTTAAATTAGTAAGTTTTTTATTATTTTATAGAGAGTTTATTATTTTAATATTTTATTTAGGCCTCTGGAGTTTTTCTTTAGAATTTTTAACAGAATCTTGTTAATATTGGGGAAGATCCGCTTGTTTATAGGGGCCACTCCTTTTAAAGGGGTGGCGTTCAGTATTTTTCTAGTAAAAAACGCTGGGGAATTTAGAAATTATATAGTTAGGGAGGCTAGAGCTTGGAGTTTAATTCTTTAACAATTGTACAGTATTTTCTTGGTAGAAACGATAATCCAGTTAAATCTCGCGAGGATTATATGAATCCTAAGGCTTAAAAAGGTACCTTATATCCTTATTATAGAAGATCTTGTAATTGTGCTTAATATATAGTTTTATTAGGATATCTTTATTTAATATATATTATAGTAGATATTATAGTAGATATAGAGCTTTAGTAGAGCTCTATATAAAGTTTT
>Ga0307507_10005621_pt1 | contig 20396 bp, 7 predicted proteins | sample 7_EM_MG_FD_207223 | JGI IMG/M metagenome (GOLD analysis project Ga0307507, IMG submission 207223) | Populus trichocarpa ectomycorrhiza microbial communities from riparian zone in the Pacific Northwest, United States - 7_EM | ecosystem: Host-associated > Plants > Roots > Unclassified | place...
GTTTCAATTTTGTATGGAGGCTTGGCTCAATATTCAATATTCAATAAAATGTTCAATATAGGTTGGCGGTTCAATATCAATATCAATACGCCCTCATATTGATATTGAATATAGAATACCTCACTGGTCAGCCCTCAATTCCATCGAGCAGGTTGCTCCTTCTCCGTGAACCGTTTATACATCGAGGGTGCCGGACCGCTAGCGGACGGAGGTTTGTCTTGATTTCCGAGCCTGGTCCTGGACCCCGAGAGCTCCTCGAGTGTCCTTGAACCGTCGATCTTATTTGGGCATTACAAATGCGTAAGTCCGATTGCGTAACGCAAGCGGCCTTTGGCAAGTCTACTGCAGTAATAGAGACCTCTGGTTCCATGTACTAAGAATGGCTGGCGTCGAAACGAGCTGCCGGCAGAGTAATCCGCGGGCCGGAGTTTACTGAGAGGAAAATCCACCGACCCCTTACTCCGTAGTCCATGATGTTATGTCCGTTGGAGAGATGACCTGATGTTTCGGCCAATCAGTTCCCGCCGCCAGCCAGCCATCGCTGGGGAGATGTTATGGAGCACCCCATAAGAGTTACGCAGCACCCCCGCTTAATAATCGCTCAAGGCATAGATCGATGCAGGCCAAGGCGCCACTACCGATTTATTGGATTCCATACAAAATAAGCTATAACTTAACATACAGCCTGTGAAGGCTCCAGTGTCCCCCCCCCCCCCCTGTACGTGCGTGACATACACTTGGTTCCGCTACGTCTGCAGCTAAATTAGTATGTAGAGCTAGTAGGAAGGGGTGTAGTACGTAGCTAGGGCTTGAGCTACGGCCCACATCGAATTCTAGCTCCGATTTAAAGCTATTCTAAACTCATCTCTTACTAAAAGTCGTAATATTACCTCTAGATCTTAGTATTTTACCCTATTACATTTTTTAATAAGGCTCTATATATAGGCGACTAGTAGTATACCTTAATTAAAATCCTTTTTATAGCGGGCGCTAGTAAGCGTATATACGCCTACTAAGCCTATTACGGACCTTATATTAGCAGTAGTATAACTACTTAGAGAAGATATAAACGGGTTAGTAGTATTAGTGTAGAAGGCGTTAAAACCAGTTAAACTATAGAATAAAGAGTAACTAAGTTATATAATAAGGTAATAGGATTAGTTTAGTACGTGTTACGGCACTGTTACAGACCCTAGTCAGGGGCTCGGCCGAGCCGAGCCTTGGCCCTATGTATATAGACGTGTCCTTTCTTCGACCTTCTTCTAGTCCTCGTCTTGGAATTCTCGTTTACTGGCTACCAATAGATTCTGTTCTTTTGACTGAGCCTTTATATTATTCTAAGACCAACCTTAATTCTACCTTGCGACGAGCGCGCTGAGGCTTGCTTGGGCAAGTTAATTGGCAATACGTTTGTTGCAGCCTGGAAGAACCGACCTGGCCAACAGACCCTGACCGACCGACCCTGACGCTGGCACCGTACTGCTAAGGACTTGACGCTGGCACTGTACTGCCAAGGACCAGACAACGATAGCGCGATACGCCTGCTATCACGACCTGATGATGATCATACTGATATACCTGCGATCTACTGACCTAACCTAACTAATAGACTAACTGACCGACCGGAGCTATTCCTAGACGATTAAAATAAAGATATGGAAAGATACGCCTATAGCTTAAGATAGTAAGGGAGAAAGCACATTATGATCCATCGCGTAGTGTTCCAGTAAGAGCCTAGAATGGAGTTAGCTGGCTACTTAGAGAAGTGCGAGAACCAGACCCAGACCTATCCCTTGCTATAGAGCGAGTAGTGCAGCATATTATGTCCAATCTTGCTTGATTATCTACGTACTACCTAACCTGCCAATGCGCCTACGGAAGGACTGACTTGATAACGACCGTGCTAATAGCCTACGGAAGAACAGACGCTGGCACTATACTGCTAAGAACCAATAAGAACCAGACGCTGGCACTATACTACTAAGGACAAGAACAAGACGCTGGCACCGTACTACTATAAACCGATAATAATAGCGCTGATATGCCTGCTATTATAACAACCTATGGACCACCTGATAAGATAATACCTACCCCAAAAAAAAAAATTTCTGGCCTTTGTTTGTACGACCCTACCAACCCCACTGACCCTGGGGAGCCCCCGCGGGGAGGATTTAACTAACGGCTTGGGGTAAAGCCTTTTTAAAAGGCGGAGTAGAGAGCTAGGAGATAATAGAGTTTTAGGAGGAATGATAAAGAACGGAAGGCTCCTAGCAATACGTAGTACTAGCCCAGGCTAGGCTATATGGCAGCAGAACTGCAGGACTACACATACATATTAACCTCCTAACGTTAGGACTGGCGCCGTACGGCCTAAATTTTTTTTTACTAACTACTTGCTGCTCTGCCTGTAGCTAACCTAATTAACACCTTACTGCTCTGCCTGTAGCTATTAAATCGACTCTTACTGCTCCGCCTGTAGTGACAATTTAGAACGGATTTGATGCTAGGAAGGACAACGTAGCTTTCTTAATGGGGAGGACAACTACAAAGCCTGAGGGCAGGCTTTACTGAAGGGGGGGATGATGTTACGGCACTGTTACAGACCCTAGTCAGGGGCTCGGCCGAGCCGAGCCTTAGCCCTATGTATATAGACGTGTTCTTTCCTCAACCTTCTTCTAGTCCTTGTCTTGGAATTCTCGTTTACTGGCTACTAATAGATTCTGTTCTTTTGACTGAGCCTTTACAGTACGTAAGTATACGAGTATATAAGTACGCGAGACGTATTAACGTATTAACGTACTAACCTACTTAGCACCTTTCTTAGGAGTTAGGTCGTGTATTTAAAGGACTATAATCCCTACCTAGATAGTTCTTCTCTTTATAGTAAATTTTAAAATATAATTGGAGTTAATCTATTAGGCAACTACTTTACTAGTTATACTTACGTTATTAACTTCTTATTTACCTATATACCTAGCTTATTAGCGAGTCTACTATAGTATTTTCTATAAGGCTATGTTATATACTTACTACTTAGTTATAGTATTAAAAAAGTTAAACAATATGCCACCTAAGATAGCACCTATAATAATACCTAGAGCGTTAACTTTTAGGTTACTAGAGGATATAAGTATAAAAGAAAAAAAGGGCGACTTATAAATAGTTATAATAGATAAACTTAAAGAAATAATAGAACGTATTAATACTAATTAAGTAGGATTTATAGTAAAACTTAATAACTTTAGCACGATAAAAATTAAGATACTATTAATTAAGCGATTCTTAAGGAAGAAGTTAAAGCTTAAAGGAATCCTTATATAAATAAAGCTTAAGATATAATATAAAGGGGCTAAGTTGTCTATACTATTAGACCGAGTTGGGTATATAGGACTGTTTTTAATGGGTTAGGCACTAAAATGGTTTAAATCTTACCTTATAGAGGTATAAGTAAACGGGATTAGTAGGGCCAGTAATATAGAAGTTTGGTATATATTTTTAATATAGAACGGATTCGTGGATAGGCTTACGCAGATATATAGAGACCTAGAATTAATAATAACTATAGAAAGAAAGCTATCCGAACTTATATAGAGATTATTAGCAATAGATTATATAGCGTAATTCTAAATATTAGTAGTATAGACTAGCTAGAATAAAGAGGCGTTAATAGTATAGTACTAAACAGGACTAAAGGTAAAGCTTTAAATAATAATAATACCTATAGAAGATCCAATAATTATAAGGGAATTAATTAATTAAGTTATATAATAAGCTTCCTATTATTATTATTAAAGAATTAGCTTAAATTTAAAAAGTACCTTTTTTAACTTAAATTTTAGTATATATATATTATAAATTTATAAAAAAGATATTATAAAAAGATATGTTTACTATTTAATAAGCTATATTTAAAATTCTATATTAATATCTATTATTATTATTAAGCTATAAGTATTTTAAAAAGACGTATTCTAATGTATTTTAGCCGTATATATTGCTAGACCGTGCACGATCTAGGCGGTTACTCCAGTGCTAGCACCAATAAAATCTTATCTAATACGAACTAATAAAATATTAATATTGCCAATATTGCTGTAACGGGACTAGCCTAGTTATAGTAGGAATGTCTCGGTAAAACACTCGATAGATAGAACTTGAAGCTTTGACCGAATTCTGCCGAATTCTGCTAGCTTGATTAACTTCTGCCAAGTTCTGCCAGATCAATTGAATACTACCAAAGTCTATCCGCGTGCGCATGTGCGCACGCATCGACCAAGACCCCTAAACTGTTTAATTGCAAGATTCTCTTGTTATTCCTTTCTCTTCTTTACGCAACGTCTTGTTCCTAGCAAGAGCTATATACCCTTAGATTTAGATAGAATTTATATTATTCCTTTAAATCTTTCCCAAAGCCTCTTCGCGCCCTATACATTACATTACGTCTAAAATAACTACTATTAAAATGGCAAACGACCTTAAATCCCACGCGTTAACTATGAGCATTATAACCCTAGTTAGGGAACAGTTAACTGCAATACAAGAAGCCTTTATAGATGCTTTAGCTTAGTAGCGGGCTGCACTAGAAGCCCAGCATTAGCGATTAATGGAAACACTCCGTAAAGAACTCCGTAACGTTAATATACTTATAATAGAGACCCTAACAGTAACACCTATAAACAAAATTAAGATAACTGTATGCGAACCTGGCCTGTTAAATACAAACCCTAAACTAGTAATGGTAGCTTAACCTATACCTATAACAAACCTAGTACTTGCTGTAAAATTAGAAAAGCTTCCTAACCCTCCAATGTTTAATGGAAATTAAAATAACCTGCGTCCCTTTATAACTAAGCTCCGCCTTAAACTTTTAATAAACTATAACTGATACCCTACTAAAGCTAGCAAGATTAGCTATAGGATATCTTAATTAAGCAAAGACGCTACATAAACTATGGACCCATTCTTCCGTAATAGCACCTTTGTTAATTTTAAAATCTTTATCTCTTTATTAGAACGAACGTATAATAACGCTAGCCGCGAACACACCGCTATTACTAAACTTAAAAACCTATAACAACGGAATTAAGACTTTACCAGCTTCTTTTTGGAATTTTTAGGCCTTATTAGCGAACTAGATTGGAATAAAGCTGCTAAAGTTGCTGCTCTTTAATGAGCTATTTCGGATGAAATTAGAGCATAGTTAGTAGGTAGGGAACTGCCAAAGGACCTACCCAAATTTGCTATAATATGTTAACGAATTAATAAGGACCTTTAATATAACAAATAAACTCATTCTCTAAAGCCAACCACGCCTTGCGTTTAAGACTCTACGAAACCAATATATACCCTAAAGCGCGACCTTTCTCTGAAACCTACGCACGACCCTATGGACCTCGACGCCACTCGATCCTACGTACCCTTAGGAACCAACAAATAAAGGACTTAAGCCACAAATAGAGAATGCTTTGGATGTGGCAGAAAAGGATATATCTAAAGGAATTACCGAACTCACCCTTTTAAAAAAGTCCGCCGTAGTTCCTCCTGGTCTTTAAATTACACCCACTCCTCAAATCGCACTCGTTCTTTAAGCCATACTCACTCCTTAACTTGCACTTATTCTATAAATTATACCTAGTCGTTATAAAGTATCTCACGCTTAGCTAACTTGGAAAACGAATCGTCCTAGGGCCAAATCACGCCTTAGGATAAGAAGTAGAAGAGCATAAGTGTCTAGGCTCTTCCAGCGCTGATATATAACACAACTCCCTTAATATACTTGGCGAAATTTAAACACTTAAAAAATAAAAGGAGGTATAAATCCTTATAGACAGCAGAGCCACTAGCATGGGCTTTATTAATATAAACTACGCGAAAACCTAACGCCTAAATTTAAAGAAACTTAATAAGCCCTAAGGCCTATAAGGCTTTGACGGCAAACCCTTAATATATAGCGAATTAACGCACTACGCTCTTATAAAAATATAAATGGGCGAATACCTTAAATACATTTCCCTATTTGTAACACCCCTAAAGCAATATAAGATAATACTTGGACATAGATGGCTAAAACAGCACAACCCTTTAATTAGCTGGGTTAAAGAAACACTAAAATTCTGCACAACCTATTGCCGAAGTTATTGTTTAAAACACCACCTGCCCTATAAATATATATAAGATTATTCAAATTTAACATAATATAAATTGCCCTTACTACAAACCTTAAACCAATATAACAAAACTACAACTGCTAATTGCAGTAAAGAATGTAAAGATAATACATTAAAACCCCTTAAAATTTATATAATACAAGCTGCACCTTTTATTTCGTTAGCAAGAAAACGAGACCACAAAATCTTCGCTATAATAATAGAAGACATTAAGAAGGCGCTAGAACTAAAGTAGTATATTAACCCTTAACCTCTTATACCTAAGGAGTACCACGATCTAATTAACGAGTTTAAAAAACGATTTATAGACTAGCTGCCCCCGTATCAGAATAAATATGATTTTAAGATAGAACTTGAACCTGGTACAACACCAAAGTTCGGTCCACTATATGGTATGTTACGAGAAGAACTGCTTATAATGTAATAATACCTCAACGAGTATCTAGAAAAAGGATTTATTCGCCCTAGTTAATCTCTATTCACCTTACCCGTATTATTCGTTAAAAAGCCAGGAGGAGGCTTAAGATTCTATGTTAATTACCAAGCCCTAAATGTAATTATGATTTAAAACCGATATCTAATCCCCTTAATCTAAGAGACGCTTAACTGCCTAGCAAAGGCATGATATTTTATAAAGCTTAATATAGTCGCTGCCTTTAATCGAATTTGCATCTGAGAAGGAGATAAGAAGTACACAGCCTTTTATACACAATAGGGACTCTTTAAATACCTAGTGATACCGTTTAGTATAAAGAATAGTCCCAGTACGTTTTAGCAATACGTTAATAATACGCTCCGTAAATTCCTTAATGTATTTATTACCGCGTATATTAACAATATCCTAATCTACTCGTCTTTGCTTTCTGAGCATCGAAAACACGTCCAAATGGTCCTTAAACGTTTGCGAGATGCGGGTTTATAATGCGATATTAAGAAATACAAGTTCCATGCGTCTAAAGTTACGTACCTAGGCCTGATTATATCCCGTAATGGAATTAAAATGGACCCTAAAAAGGTCGCTGCGATTATAAACTAGGGAAGCCCTAGTAACGTATAAGACATTTAAGGATTTCTAGGATTTGCAAATTTCTACTGCCGATTTATTAACCAGTTCTCAAAAATTGCCCAACTATTAGTAAACCTAATAAGAAAGAACATAAAATTTAAATAAACTGCTAGATGTAAACAAGCTTTTAATAACTTAAAATAACGCTTTACAACTACTTTAATTCTTACCCACTTTAACCCTAACCTTGAATATGTCATTGAAACAGACTCGTCTGATCATGCCCTAGGGGGAGTGTTATCGCAATATAATAAGGACGGTAAGCTACGTCTAGTAGCCTTTCTCTCTTAAAAGCTTACCCCTACTAAATTAAACTACAAGATATATAATAAGGAACTACTTACAGTTATTAAATGCTTTAAACAATAGCGTTTAGAACTTAAAGGATTATTATTTCCAATATATGTGTTAACGGACCATAAAAACCTGCAGTACTTTATAACTATAAAGCAGTTAACACAGCGCCAAATTCTTTAGGCCAAATACCTCTTATAATTCAACTTTAAGATTATATACTGACTGGGTAAACTCAATTAAAAGCCTAATGCATTAATATAATAATTATAAGATTTACCTATAAACACCTTAGATAAACGGATTACAAATCAATTACGGATCTTATTGCCCCCTAAACACTTTAAGAAACCACGTCCTATATTCCTAGATACGGAACTTAATAGAAACGAATTAGAAATCAATAAATAGGAAATGGAAATTGATAAGCTAATGGAATATAAATACAAGAACAACGCATAGATAGCAGATGTAATAAAAGCGATTTAAACAGGAAAACGATAGTATAAAGATATTACACTCGCCGAATGCGAAATTTGTAACAATTAACTATACTATTAACAGAAGATGGTAGTTCCGAATTCCAAACCCTTACAATTTAAGATACTTAAATTTGTACACAATTCCCCTATAGCAGGACATCCTGGCCGTATAAAGACTTATAAGATTATTTAACGAGCATACTACTGGCCTATAATGCACGACTACATACAAAAATACATTCGAGCCTGCAGAACGTGCATACATGGGAAGACCTCTTACGTAAAGAAGTAAGGAGTACTTTGACCGTTGCCAATTCCAATGTAAAGATAGCGAGATATCTCAATTGACTTTATAGTTAACTTGCCTAACAGTAACGGGTTTACAAATGTTATAGTAGTCGTTAACCATCTTATAAAAATGTAATATATAATTCCTATGGACTTAATTAATACAATATTAGTAGCCGAATATTTCGTTAAGCATGTCTTTAAGCTACACGGACTTCCTAATTTAATAATATCTGACTATAGAAGCCAGTTCGTTTCAGACTTCTAGTAAGCTCTATACAAACAATTAAGCATTCAAATATAACTCTTAATTGCATTTTATCTGGAGATAGATGGTTAAACTAAAATTGCAAACGCGATTATGGAACAATACCTATAAATATACTGCTCCTACCTACAAGATAACTAGGAAAAATGGCTGCCTTTGGCTAAGTTTACTGTAAACAATATGATACACGTATTAATAGGCATAACGCCATTCTACGCAACCTACGGACAAGACCCCCGACTTGGATTTGAACCATAACCTAAAATTAACACAATAGGACCTATAATTAAACGGATTCAGTTAATCAATGCGCATAACTTCGCTAATTAAATAAAGCAGTTAACGGAACTATTACGAAGTAAATTAACGTACGCTTAAACGGTATAGGAATGGCATGTGAACAAAGGACGAGCCCCTATATGGGACTTTAAGGAAGGTGATATGGTTTACCTAAATATACAAAACCTAAAGACTTAACGGCCCTTAAAGAAACTTGATTGGAAGTTTACGGGCCTATACCAAATTAAGAAGAAATTGAGCCTATATGCTTATAAGCTCGAACTGCCAACTAAAATGAAAATATATCTAACATTTTACGTAAGCTTGCTGCAACCCTTAAAAGACGAACCTATAACTTATAAAGTGCCGCCGCCACCTCCTATAATTATTAACAACGGTAACGGTTCTTACTTTATTGACTCAATTGACGATATGCAATGGAAAATATAATCTAAACAATTTAAACTTCTTATTAAGTGGGAAGGATATAAAACATAAACCTAGGAGCTCTATAAGCAAGTTAAGACCAATGCGCCTTCCCTGGTAAAAGAATTCCATAAGGACTATCCTTCGCGGCCTACTCTGGCTAAATAGACATAATATAAAGGCAAACGACTGCCACCTAATACAAATACACAAAACATGATAGCAGGAAACTTAAAATTAAAAAGAGCTTAAAGAATACCACAACGCTTATAATACGGTTATATAATGCGCAAGATGTCAAGGAACTTTAACTAGCGGTTAAAGTTGTCTAATTGGTTAGATTTGCCTTGCCAAGACCTACTATAAAGATGTTAGTTCGGCTTACCGCCTTCACCAAATTAATAGCGATTTTCCATCCTAGGGATAGAAAATCCTAATTGGTCCGTTTAACGATTAGAACCGGTAAAACTCTACACTGCCACCTAACGTAAAATATAACATAATAAAATTGTATTATTTTGGACCTTCGGCTAAAGGGGGGGTACTGTAACGGGACTAGCCTAGTTATAGTAGGAATGTCTCGGTAAAACACTTAACAGATAGAACTTAAAGCTTTGACCAAATTCTGCCAAATTCTGCCAGCTTAATCGAATACTACTGAAGTCCGTCCGTGTGCGTATGTGCGCACGCATCGACCAAGACCCCTAAACTGTTTAATTGCAAGATTCTCTCGTTATTCCTTTCTCTTCTTTACGCAACATCTTGTTCCTAGCAAGAGCTATATACCCTCAGATTTAGATAGAATTTATATTGTTCCTTTAAATCTTTTCCAAAGCCTCTTCGCGCCCTTACAATTGCCAATATTTAGATAATATTGCAATATTGCTTAGCATATTAAAATTTTATATTACACCTATAGGTTATCTTCTATCTATATAATATTATATTATATATCTTCTAAAACTTAAATTATCTCTTATTTTTAATACTATTAATTGGGGGGGGGGGGGGTATAAGGGGGCAAGGGGGGGTAGAGAGGGTAGGTAGCTAAGGTTTTAGGCCTCTTTTAGGGGCATTTAGAGGGTCTAGGGGTATAGACCGCCTAAAATCTCGTTACTTAGGCAATAGAGCCCCTATAAGGTCGCCAAAGTTATGGGGACTCTATCGCCTAAAAAATGAGATTTTAGGCGGTCTATACCTCTAGACCCGTTAAAGGCCCCCTAAAGAGGCCTAAAACCTCGGCACTCGCATATAGGATACGTGCGCTCATAGCCAGATACCTCCTTTTCTTTAAGGATTTGTCTATTCTTATAATATGCCCTATTATTCTATTAATTAAACTCCCTATCTATATCTTACCTTATAAAAAAGCTTTTTTATAAAGTAGTAAGGCTCTTTTATAATGTAAGGCTGCATAAAGCTAGTTATTTTAATTTTTTACCCAATATTGGCAATATCATATTGCCGATATATTTCCGATAACCGATATTTTATCGGTTCGTATTGGTTCGTATCGGTGCCAGATCTAGGTCACTCTTACAGAGCTTCGTGCAGAGCTTTGTACAGAGCTTATACAGGGCCTTAGTAGAGCTTCGTGCAGAGCCTTGTGCAGAGTCAGTAGAGCTTCGTGCAAAACTTCGTGCAGAGCTTCGTGCAGAGCTTCGTGCAGAGCTTTACGCAGAGCTTTACGCAGAGCTTTACGCAGAGCTTTATGCAGAGTTTTATACAGAGTTTTATGCAGAGTTTTATGCAGAGCTTTGTGGTTGCAGCCGAAAATTGGGGTCTGCAAAACCTGCGTAAGTCGCAATTCTAAGCAATTTGCGGCGATTTGCACGAGTAACCTGTGTATTTATAGTATATTAGTCGTTTGCAAAACGTACTGGAATCCTTGGCATGCAGATCCCCGATTTTTGCACCCAACCCAACCTATAAAACCGTAAGATAGCCCATTTTCCACGTTAAACGCGCCTTATTATTAACATAACTCCCTACTATTAGTTAGTAAGTTAAAGCCGACGCTACCCGCTATTTACCCTATCTTAACATGTTTCCTAGTATAATGCCCGCGAAAAAGGCCGCAAAGTAGGCCTTAAAGTTAATACTAGTAATAGCTCCTCCAGCTAGCAGTACTTACTTTATTAATAATAGTTAGGTACTACTAACGGCTTTATTAGTAATATAGCTAGCTAGCTCTTTAAGTTTAAAGTATACTATAGGTAATAAAAGGCTGCTATAATGGTAAACGTCCTTATAGACCTAGTAGGAGGCTTTATACGTATATAAAAGATATATAATGTAACGGCTCGCACAAATGCCCCTGAACCGAAGCTTGTGGATTGCTATCTAATAAAGATACTAAGCTAAGGAGAAGAAAAGAAGGGGAACACAAGGACCATAGTAAACATATATAAAGGGGCAGCCGCCAAGGCGCTAGCGGTAAGCAAGCCAATCGTAGGTTGGCAGAATATGGCAGCAGCATAGCAGAATTTGGCAGGTAACGCGCTCTAGCACCATCACATCACCCCCCCCTCCTGAAAAAGCCTGCCCTCAGGCGTTGTCCAAGCTCCCTATTATCATCCAAATTGTCGTAATTATCTAACCCTTCTTCCCAGCATTTAATCCAGTTGTCTAATTTACGTGGTGGTCCAGGGAGGTTAGGGTAGGCTAGGTGGAAGTCCCGTAGCTTATAGGGGGAGTACTTAAAATTAGATATGGGGTACCACTCTAGGTCGTTATTATGGCCTACCCAGCTTGCACAGTATTTTAAGACATTACGGACCTTTTTTACTGCTAGGATTTCTTTAACTTCTTATTCTTCGTCCTTAGCAATCTGGATTGGCGGCGGGGGGTCGTTATACTGTCTAGGTAGTAGATTATCCGCAGCCTTTTATAGCCGGTCTGGAGAGAAGACGGGGTGGATCCTTATTAACTCTGGTAGCTTAACCTTAAAAGAGTGTCCTACCTTTTAAAGAGTCTTGTATGGGCCAGCCATTTAGTGGTCTAACTTGCGGCTTAGCCTTTAGGTTTTCCAGTTCTTTATTAACACCCATACCTTATCTCCTACTTAGAAGTCTTCCTTGTAACAATGTCGGTTTATATTAAACTCCTTTTTTTCTTACGCCTTTCTTATAATTGTTTAAGCAGTCTTCCAGGCTCTATATATTCTCTTAGCAAATGCCCGGGCCTCTTTATAGCTAAGGCGTTTGTGGGCCATAGTGGGTTCTGTAGGCCTATCCCAATTAAAGGACGTTCGTGGTGTATACCCGTAGAGTAGTTTAAATGGGGACATCCCTATACTATTATAGGGGAGTGTAAGCTGCGCGTAGTCTATTATAGGTAGTAATTCCAACTAGTTGTCCTAATAGTAGTCTATAAAGGGCCGTAGTTACTAGTTAAGGTACTAATTTATAATCTCGGTTTAGCCATTAATCTAAGGGTGGAATGCAGTAGAGAGCTTAATCTTAATCCCAAGGATACGGCAGAGTTTATTCCAGAAATCTAATATAAACTAGGGGCTATGGTTAGAGACAATTAATTTAGGGGCGCTGTAGAATCGATAGATGTTGTTAATGTAGAGGCAGGCTATATCCTTTGCAGTTATGGTCTTAAAACAAGGGAGGGAGACGGATTGCTTGCATAGTCGGTTAACTACTACAAAGGCTGCATCGTGGCCGTAGGCGTCCTTTGGAAATAACTTAAAGTCCATAGTAATATATTGCCAAGGGCGTTCTGGAACTAGCAGCGGTTATAGCTACCCAGAAGTTTAATCCCTAGGGGCATTTGCGTATTTATAGGCGTAGCAGTTTCTAACAAATTAATCCATATTAGATAGAAGTCCTCGCCAGTAGTAACGGGGCGCTAGTAGTTAGTGGGTTTTGTTACAACTAGGGTATGCCGTAGAGACTTAACAGTGGGCTTTACGGATTAACTCTGTCTATAGGTTATTAACATCTGGAACTATAAGCCGTTTTTAGTATAGAAGCAGTCCTTCTTCTATTTCCAAATTAGGGTCCTCCTTCGCGGCTTAGTTACGGAGGGCCTTTAGGGAGTTAGCTATGCGGTTCGCAGTTAGGATGCAGTTAACTAGCCCTATTAGTTCATCCAAGACTGCTCCCTCTAAGGGTGCTAGCTCATTCCGTTCAGAGTCTAGTTCTTTAAGAATTTGCAGGTTAAGCTATTTGGGATAGAGGAGGGCGCGCGTCCGGTATTGGGTCTTTAGCTTATCCTAGGGTCCTATATCTTGTTCCCTTTAGGTTAGTGCATTAGCTTTAGTGTTTTACTTGCTAGAACGATATATAATTATAAAGAAGAATTTGGAGAGTATTTTGGCCTAGTGGGCTTATTGTCCAGTAAGCTGCTTTATAATTATAAAGTACTCTAGGGCTTTATAATCCGTATATATCTTAATCTAGGAGTTCGTGCCTTTAAGCTCTGCGCGCCATTAGGACAATAATTGGATAATAGCTAGTATTTCTTTATTATATACCTCATAGTTACACTTAGCTGGGTCCATTGTTTTCAAGAAGAAGGTAATAGGGTACTATTTACCGTCTGGATATAACTATAATAGGATTCCCACTACAACTCCGTTGGAAGCGTCCGTCTCTAACCTTAATTTAAGGTCTGGGTTATAGTAACAAAGGATTAGAGAAGAGATAAGCCGATCTTTTAACTCTCTAAAGGCTTCTATATAGTCATTATTAAAGACAAAAGGTATATCTTTCCAGGTAAGTCGTATAAGAGGCGTTGCCACTACTCCGTAGTTACGGATAAATTGGTAGTAGAAATTATAAAAACCTAGGAAGGACTAGATACCCTTTACAGTACAAGGGGGCTACCAGTTACGGATTGCGTTAACCTTCTTAGGGTTGACTTTGATCCTATCTATACTTACTATAAACCCAAGGTACTTTGTGCGTTTTACCCCAAATTTATATTTCTTAATATTAACTTGCAAGCCTACGTTCTGTAATCTCTCTAGGACCTTCTTAACATAAACTTGGTGCTTAAGTTTGTTATCCAAGTATATAAGGATGTCGTCTAGGTATGCCGTGCAGAATTTATTAAGGTAATTAAAAAGAACGTCATTTATATACCTTTGGTACATAGCCGGTCCGTTTGTTAGTCTAAAAGGAAGAACTTTGTATTTATAGGACCCATAATAGGTATAGAACGTTGTTAAATCTTTAGATATAGGGTTTATCCTAATTCAGTGGAAAGCTTGGCGGATATTAAGTTTAGTAAAGATCTTTGCCCGGCTTAGATATGTAAGGGTTTCGTCAATTAAAGGAATAAGATACCGATCCTTTTAAGTAATAGTATTTAGCTTCTAATAGTCAATATAAAAACAAAGGCCTCTACTAGGCTTTTTTATAAATAGGATAGGGGAAGCAAAAGGGGCTTGACTTGGCTTAATAAACCCTTTATCAAGGTTATCAATTAAGTACTACTTTATTGCTTTTAGCTTGTCTATTAATTGTTGGTAGAGGGGGCTATAGCCTAGCAAGTTATTAGCTTCTAATTAAATCTTATAATCATATGTCTGGTAAGGGGGTAACTTATCCGAAGCCACCCTTAAGAATGCGTCCTTGTACTTGGCATAGATAGTAGAAAGGAGACATTTAACCAGTTCTTTATTAGTTTCCTTAATTAGCTTTTCTTCCCTCTTGTTAATAATCTGGTTAATCTTATATAGGCTTATTATAAAGACCTCATTGTCCTTCTAGTATATATTAAAGTAGAATGCTATAGCGCTAATTACAGCAATGTCTACTATAGGGGGGTTACATAACACTGGGGGCGTGCGTGACCTTAGGGCCCTCCGGGGTATTGGTGTTGTTATTACTCCTTTTAACTCCTATTATATCTTTTAAAAGTTATCCCTTATATCTTATTGGTACGTTCTTTTCCACACCGGTCAGATCTGTATAATTTGGACGTTGTCTATGCCACTATCTATCCCACTTCTATAGGTAGAGTCCTCCTTGAACATAGCGCTTTGGGAGAGTATCTTTGTTAGTATAAAGTTCTTTCCAGCTTTGCGGCGGGCGTCTTCTTAGGTAAAGGCTAGGTCACGGGCCCAGACATCCTGCTGGTATATAGGGTTAGACTTCGCGGCTAGTGTCTTGCGGTTAGTTCGGATTTCTCTAACAAAGGAGGGTAATTTTGGCCTATCCTCCGGCCAGACAAACTGTCTTTGTTATACGTTCAGCCAAATATTAAAGTAGGATATCCATTTTTAGCTGAGGATTATATCGTGGGACCCTAGGTCTAAGATGCAGAAGGGGATACCGTATTAATATCATCCATTAAGGGAGATATATAACTTTAGGACGTGGGTAACCAGCTTACCGGCTTAGCCGTTATAGCCTTTTACCTAGACAGGCTTCTCTAGTAGGGTAGCTTTTACATTTAGAAACTTGGCAACGTTAATTACACAGGCAGTGTTTATAAAGGCAAAGCTATTTGCTCTAGTGTTAATAAGGGCAGTTAAGTTAACTCCATATCCATTTTAAGATACTATATATAGAACCGTGAAGTGTGTCACAGTACGTGCAGAGGGTCAACGAGGTAACTGTGACTGTGTATTATTGACAAACGATGTCGTGTAAGGATCTATGTACAGGAGACGAGGCAGGTATATATACGTGTTGCTCAGGGGTCAGGTCCGTGCTCATGCATACGCGTAGCCATAACAACGCGTCAGGTCAGTGCCGTGACAAAGTGTTTTCCACCTATTAACTAACTTAGATTAATCTCTTTAAGATCAATAGGATACCCTAGGGGGGAGTCTTTCCCTAGGGTTCTTCTTTTCCTAACTTATTAGACGTTTCTCCTTCCTCTATCTCCTTAATATCCTTTAGTTCTGGGTAAGATAAGGCAAAGTAACCCTCCTTATTGCAGTTATAGCAAGTGGCTGTGGTAGGGTTAATTAGGGTATTGCGACAAGTACTGGTTGAGGTTATAGTATATAGCTAGTCAGGCGAGGCTCGCCAGTGCGTAGTTGTGACCGCTTTTAGTATAGCAGTAGTTGTGGCTGGTCTTCCTACTCCAGCTCCCGTAGGGGTGGCGGGTAAGCTTTGATTGCTATAGGGTCGCTTCTACTAATCTAAACAGGCGTTAATCCGCTTTAGCTCTAAGTCTAATAATAGGCAACAAGCTACAAGTCTTTTGTAGGTTGGTAGGTTGTCTAGAGTTATAGTAATCTTCTCTTGTAGCCTGATTGTTAGTTTATTATAAAGGTCTAATTAGTAGTTTTTAAGAGGGACCTGGCCTTCTCCTATAAGGTGTAAGAATTAAGTTTGGAATTCGGTAAAGGGTTAGTTTAGCTTTATTATTAGGCGGTTATAGTTATACTAAGCGTCCCGTACTTTGTTTAGGTTGATATAGATAGCCGCTAGGTGCTGCAGCATCTTATTAACAGATATAAATCGGACAGGAGAGTTATCTTTAAACTTAGCTTAAAGGTAACGTTAGGTGTCCCCTATAGTTCGGCCAAAAAGGTAGAGCATTTTGGCCTCTTTAGAGGGGAAATAGTTATAGTTAATTTAGAGTTTTCCTCGTACTTGGATCCTCCAGTTCTTAAAGGTAGGGTCTATCCCATTAGATAGTAGTTAAGGGTTAGGAAGCTTAACGGATTTTAATTACTTTATTATTATGTCCGTACTTCCTAGTGTATCACATTTGGTTAAGTAAATGGGTTAACTAAGGCTTTGTAAAGGGGAGGCTGGGCTGCTTTATAAGGCAGCAAGGCTTTTTAGGATCTCCTTTAGAGTCTCTTATGTGCTTTAGGCTTAAAGATAATCGACCTTCTAATTGGCCGCGAGGGCGCGAATCTGTTCGCGTACATCTGTAACATTGTTATTGTCTTTAATTTCTGATCCTAATTAGATCTCGTGTTCCTCTTAGGTGGAGGTAGGTCTTTTAAATAAGCTCGCTTTAGGTGCTATTATTAGCCTCCTAGGGTTTATCGGTTTTGTGCGCTTTGGTTTTAATTCTGGGGGTACAGGTCCAGTCCTACTTGGCTTATAAAGTGGGATATTATTAAGGCCTTCCCAGGCAGTATAAAGTTGTTCTGGTGTCTAAGTATAGCGCGTTAACGTATCATTGCAGATGAAGTTTCTTTTAATATGTGGGGATATTATTGAGGCCTTCCTAGGCAGTGTATGGAGAGCTTAGTATAATATGACGGCTTGCATAAATGCCCCTAAACCGAAGCTTGTGGATTGCTATCTAATAAAGATACTAAGCTAAGGAGAAGAAAAGAAGGGGGACGTAAGGACTATAGTAAACATATATAAAGGGGCAGCCGCCAAGGCGCTAGCGGTAAGCGAGCCAATTGTAGGTTGGTAGAATATGGCAGTAGCATAGCAGAATTTGGCAGGTAACGCGCTCTAGCACCGTCACATATAAACTTAGTAGAAGGGGGTATTTTCTATAGCAATTTAATACCAGACCATTTCTTAGTAAGTACCTATAGCAATATTAAAGGCTATAGTTAACTCCCCTAGCCCTTAAACCTTAATACTATGCTTAAATTAATTTGATTAATGCCGTAAACGCTCTAGCTTAGCCTATTCCATATATATTTCTCCTATAGTATATTAAAACTACTACTAGGTAAAGACTTGTACCTACTTTTATGGATAGCTCGCTTAAAAAACTCACGATAATTATAGTAGAATTCTGAAGTATATAGGTGCTAGTAATAGATCTACGCATTTAAAACGGCCTATATAAGCTTAATTAGATTAAAGTATAGTAAGTATAGTAGCAGATAGCAAAGGATATAGCCCTCCTCTTTAATAGTAGCTAGAATCTACGCGTTAATATAAACCTTAAGTTATTTATTATAATTACCATAGTTTAATTTAGATATTATTTATAAAACGTAGAAAATAGATAGCTGTGTAGCTACCTAATAAAGTCGTTAATATAAAAGTAGCCTTTATAGGCTTAATGGCAAACTTAGCTATTAATTGTTATAGCCGCGTAGATACTCTAAGTATCGCCCTTTTAAGGATCGCCCTAATAATACGCCTCCTTACTAACTAAAGCTCGCCCTCTCATCTAAATAATATTGGAGTAAATAAAGAAGAATATATTGTTCTATTTATAACGAATATAGGCCTTAATATAGGCCTATATCTATAAAGTCCAAAGTAATTACTACGGATACTAACTAAAAAGAGAAATAAAGGGAATCTATTTATATAAGCAGGAAACGTATATAGAGGACTTTTTTAGAACTGTTATTATATATATAAGGCCTAATAGGCCAGCTATATTATATAAGGTAATTTTCGGTATTATATATAGTAGTTTAACTAATATATAGCTATTCTATAATAGTATTTAGTCGCTAGCCTAATTTAAGTAGACGGACTATATCTGCGTAATAAGTAGGATTAATATAAGGCACTATAATACTAGAAAACGCGATAGGGCAAATAGTAGGACGACGTCGGCTTTAACTTACTAACTAATAATAGAGTTATGTTAATAATAAGGCGCGTTTAATGTGGAAAATGGGCTATCTTATAGTTTTATAGGTTAGATTAGGTGCAAAATTCGGGGATCTATATACTAAGGATCCTAATTTATTTTTCAAACGACTAATTACAGCAAGTTGCCGTAAATTGCTAAAATTGCAACTTACGTAGGTTTTGCAGACCCCAATTTTCGGCTGCAACAACGTGCCCAAAAAAATCCTAATATTTATTATTATTACTGCCACTATTATAAAAGTCCCCGTTAAATAGAGCTGTTTAATATTAACCTTTTATTAAATATTAGGTAGGTAAGGTTACCAAAGGTATAGAGACTTAAGTAGTATAATATATAGTAGGGAGATGTCTAATATTGTTATAGATATACTTATTAAGTTAAGACTATAGTTATTAATTATGCCCTCCTTTTTAGTAACTGTTGGTAACACAAGGTGATATTACGTAGTTACAGTTTGTAGCTAGTATAATATTATTCTATTCTTTTCTCCTACTTGAGGAAGGGTGAGGAGCTTAAGGCTCCTCGCCACGCTAGTGTGACGGGCTCATATAAATGCTTCTGAACCGAAGCTTGTAGATTGCTACTATATAAGAATACTAAGCTAAGGAGAAGAAGAAGAAGAATCGTTTAGGGGTAGTAGGTAGGCATGTCGCGAGGGCCGCTAAGGCGCTAGTAGTAAGCGGGCCAATAGCGATTTTATATACCGGGCATGGAAAATCCTGATTGGTTAAATATGGCCGGTGACGCGCTCTAGCACCGTTACATTTCCCCCCCCTCCCAAAAAAGCCTGCCCTTAGGCTTTGTCTGAGTTCTTTATTATTGTCTAAATTATTATAGTTATCTAACCCCTCTTCCTAGTATTTAACCCAGCTATCTAACTTGCGTGGTAGTCTAGGGAGGTCTAGGTGGGCTAGGTGGAAATCTCGTAGCTTATAGGGAGAGTACTTAAAATTGGATGTAGGGTACCATTCTAGATCTTCATTATGACCTACCCAGCTTACACAGTATTTTAAGGTACTACGGTCCTTCTTTACTGCTAAAATCTCTTTAACTTCCCATTCTTCATCCTCTACAATCTAAATTAGTGGCGGGGGGTCGTTGTACTGTCCAGGTAATAGGTCATTTGTAGCCTTCCGCAATTAGTCTAGAGAAAAGACAGGGTGGATCTTTATTAACTCTGGTAGCTTAACCTTAAAAGAGTGCCCTACCTTTTTAGGGATTTTATAGGGGCTAGCTATTTAGTGGTCTAGCTTATAGCTTGGCCTCTAGGTTTTCTAGTTCTTCGTTAACACTTATACCTTATCTCCTACATAGAAGTCTACCTCGCGGCGATATTGGTTTACATCGGACTCTTTCTTCTCTTGTGCCCTTTTTATAATTGCTTGGGCAGTCTCCTAGGCCCTATATATTCTCTTAGCGAATATCTGGGCCTCTTTATAGCTAAGGCGTTTACGGGCCGTTATATATCCTATAGGTCTATCCCAATTAAAGGATATTCGTGGCCTGTATCCATAGAGTAACTTAAATAGCGACATTCCTATACTATTATAAGGGAGCGTAAGCTGTGCGTAGTCTATTATAGGTAGTAGTTCCAACCAGTTGTCCTAGTAGTAGTTAAT
>Ga0307507_10005622_pt1 | contig 20389 bp, 8 predicted proteins | sample 7_EM_MG_FD_207223 | JGI IMG/M metagenome (GOLD analysis project Ga0307507, IMG submission 207223) | Populus trichocarpa ectomycorrhiza microbial communities from riparian zone in the Pacific Northwest, United States - 7_EM | ecosystem: Host-associated > Plants > Roots > Unclassified | place...
ATATTGCAACAATTATTTCTTAGCCAATATGGCTCCAATTGATGACGCGCTGGAGTCGTTAAAATCGCTGAAACCTGGAGAACAACCTAAATTTACTCAGGTTGTGAATGAGTATAGGTGTAACCGATCAACGTTGTTAAAGCGCTGGCGGGGGTGCAGGACTTAATGGCTCAGAAACTTGAAAATTCACGACTTCTTAACACTACGCAGGAAAAAGAGCTCCTATTATATATCGATAATCTAACCGCTCAAGGGCTACCTCCTACACGGCAAATGATACGCAATTTTGCGTCTAATATAGGTCGTCAACAAGCTGGTAGATCGTGGGTTGACTGGTTTATTAAGAGGCATGACATTGACTTGCTATCGCGATGGGCATCCGGAGTAGATACGTAAAGAAAACGAGCTGATTTAGCCTTTAAATACGCATTATATTTTAAGCTACTACGACACAAAATCAATTAATACAATGTGGATCCACGGCATATATATAATATGGATAAGAAGGGCTTCCTAATTGGTATACTAGCAAGGATGAAGCGGGTGTTCTCCTAGAGGAGATATAAAGAAGGAGGCATACGGCAGATGATCCAGGACGGTAATCGCGAGTGGATAACTATAATTGCCTATATTTGCGCTAACAGAAGTTCTCTTACGCCTACACTAATCTATTAGGCTATTTCTGGAAAGATACAAAACACCTAGTTACAGGATTTTGATCCTGCAGTACATAAGGCCTTTTTTACCTTATCACCAAGTGGATGGACAAACAACGATTTAGGGCTGAGATGGCTTAAATAGGTATTTAATCGCGAAACAAAAACCAAGGCCCGTCGATCTTATCAACTTTTAATATTAGATGGCCATGGATCGCACGTTACAATGGATTTTATAAAGTATTGTGACGACAATAGGATCCTACTAGCAATATATCCACCTCATTTAACCCATACGCTGCAGCCTCTTAACGTTTGTATGTTCAAACCTCTCTCATCAGCTTACTCATCCGCCCTGGCCGATTTTATGGATAAATATTAAGGTCTATCAGCCATTTCTAAAAGAGATTTCTTCTGCCTATTTAATAAGGCCTGGCAAGCCTCTTTTAAGTCAAAAACAATCCTATCAGCCTTTAAAAAGTATAGGCTCCATCCTTTTAATCCACGGGGAGTCCTATCTTAATTTAATCAAGATTAGGACGATCCGCCTTCTTCAAGTGAAAGTTCTAGCTCAGTACTCAGCGCTAGAGACTGGAGAAAAATAGAGCGACTTCTATGCAAGGTTGTAACTAATATTTATAATAAACGCTCTTGCCAACTCAGTTAAACCATCCACTCTATATCAGTGCGCAATATACTACTAAAAAGTAAGAATGATCAACTCCGAGAGGCCCTAATTAATAAGAAAAAGAAGCGACAGCATGGCAAGGCTCTCCTACTCAAAGCACCCCCTTAATACGACGGCGGCACAATCTTTTGGTCACCAAATAAAGTACAGGAGGCTCGCGATCGACAGGCATAAAAGGATACTAATAAGAAGGCTCTACAACAACAAAAGGAGGCAGATCAGATACGCAAGGAGGCTGAGAAGGCTGAGAAGGCTCGCATACTAGATAAGAGGAAACGTAATCGCGCAATTGCAAAGGAGATTAAGCTCCAAACAGCGGCTAAAATACAGGCGCGCAAGCTAGCCAATAAGCCTTCAGTCCTACACAAAAAGGACTCTAAATATAAAGGCAAATTAAAGGCAATTATGCCAGAAACATCCACTGATGAGCAGGAGGAGGATGAGGAGGATAGTGATGAGGAATCGGTGGTGGAGATGGCTGCTCCCACCCCTGCTCGATTGCGCCGCACAAGGCGTATCAACCTCCCTAAGAGGTATCGCAATTAATTTGACAATCGCATAAAAGTTTCCATAATCGATTGATTGTTACTCTAAAAAATTAGATCAAATTACGATATATATAGAGCAGTGTAAGAGATGGATGGATTGGATCTAGATCCAAATCCAGTTAGCCTCAAATCCATTAAATCTATTGGATCTGGATTAAGATCTAAACTTCATCCATTCCTAGGGCACGTTCGATAACTTTTTGGACACTACTAGCCATACACCCCCTAAATAATACGCGCACACCCCTAAATTAATACGCATACACCCCCTACCTTATTTGGTTTAGACGCTTTCTTATTAAGTTAGAATATCACGTGCGTTTAACTTATTTGCGCCTATATTGCGAAAATTAAAGTGCAAGTCTACAGTAGCTAGTATTTTACTTAAATGCTAAGGGCTCTCTATAAATAGATCTGTTAACGCGATTAGCAATTATAGAGCTAGTTATAAAGTTAATTAGCTAACTGCTATAACGCTCTATAATTACAGGCTCTTAGATGCAAAGTAGAGGTGTTAATTTAGGTCCTACCGGGCGCAGGCGTAGGCGCGGGTAGGGCTTAGGCGTAGGTGTAAAGCAGAGGTAGCAGCACCTAAATTTAGTTTGCGTAACGCCTTATAAAGTACTGCGCAATCTAATTAATTAACTTAGGCGCGATTTAGATTTAGACTCTATTACTTATACTATAACTAAAATTAAGACTTAATCGTGATATTATAGTTATAAAACTTATATAGCGCGCACTTTGATTTTCGCAATATAGGTATAAATAAGTTAAACGCACATAATATTTTAACTTAATAAGGAAGCGTCTAAACCAAATAAGGTAGGGGGTGTATGTGTATTAATTAGGGGGTGTGCGCGTATTATTTAGGGGGTGTATAGCTAGCAGTATCTAAAAAGGTATCAAACGTGCCCTAAGAATGGATAAAGTTTGGATCTAGATCCATATCCACGCCACCAATGGATTAGGCGTGGATTAGTGGATTAATGGATCCCGATCCAATCTCGATCCATCCATCTCTTACACTGATATAGAGCTGTATAGCCTTAAAAGTTGTGGGTTGAAACACCAAAAATCGTGCGTCAGGTGAGGGCGTGCGTTAAGCGAATTTTCTCAGTATCCCTTTTCAACCGCACTGCTATTCCAATCACATACCGAACCATTGTCCTAATTGGTATGTCTTTCCAACCTGGGACAACGGTCCGTCTCCCTTCCTCCATCACGAGGTCATGTAGCTTTGCCCAGCTAATTATCTGCCCGTCCCCAACTGTTCATCCTGCAACGACTCTCGAGAGAACTTCCCAGGACTTGCGCTCTATGGCGTGCCACACAGACCCACCCTCAAGTGCGTTATCGTTACATATCCCCAGAAGCTTCTGAAAGGCAACGAGAAGAGCAGACTTGCTGAAGGCGATTGCGCGGGCAGCCGGCACACCCCGCCAACCTTAACAAGCTCCGCCCGCGCGTCCAAGAGCATCTATGAGGCACCGACTGGCACGTCGGTGATGGCATTTGCTAGTTCAGATTGAGCATCGTCGCCTCTCCTGGCTGTTGAGTCGTAATAGAAAATGGACATCTTGGCGCCGCTTGTTGAATGCTGAATACCACAACCCGCAGTGAGGAAAATCTCTAACCTTTAGGAACTGAAGAGGGGCGAAACGGTCGATCCTGGTGTGAAATAGGTGGGCGGGAAACCATGATGGGAAGAGCTCAAGCGAAGAAGAAAGTTATTTCGTGTGTTGGTGTAACGCGAAATCGTTCACTCTTAGCTCAGATGTTCTTATTTTTCACCCCCATCAAAAGCTTTATCACCATGAAAACCCTACATATTGTGATGTGGGTATTATATTTCGCACTTGCAGGTTCACTCTCCAGCGTTCCAAAAGGCCTACGGAGGATAAGGTTCCTAGCTCATTGATTTCTAACCGTACCATATACTATTCTGCCGACTGGCCTGGTTGAAGGAACTTTCTCTCCACTGTGCTTCGCCTTTGCCGTGAAGAGATTCGGGACGGACATCCGTATGAGGAGTTTTCAAAGGCGCTATGAAGGTATCTGAACGACCTGTTTAGGTTGGGGGTGATGCCAATCTTGGCGAGCGCTCGCTGGAACGGCATTTTAAGGCAAGGAAGATAGGCTGCTAAGATGCCGAAAAATTCCTCGGTGCAAGTCCAGTTGCACATCGAAATGGCCGCTTGAGGTATCTCCTCGTCCCAGTGTTTCACGATAATCGTCTTTCTAATCGAGGCAGTACTAGCGAATAATCCCATAGCCATTAATACAAACACCAGAATCTTGTCTTGAACTAGTCTGTGAAGCTTCGTGAGGAAAGACAGTGGAACAAGAGACAGGATGATGTCGGTGGCAATATCAATGTATGCGTTTGTGACAGAGGCGGCCCGGAGTGCTTCAGGACTCAGACATTTTGCTCTAGCAATATGGGGGTTCCACGGGACTGCGATTGGCCAGCTGTCAACCAAAATCGAATTTGCTTACCCTGTTTCGGTTGCCTACCACCCATGTCTCACCGCCCTATGTCTTACCACCCCCCTCCTTTGCTGCCTGCATCTGCCTTATATAAAGGGCTTCTAGAGCCAGCTTGAATCGACAGAGTTCTCATTCTGAAATGTCCGGTCAACATCAACGTTGAAGAAGTATGAATATAGTGTTGCCAATGACAAAGAAATACTTGCACTCTAATTATGGCATAGAGTGACACCTTCCAGCCTGTTGCGTGCAAAAAGCGTAGAAGTATAAGGGCTACACTAAGTGTCTGAACAAGGTTTCGCAATGCAGTCGCACGCGATCACGTGAGCTAAGCGAGCTCAGGAAATCCACCAAATTCCACCTGTAGAATAGGAGAATCAATTAAGCATCAATCAAATCAGTTACCACCCCAATACTATTGCAATAGCGATACGTATCACCGGAAGTGATATGAACACTGATCAGTGATCACAGATTAGGAGACGTATCATCTACGAAGAGAGACGAGCTCGATCAGTCCCTGCTACAGGCCTCTACCGATCTCGTTTGCTAAGGAGTATTAGTCGACATGTATTTGAAAAGTTAACCCCTATCTAATAGGTCCTTAATTCTTTATATACAGCCCTTAGGTATTTAAGAAACCAACCCCTATCTAATAGGCCCTTAGTTCGTATTTATTACGCATTTTGTACTACTTAGATTACGTTAAGGAGCATTAGTTAACGTATACTTAAAAAGTTAACCCCTATCTAATAGGCCCTTGGTTTACGTCTATTACGCATTTAAATTTAATAAAAGTTAAGCACTTGCGTTCATTACGCATTTTAATTAGTTCGCGTCGATTACGCGTATTTATTATTTAGAACCTAAAATTAAACTTAATAAGGGTTATAAGATAAGAATTAATAAATTAGATATTAGGGCATAAGTTAACGTAAGATAGAAGAAATGAGGTAAGGGCATTAACCTATAATCCGATAAAACCACTATAGAGGATATTAATAAATTTATAAAGTTTAAGATCCTAAAATATAAAGCCTACAATTTTAAAGATAATAAACTATAGGAGGTCTATAAGGAAGATTTTAATAACTTTATACTATAAACCTTTAGGGATTGTAACTAATACGGTATTTAAAAGCTTTGAACGTTCCTATAGACTAATAGCGTATAGGTAAGGAAGTATAGGAATACTATAGTCCCTAAATTGCTATTTAACGCCTTATAAGAAGAAGACACTATAGAATAAACTAAGCTTAAGATTAGGGAATATATAGCAACTAAAGGAGAGTTTAATTTAGGACGAATTAAATACCTTCTTAAGAATAACTTTACTAGTACTATTAAAAACCTAACCTTATAATCCATAATTAAAACCATAATCTTAATCTTACTAACTATAAACCCTGCCCTACTTATAATACGACCTATAAACCCTATTCTACCTATAATACTACCTATATAACTAATTTTACCAGTATAAGCTACCTTATTAATATAATAAAACCAACCCTATATTAATCTGCTAATATTAATAGAACTACCCAGGTAGAGCTAGGGTTTTAGTAAGAAGTTAATAAACCTTATAAAGATATATATGGAAGACAATAAGTATAGTGGAGAAGATAACAATTTTAACTTTAAACTTACTATCTTTTATAAACTCTATAGTAGAGCTAATATACCCTAAGAAGCTAAAGTTAAAGCCTACTCTATAATATTACGCGGCTTAGCACTTAACTACTACTATACTAACCTTAAGAATGTCACTCTAACCCTTTTATTTAACTAAATCTATAATGCTATATGTAATTACTTTAAGGGACCTAAGTATAGGCGTAGTATATTAGGGTAATGGAACTTAATAACCCTAAGGTCTATAATAAGCAAAGGCGAGAATATTAGAAAATTAACCCTAAACTGCCTGTAATTACTTATTAAAGAACTAAAACACCTCTAATATGGTCTTAACCTAGATTTACGCACTAATAAGTTCCTCTATAACAACTTAAAACTTATTAACGCTTACTAGGAGTTACTAGCTTATTAATATACCTACTTTAAACCTTTTAATAGCCTAACTAGTCTAACTAATAACTTATAATTCTCTATTATAATATTTAAAAAGTTAAATAGTAAAAACCCCTAAGTCTTTTTTACTGACCGCCGCTACTATAGATAATACCCCTAATTACCTTATAGAATATAATTATCCTTATCTGGCCGATATGCATTATTAAAGAAGCGCTGCTTTGTCTGCTATAAGGAAGGTTACTAGTTATCTATATACTTAAGAGAAGAACGCAATAAATTAAGGAAGAAGTTTAAGGGTAGACTTAACCGCTACTTTAATAAGCACGCTAAGTGATATATTACTAAGTATAAGGGAATAGATTATAATAATAAACTTAACTTAGAATCTACTAATAACGTAATAGAAGCCCTTATAATTGATACTAAGTTACCACCATCTCTAACTTAGTAATAGACTAAATTATTCTTTATCTCTGTTAGAACGATATAGCATAAAGGAGCCATTAATACTATAACTAACTTAGCGGACTAATCCTTTACCTATATAATTACCGGCACTAACCTAACTACTTACTATAATAATGACTTAGACCTATTTGCCTATATTACTACTAGCTAATATACCTCTAACAAGTTCTATAGAGTAATAATTAATACTAAAGCTTTAAAGAGATTAATAGTAGGTTATAGATAATACCTTGTATATAGGAAGACCTATAATACCGTTATTAACACCTTAAAGGCCGGCGCTATTAATATCTAGTTTAGTATTAGTTCTACCTCTTCTATTAGCTCTATTATAGCTAATATACTAGTTAGTAATATTAAGTTTTATATTATAAAGGCCAACATACCCTTCCTACTACATCTTGCAGATATAAATATACTAAAGGTCTATTATAATAACCTTAAGAACGTCCTAGTTACCCTAATAAAATTAGTACTAGTGGTTTACTAATTTGGCTACCCCTTCTTACTATATAGGAAGAGTTACTATAGTTATTTATAACCCATTTATTTAATCAAAACCCTTACTACCTAACTACTACTAAACTTCGCTAACTCTACCGCCGCTTTAGATATCTATTAGCAAACAAGCTATATAAGATATTAAAACACTTTAGCTATAATAACGTTAACAAGCGGGTTATTAACTATCTTACTAAGTACTATTCCCACTGCCAGAAACATAGCAAATCCCCTAGATAGTTTAAGTTTATATTATAAGAAGACCAAGATTCTAATTTTAACTATTCCATCTTTATAAATATTATATATATTAATGGAAACCCTATTCTTTATACTATTGATAAAGCTACTAGATTTTAAGCCGCGAGATAGCTATGTAATATCTCCGCAAAGTATACCTGGGATATCTTATAACTCTGCTAGATTGACACCTATATTAGACTACCTAACTATATTACCTATAATACCAGAAAGAACTTTATAAGTAAAGAGTTTTAACAGCACGCTATGGTAATAGCTATATTAACTAAAAACGTCCTAGTAAAAGCTTACTAGTCTATTAAAATGGTAGAAAGAGCTTATTTAACACTATATCAAGTATACTAGATAATTATAAGGGAGCTATAGAACTTAGGAATAACTAAAGAATTAGCTTTATAAATAGTAGTAAAGGCCGCTAATAACACAGCTAGCCTAAATAGCTTAGTCCTAATACTTTTTATCTTTGGTACCTACCCTTAAATAAGTAAACTTAACCTACTAGCACCCTCTATTATATAGTAAGTGGTAGCTATAAAGAAGGTAATAGAGGAGATTGTAAGGATTAGGGCAAAAGAAGTAAGTTAATAATATACTAAACTAATAAAACGGTCTATCTATTACTATAATCCACAACCTCCCCCTTAACTTAGATGTACTTATTGTAACGGGACTAGCCCAGTTACAGTAGGAATGTCTCGGTGAAACACTCAACAGATGACTGTATAAAACTGTTCGTAACTGTTTATAACTGTCTGCAACTATCTATAACTGTCTGCAACTGTCCGCAATTGTCCGCCGTAATCTACCATTTTCCACTAAGTTCCGCCAACTCGATTAAATTCCACCAAATTCCACTAACATAATAGAATTTGGTCGAAACTTATTAAAATCCACGTGGGCTTGTGCCCATACGTCTACTGCCAAGACCCTAAATATTTAGTTACAAGTTTCCTATATTCCTTTCTCTTCTTTACATAATATCTTGTACTCTGCAAGAGCTATATACCCATAGATTTAGATAGAATTTATATTATTCCTTTAAATCTTCCCTAAAGCCTCTTCACGCCCTTATATTACATTGCGTTAAAACAATTATTATTAAAATAGCAAACAAACCTAAATCCCTTTTAATAACCATAAGTATTATAACCCTAGTTAGGGAACAGTTAACCATAATGCAACAGTCCTTTATGGAAGCCTTAGCTTAGTAGCGGGCTGCACTAAAAGCCCAACACCAGTAATTAATGGAAGCACTCCGCGAAGAACTCCATAACGTTAAAGCACCTATATTATAGACCCCAATAACAACACCTATAAATAAGATTAATATAACAGTATTTAAACCTAGCCCGTTAAATAAGAAAACAGAACTAGTAATAGTAGCTTAACCCATATATATAACAAACTAAATACCTATTACAAAATCTAAAAAGCTCCCTAATTCTCTAATATTTAGTAGAAACTAAAATAACCCATATCCTTTTATAACCAAGCTCTGTCTTAAACTCTTAATAAACTATAACTAATACCCCACTAAAGCTAGCAACATTAGCTATGGAATATCTCGTTTAAGCAAGAACGCTGTATAAACTATAGATCTATTCTTCTATAATAGCACCTTTATTAATTTTAAAATCTTTATCTCCCTACTAGAACAAACGTATAATAACGCCAGCCGCGAATATATAGCTGTCACTAAACTTAAAAACCTATAATAATGGAACCAAGAATTTACCAGCTTTTTTTCGGAATTTTTAGGCCTTATTAGCAAACTAGATTAGAATAAAGCCGCTAAAGTTACTACTCTTTAATAAGCTATTTTAGATAAGATTAGAGCCTAGTTAGTAGGTAGGAAACTGCTAAAAGACCTACCTAAATTCGCTATAATATATTAACAAATTAATAAGGACCTTTAATATAATAAATAGACTTGTTCTCTAAAGCTAACCACACCTCATGTTTAAAACTTTATAAAACTAATATATACCCCAAAACGCGATCCCTCTCTAAACCCAAAAAGTCCTATATACAACCCTATGGACCTTAATACCACTCAATCTTATATACCCTTGGGAACTAACGAACGAAGAACTTAAGCCACAAATAGAAAATGCTTTGGATATGGTAAAAAAGGATATATTTAAAGGAATTGCCGAACTTACCCTTTTAAAAAGGTCCGCTGTAGTTCCTCCCAGATATTAAATCGCACTTATTCTTTAAGCTGTACTTATTCCTTAACTCGTACTTATTCTATAAATTATACTTAGTCATTATAAAGTATCTTACCTTTAGTTAACTTAGAAAACAAATCGTCCTAGGGCCAAGTCGCGCCTTAGGATAAGAAGTGGAAGAGCATAAGTATCTAGTGTTACGAACGCTTTAAGTACGATGTTACGACTACTTGGGGAAGAGTCGCAGGAAGCTAGTTGGTTGATATAGGCATGGTCTAGGATGGATCCGGTGGAACCATGTAACGAGGAATGGTAAGCGAGTTACATAATATTATACGCAGTGTATAAGGTATACGCAGTATACGTCCACGTATAATACGTATAACACGTACCTTACATATAAGAGAGGATTTCTTAGGAGTATAGTTGTGTATTTAAAGGACCTTAGTCCCTACCGTAGATAGTTCTCTCCTTATAGTAAATCTTAGAATACAATTGGAGTTAATCTATTAGGCAACCACTCCACCAGTTATTATTACGTTGTTGTTTTTGTCGTACCTATATACCTAGCCTAATAATAGAACCTACTGTAGTCTAAGCTATAAGGTTCCGTTACACATTCACTACTAAGGTTACGGTATTGGAACAAAATTAAACAACATGCTACCAAGAGCAGCACCAGTTATAACGGCGTTAACGGCAGCCACAACCTTAGGGCCAGGTAATACCAGTATAGATAAGGGGGATTCTTAAGTGGTTATACGAGGTCAGTTATAGGAAATGGTTAATTACTTATAAGACAATAATAGGATACTTAAAGAACGCATTAATGGAATTAAAGTAGCAAAGATTAAGTTACCTTTAATTAAATAATTCTTAGGAGAGAAGTTGAAGCTTAAGGGATTTCTTACGCAAATGCACTTTAAGGTAGTACAGGAAGAAGCAAAGTTAGCAACATTGTTAGATTAAGTAGCCTATATAGGATTATTCCTAATAGGGAGGGCACTTAAGTGGTTTAAGCCGTATCTCACGGAAATATAGGCTAATGGCATAACAACTACTAACTAAGATGTACGGTATATATTTGCCAGTTGGAACGGGTTCGTAGAGCGACTAATGTAGATATTTAGAGACCTAGAAGCCACAACCACAGCGGAACAAAAGCTTTAGAACTTAGTACAACATACTTTAACAATTAAGTATATAACACAGTTTTAAACACTAGCTATATAGGTTAAGTGGAATGATAAGGCGCTTATAGCACAGTACAAATAGGGACTTAAGGCTAAAGTCCAGGATGCAATTATCCTGATAGAAGATGTGGATACGCTAAGAGAGTTAATAGATTAGTTAATAAAGATTAATAATAGAATCTACTAAAGGGAACAAGCTAAGAAAGGGCAAGATAGAGTTCTATAGTTATATAAGGCGTAGAGTACGTAACAATAGATATAGAGTTAAAAACCATAGAATGGCGTAGAGCTAATAGACCTAAGCGGTACTAAAGAAACCTAAAGATGGGAAAAGAAACTATAGAAACCTAAAGGTTAAGGATTAAGTAATTAAAGGACCTAAGAGCAGAGGCTAAACTAGGGATCTTAGTAGTAGAAGATGTTTAGGCGGACTCTATAGCAAAAAAGATAGTTTAAAGATAGAGCTTGCATAAATTACGGAAAACAGGGTTATTTCGCCAGAGACTATAGAGGTGGTTAAAGTAACTACGCGGTAAAGGGAACCAGACTAGCAGACAATATATACATATAGAGGGATAATAGTGCACTATAAGGAACAAAAGAATGTTTAGTTAACAGTTTTGCGTATTATTATAATAACACATACCGAATTTATAAGGACGCTAAGTATGGCGCAAGCTATTAGCTATAGGAGCCATTATTATCTAAGTTTAAAGGAACTAGCAAACCAGCTTATAAATCAGATATTAAAGACGATAAATTTAATAAAGGTAAAGCATTTACCAATAATAAGGCAATAAAGGCAGCTTACTAAGAGCATGTAGACCTTAGAGAAGTTAAAACAGAAGTAGAGACTAAGACCATTATAGAACAAGGTTTAGTAATGGGTATAGTAACACCATTAGACACAATTTCTATTGCTTTACAAGACAATAGGAGTAACGTTTAAAAGAAACTAAGTAAGTAGACAACTGCTAGTGCTAGCTCATCACTTAATAAAGGCAAAAGGCCACAGGCTTAAGATTCTTAAGAAGAGATAAGAGAAGCTTAAGATTTTTAAGATAAGATAAGATATACCTAAGAACCCATAACAGATGAAAACTAATGGGAAAGGGTAGTAACTTAGTTTAGTAATAAATAAATAAGTATAGGACGCAAGTTTAAGAACTATGAGTTTAGAGAATAAATAAGAACGTTAGTAATCCTAGGTAAACATAGTATTCAGCCTAAAGATTAAACAGTTAATACTAGGATTAAAAAGTAAGATAACTACAAAGATCTAGCTGCAAGACGCAGAAAACAAGAAACTATAGATAAGTTTAGAATAAGAATTATTATATAGTAAGAGCAAAAGCTAGATAAGAGATTAGCTACACTAAGTTATATAAGGAATAGAGCACCTATGCAAAGAGTTACTAATAGGCCAAGTGCAGGGACACCTAGGGCAAAGTAGTTAGATAAACTAGAATAAGAAGAGAATCTAGATATTCTAACTAGGTTTAAAGAAAGACATACTAAAGGATATTACGATATAGCGATAATAAGGTACTTTTTAATAGATAGACTATATATACTAAACCAGTTATACGGAAAGTGGTATAGGCAACGACACAGTAACAAATAGGAAGACTTTTATATATAGCTAGACGAAAAAGTTATCCAAGACCAACCTATTACAGAAAAACGTATAAGTTATATTAAAGGAGCATTAATTATAATATTAAGGAACCTAGAAGAGGGATCTAAGGACTAGAGAAGTAAGTGATAAATCTTAGTACCTATAGCAGAGATACTAGTGGTTAGGTTAACTAGGTATAGGTTTAAACTTAAAGATAAAGACAAACTAAGAGTTAACCTAAAACACGCAGCGTATTATATACTATTGTGGATAGCTTATATGGATAATATGTATAATATGTATAGAGCACCTAAAGATAAGAACCGGAAGTACCTAGTAAGGATATATTAGGCACCAAAGGAAAAGCGGTTTAGGAATACTAAGTATATATATAGTTAGCACCTAGTAGAAGTATAAGGTTAAGGAGACTTAACACTTTAACCAGAAAGATTCCTTATAGAAAAATGCCTAAATGGATAATAGTAGTGGGAGTGCCTAGAGAATACTTATCCATGGTATATAAAGGAAAAGAAATAAACTAAGTATTAGCTAAAGTTAGACCAAGTATAGGCAGGATTAAGCAGCCAACAGTTAGGAAAAGGGGAGGTATATAGGACTAGAGGGAACCAGTATTAGAGCCTTAGACCTTTAAAGAAATTTAAAAATAATACCTAAATTTAAGAGCTAAATAGTAAGATTAGCAGTTTAAAGCGTTAGTAGATAGTAGAGTAACTAGGAACCACATATTACCAAAGGTAGTAGAAAGGATGGGGTTACTATATAGACAGAAGGAACACCTATATCCACTTATAATAATTTTAGGAGATTAGATAGCCTATAGAGGAGGTATTATTAATCTTAAAATAGGACCTATTTAGATAACTATTAAAGGGAGACCAGTTAGAATATCTTTTAATATCCTACTGTTGGGATAGGACAAGGCGATACTAGAAATGCCTTAGTTATAGGAGTATAATCCAAAGGTTAATTAGGTTATAGATTAAGTTGATATTAAGGATATATAATAATATAAAGTGCAACAGCAAACTAAGTTAGTATAGTACCAAGTCAGAGCGATATATAAAGAGACTAGGCAAGGCTTAAGTTATATACCAAAGAGATACCACAAGTATGGTAAAAAGTTATGGTTACTAGAAAGTGAAAAGCTATTAGAGTATATAGCTTAGGACCATAAGATAGAATTAGAAGAGGGAATAAGTCTAAAGTTCTTTCTAATCTACAAGCTTACTGAAATAGAGTTAGTAGCGCTTAAGGAGTTTATCCAGGAGAACTTATAAAAGGGATATATTAGACCATTACAGTTATTAGCAGGATATCCAGTGTTATTTATCCCAAAGAAAAACGGAAAACTTAGGATGTGTATAGACTATAGATAGTTAAATAGCATTACTAGGAAGGATAGGTATCCTTTACCCTTAATTAGCGAAATCCAAGACAGAATAGGTAATGTAAAGATCTTTATAAAGATAGATCTGAGATAGGCGTACTACCAGATTAGAATTAAGGAAGGCAACAAATAGAAGGCAGCCTTTAGGTTAAAGGAAGGACTATATAAACTATTAGTTATGCAATTCGGGCTTATAAATGCACTAGCAACATTCCAGAAGCAAATTAATAGTGTATTAGGGGAACACCTAGATAAATTTGTTATGGCATACCTTAACAACATTATTATCTACTTAGAGAGTAAGGAAGAGCACGGAAAACACGTTAAATAGGTTTTAAAGAGACTACAAGAAAAACAGATGCCAGTAGCAATTAAGAAATGCGAGTTCTTTACTAGGAAGACTGATTTTATTAGATTTATTATTAAACTAGGCCAACTTAGTATAGATCTAAAGAAGATTGAGGCTATAGTGAATTAGTAGGAACTAGAGAACGTTACGCAGTTAAGATTGTTCCTAGGGTTTTATAATTACTGTAGAAGGTTTATAGCGCAATGGTTATAGGATATTAAGCCATTTACGTGGTTAATAAAGAAAGAAGAACTATGGGTATAGGGAAAGGAATAATAAGAACTGTTTAAGAGAATTAAAGAGTTATTTACCCAGGAGCTAGTTCTTAAGATCTATCAACTAGGTCTAGAGACGGTTATAGAAATAGATGCATTAGACTTTATACTAGGGGCGTACTTCCTATAGAAATATTAAGATGGATAGCACCCAGTGGCATACTATAGTTGGAAGATAACACCACTAGAGTTAAACTATAACATCTATAATAAGGAGTTGTTAGGTATAGTTACAGCACTTAAGAAATAGAGAGTATTCTTATAAGGTATAGAGAAACTATTTATGGTTAAAACAGACTATAAGAACCTTATAGGATTCTTAATAATAAAGGAACTTAACCAAAGACAGGTTAGATGGGCGGAAATGCTTATAGAATACTATTTTAAAATTTAGTATACTAAGGGTATAGACAATGCACGAGCAGACGCTCTAAGTAGGAAGGCTAAACTATAAAGTAATAAAAAGCTATTAGGAGCTTTGTTGCGAAAGGATTAAGATAGATTAATTAGGTATAATTATCCAAAGATTATAGCGACTAAGGAAAGTCAGATCTATAAATCACTAGAGAGTGATTGGATATAGAAGATCTAAGAAGTATAGGTAGAGGATCTAGACTTAAAGTAATACAAAAATAGAGAAGTAATGTATATACCTAAGTCTATTATAGAAGAATTTGTTAAAGAATTCTATAAGGGAATAATATAGGGATATAACGGAGCTACAGGCTTAGTATTAAGACTTTAAGAGGAGTATATTATTTAAGGAATCTAGGGACTAGTAAGATAAGTTATAAAGAAATATTTAGATTACTAAAGGAACAAACCAACAAGGTATAAGCCGTATGGAAGGCTATAACCTATTAAGACACTAGGAAGACTATAGGAAGTTATATCTTAGGACTTTATTATTAAGTTACTAAAGTTAAGAGATCCTATTACAGAATAAGATTATAACGCGATTTTAGTAATAGTAGATAAGCTAACAAAGTAGGAATACTTTATAGTATGCACTAAAGAGATATCAGTAGAAGATGTCGCTAGAATCTATATAAAGGAAGTATTCGTAAGACATAGAGCACTAGACAAGATTATATTAGACAGAGATCCAAGATTTATAGCAGCATTTTAGGAAGTATTTCTGGCAGAACAAGGAGTTCGCGTAGTAATATCTACAGCGTATTATCTGTAGATGGACGGATAAATAAAAAGACTAAACTAGACACTAGAGCAGTATCTAAGGCACTATATTAATCACGCATAGAATAATTGGGTATTGTTATTACCAGTTATATAGTTTACATATAATGCAACACCATAAGAAGGAATGGGAATATTACTATTTAAGGCAAATTACGGATATAAGCTAAGGACATCGTTATCGCCACATTAAGCAAAAAAGATGAGTAGCATAGCTAAGTAAAGAATGGAGACGTTAATAAATCTTTATATAGACCTTAAAGAAACAGCAAAACTAGTATAAAAATAAATGAAAAAGTACTATAATGCTAAGAGATCTGAGAGACCAGATCTTAAGGAGGGGGATAAAGTATAGCTACTATATAAAAAATTTAAGAGTTAATAACCAAGTAAGAAATTAGACCACGTTAGACTAGGACCTTTTAAAGTTAAGTAAAGAATTTTATTAGTTATATATAAGTTAAACCTACTAGCTAAAATAAAAATCTACCCTATATAACATGTTGCAATGCTAGAGCCAGTATATAGGAATACTAAGCCACCAGTCTATAAGGTAGATATGTATAGAGGATAAGAGGAAGATAAATAGCAAGTTTCAAAGATTATTAGTTATAAGGATGTAGATAACGAAATATAGTACAAAATAAAGTGGACAGGCTATAGTGAGACTACTTAGGAACTACTAGGCAACCTAAAAAAAGCTATAGAAAAGGTATAGGAGTATTAAAAGAAAGCAGGTTAGGTAATATTAATAAAGAAGGATCGCCAAAGAACGAGTCACCTAAGGGGGACCTAAGAGGAGCAATTACCGAGCTACTTAGAGTTGTTTCCCTTATAGAAGGAGAGCTAATCCTTTTATTACTTAGCTTAGATAAACCTTATTAAACTAGCTTCTATTTCTTAGAACGAACCTTCTTATAAACCTTCTTAAGACGGGTTAACCAAGCAAACGCAACCTACTAAGACTTAAAGGAGCGACGTTAAGCCTTAAGGGCCCAAGCGGTTTCCTTAGCAGAACGATAAAGTTTAGCGCGCGTGGCGGCTAACTTAGACTTAAGTTTTATAGCAGTAGATTAAATATAAGACCCTATAATAAGTTAACTAGGGAACTTAAAGACTGTTAAGAGTTATAGAACGTATATACTTAGCGTTAGAGATAGAGCAAACATTACAGGACGATTAAATGTTTGCTTTAATACACTCTAAGCAAGATAAGGGTTGTTAAGACGAGGGACTTGCTATTATAATATACACTAACCCCGCTTTTGTATAACGAGAATATGGAGATGACATTATCTCACTAAGCGACAGTATGGCAGCCACGGTGTGAGCATAACATTACGTTTATAAAGAAGAAAAAGCTTTAGGTATAATAAGTATAGATATTAACTAGACTAATTAAACGGACATTATACCTCTAGTGGATAACTTAAAGATGTTAGGAATCTTTAAGGATAAAGATAAAGAGGAGGGAGATAGTATTACGAACGCTTTAAGTATAATGTTATAACTACTTAGGGAAGAGTTGTAGGAAGCTAGTTAGTTAATATAGGCACGGTTTAAAATAGATCTGGTGGAACTATATAACGAGGAATGGTAAGCGAGTCATATAATATTATACGCAGTGTACGAGGTATATGTAGTGTATGTCTATGTATAATACGTATAACACGTACCTTACGTACAAGAAAGGATTTCTTAGGAGTATAGTTATGTATTTAAAGGACCTTAGTCCCTACCGTAGATAGTTCTCTCCTTGTAGTGAATCTTAAAATATAATTAGAGTTAATCTATTAGGCAACTACTCTACCAGTTATTATTACGTTGTTGTTTTTGTTGTACCTATATACCTAGCCCAATAACAGAACCTACTGTAGTTTAAGCTATAAGGTTCCGTTACATCTAGGCTCTTCTAGCACTAATACATAATATAACTCCCTTAATGCACTTAGCGAAATTCAAACACTTAGAAAATAGAAGGAGGTATAAATACTAATAGACAGTAGAGCCACTAGCATGGGCTTTATTAATATAAACTATATAAAAACTTAACACCTAATTTAAAGAAACTTAATAAGCCCTAAGGCTTATAAGGCTTTAATAGTAAGCCCTTAATATATAGCAAACTAACGCACTACGCTCTTATAAAGATGCGGATAGGCAAACACCTTAAATATATTTCTTTATTTATAACACCCCTAAAGCATTATAAGGTAATACTTAGACATAGATAGCTAAAACAATATAACCCTTTAATTAGCTAGGTTAAAGAAATACTAAAGTTCCACATAACCTACTACTAAAGTCATTACTTAAAATACCACCTACCCTATAAACATATATAAGATTATTTAAATTTAACATAATATAAACTACCCCTACCACGGACCCTAAGCTAAAACGATAAGGTTATAACTACTAATTATAGTAAAAAATGCAAAGATGTTACGCCAAAACCTCTTAAAATTTGTATAATATAAGCCGCATTTTTTATTTTATTAGCATAAAAACAAGACCACAAAATCTTTGCTATAACTATAAAAGATATTAAAAAAGCACTAAAACCAAAGCAATATATTAACCCTTAACCTCTTATGCCTAAAGAGTACCATAATCTAATCAACAAGTTTAAGAAAAGATTCGCAAACCAACTACCCCCATATTAGGATGCACACAACTTTAAGATAGAACTTAAACCTAGTATAACACTAAAGTTCGGTCCGCTATACGGTATATTACAAGAAGAACTGCTTATAATATAATAGTACCTTAATAAGCATCTAGAAAAAGGATTTATTTACCCTAGTTAATCTCCATTTACCTTACCCATACTATTCATTAAAAAGCCAGGAGGAGGCTTAAAATTCTATATTAATTATTAAGCTCTAAACGCAATTATAATTTAAAACCAATATCCTATTCCCTTAATTTAAGAAACGCTCAACCGCTTATTAAAGGCACGGTACTTTACAAAGCTTAATGTGACGGCGCTGGGGCGCGTCACCTAGTCAGGGGTTCGCTTAGGGCTTGGCTTGTGTATTTAGACGTGGCCTCACCACTTCTCTTGCTCCTCACCTTGATATCTTCGTAATACAGCATTCGTTCGCTTCGTGTTAGAAGCATTTGTTCAAGTCTTCGTTAAGACATTTGTTCAATGGTTCGAGCCGTCACACTTAATATAGTCGCTGCCTTTAACTAAATCCGTGTCCGTAAAGAAGACAAAAAGTACATAGCTTTTTATATATAATGGGGACTCTTTAAATACCTAGTAATGCCATTTAGTATAAAGAATGGTCCTAGTACGTTTTAGTAATACATTAACAATACGCTTTAAGAATTCCTTAATGTATTTATTACCGCGTATATTAATAATATCTTAATTTACTCATCTTTACTTTCTAAACACTAGAAGCATATCTAAATAGTTTTTAAACGCCTGCAAGACGCGGGTTTGCAATATAATATTAAGAAATACAAGTTCCACTCATCTAAAGTCACGTACTTAGGCCTAATTATATCCCGCAACGGAATTAAAATGGACCCTAAAAAGGTCGCTGCGATTATAAACTAGGAAAGCCCTAGTAATATATAAGACATTTAAGGATTTCTAGAATATATAAATTTCTATTATTAATTTATTAATTGGTTCTTAAAAATTACCTAACTATTAGTAAACCTAATAAGGAAGAATATAAAATTTAAATAAACTACTAGATGCAAACAAGCTTTTAATAACTTAAAATAATATTTTATAACTACTCTAATTCTTACCTACTTTAACCCTAACCTTAAATATATTATTAAAACAGACTTATCTAATTATGCCCTAAGGGGAGTGTTATCGCAATATAATAAAAATGGTAAGCTGTACCTAGTAGCCTTTCTCTCCCAAAAGCTCGCCCCTGCTAAATTAAACTACAAAATATACAACAAAGAACTGCTTGCGATCGTCAGATATTTTAAACAGTGGCGCCCTAAGCTTAAAGGATCATTATTCCTAATACGCGTATTAATGGACCATAAGAACCTACAGTACTTTATAACTACAAAGCAATTAATATAGCGCCAGATTCATTAGGCCGAATACCTCTTATAATTTAATTTTAAGATTATATACTAACTAGGCAAACTTAATTAGAAGCCTAACATATTAATATAACAATTACAAAACCTACCTGCAAATACTTTAGACGAATGGATTACAAATTAATTATAGATCTTACTGCCCCCTAAATACTTTAAAAAACTACGCCCTATATTCCTAGACACGGAACTTAAAAGAAATAAATTAAAAATTAATAAATAGGAAATAGAAATTAACAAGCTAATAGAATACAAATATAAGAACAATAACGTATTCCATTACCAAGTGTCCGACATCACCGAGTGTCCGATAATTTCTTGGCACGACCAACTTAAGTGATGGGATCCTCATTATTACTACCAAAACTATCTAAAAATATATACTAAGTACTCGCCTTAGACTTAGGAGAAGGCTCCCTATCTTTTTAATATATTTATATATTATGCCC
>Ga0307507_10005623_pt1 | contig 20387 bp, 15 predicted proteins | sample 7_EM_MG_FD_207223 | JGI IMG/M metagenome (GOLD analysis project Ga0307507, IMG submission 207223) | Populus trichocarpa ectomycorrhiza microbial communities from riparian zone in the Pacific Northwest, United States - 7_EM | ecosystem: Host-associated > Plants > Roots > Unclassified | place...
AGGCAAGCAATCCGGAATGGAGCCGATCAAAGCGATACACGACTCATTCTGGAACAAGGACGACTCGTTCCAGAATGAGGCAGAAATGTTCCGGAACATCGTATGTACCGATATCAGTCGGAACAGGACTTCAATTCCGTCTACATTCCATTTCGGCGTGAACGCACATAGAGCAGGATATCAGGCTGCTGGAGACTCCAAGGCAAATATAAATGCCGATTTAAACTCACCGTCTATCGCCGTTCGAGGGTGTTTAATAGACTCCATTACTGCAATCTGCGGAGGAGTTCTTCCAACGGTATATTTTGATGACTTCCAAGCGTTCAAGCGCGAACAAGAAAAAACACATAGATGGACGCAGCTTTCTATGCTCATGGTCTCCATGTTTAAATCTCAACCAGATAACGAAGACTGGCCGGAGGTTTACTGGAGAACAGTCATCGGTAACGTTTCGGCAGCTGGAAAGCCAGTAACTTCGGACTTTGCTTTCTACTTTCGGTGTTTTCTGGCCGCAATCGAAGCATACATTGAGAGCAACTCGCAGCAAGAATTTAATGAAAGAATCCCATCAGAGGTGAGCAGTTGTGCTAGACAGTTTATTACTGCCGTGAAGGCCAATTGGTCAAGGAGGGTACTATTTGCAACGAAACGTGGATACATTGGACTCGCTCCACCTAAAACTGCCCAAGGTGATTTGATTTGCGTGATCTTTGGTACAGTTACACCTTTTATTCTTAAGAAGTCATTGGATGCAGATAAGGAGGCGTACACTCTTGTCGGTGAATGTTACATTCATGGTCTTATGAAAGGAGAAGGGCTAAAGTTAGGCGAAGAGCAAGAAATTGTGTTAGTTTAATCTCTCAGGGATTACAGGCTGGGCCAGATTGTTTTCTTAAGTGAAGGATGTAGGCAAGATAATACACGCCGGCCAACGTGTGTGGATGCTCATAGCCTAGCTCCTTTCCTCACCTCCAACGCTCGTTCATTCATCTCTTCTGCTACTTCGTATTTTCCCTGATCTTGTAGCATACCCGCCAGGTTTCTCATGATATGTTCCCAAAAAATCGGTTGAAATCGGCCTCGTTAAATGGAAAAGTGTATGATTCTGGAGATTTCCAATGAATCCCAACCGCTTTTAGCTTGTCTAATACCCCAAGATCGACATTTTGACAAAGATCACGACTCTGCGGAAGGTTCTTGCAGCCAAGCATACGGCTTCGCTACAATTACTATGTACAGTTGGTGGCAACCAAGCGAGATGCGTACCGAATTTAAAAATTTGGAGCGCTCGCCAAAGGTCCACTGCTCAATCTAAGCAAGCCATCGGCCCCAACAAGCTCTGCCAAGCTCACCAGAAAGCTTAGCCTCGGTCTGAAGGTGCTACGCCACTGAAAGTTTCCCAATGCAATCATCGCTCGCTCACGACGAAACGCAGCGTAGCGTGTGGTGAGATTCACCCATAATTACCAGCCACCATGGAGCTGTTTCCGAGTACTGACCCTTCTCTTCCTCCCTTCTCTTCTCTCGCGTATCTCTATTTCACTATTCTTCTCTCGTCTTTCTTAATCACTTTCGATCTTACCAGGTTCACTAGAAGCACGCGGAAGATGACCGGACACCCGGTTAAGTTCAAGAAGGTAAGATGGAGGGCTGAGGACGCGCTGGATCTGCGATTGGAGAAGCGGACGTGTTGATGCGGTTCTGTACAGATTGCCATGATCGGCTGTGGCAGCATGGGCAGCGGTATGGCGCTGCTGTTCGCCGAGAATGGCCTTGAAGTCTCGCTGTCGGATCCTTCGGAACAGGCTATGGATAAGGTGGTTGATAAGGCGAAGAAGGATGGATTTGGAGAGAGGATCAAGAAGTTAAAAGGTGAGGGAATGTTCAGCTTACACGTTATTTCTGCTGGCATTTCTACGCATCTGTATTTACATCTATTATTCGGAACTGCCGGAACAGTCAACGCTGTATGCTAAGACATAGTTAATATTTGGTAGACTACAAATCTCTCTGCGCCAGCCTCTCCTCCCCAAAACTTCTCGTCCTCTCTCTTCCACATGGCAATGTCGGTGATAAGGTCCTCGAAGGATTGATGCCCCACCTGACCTCTAACGACATCATCCTCGACTGTGGCAATGAGCACTATGCCAATACTGAGCGTCGTCAAGCTAAATGTAAGGACACAGGCATCCACTACCTGGGCGTCGGTGTCTCCGGCGGGTACCAAGCTGCCGGGGCTGGGCCTTCTATGTGTCTTGGTGGTAACAAAGAGGCGTTAAGTACCGTTATGCCTCTATTGGAGCAGGTAGCAGCGAAGGATAAGGAGGGCAAGCCGTGTGTGGGTATGGTGGGAAGAGGAGGTGCTGGTCATTATGTTAAGATGGTCCACAATGGCATTGAGCATGGGATGATGAGTGCGATTAGTGAGGCTTGGGGTATCATGCGTGCAATGGGAATGGAATATGAGGAAATTGGTGATGTATTTGGGAAGTGGAATGAGAGTGGTGAACTTGTAAGTATACCAAATCTGAGATATTCCCATTTCCCTTTTCTCTCTACGCACAACTTCAAGAGATAGCAGTAGATACGTCATCCAGCATGCTCACCACTCAACCAGCGCGGCACATATCTCATCTCCATCGGCACCGACCTCTCCCACAAACGCGACTCCTCCAACAACCTGGTCCTTCCCACCGTCGCCGACGAAGTTGTCCAAGACGTCACGGGTGGAGAAGGCACAGGCATCTGGTCCAACACCGAAGCCATCGAGCGGCACATCCCCGCGCCGACCCTTAACGCCGCCCACGCCTTCCGCCTCGCCTCCACCTACCTCGGCGACCGCGAGTGCGCCGAAAAGACCATGGGCGGTGGCTTCCCGCCGCAAAGGATAGAGCTGGGCAATTTCGAGAAAGCGCAGTTCCTCGAGTCGCTGCGCAAGAGCGTCTACGCCGCCTGCCTGGCCAGCTTCATCCAGGGCCTGAACGTCATCGATGCAGCCAACAAGGAGCACAAGTGGGAGATCGACTATACGGCTATGGTGCAGATCTGGAAGGCCGGCTGCATCATCGAAGCGGACTACATCTCGTCCGAAATTCTCGCGCCGGTGTTGACCGACGAGAACAGGTCCGCCGATAATATTAGCCTGCTCTTCAGCCAGAGGGCCATACAGGACGTGAAGAAGTGCTTCCTTTCGCTGCGCAAAGTCGTCGCTAAGTGCGTCGAGACGGATCAGGCCGTCCCCGCCCTGAGCGCCAGTCTGGAGTATTTCAAGACTGTCACGGGCACGGATCTTCTGACGAGCTTTTATGAGGCGGAGCTGGATTACTTTGGTCATCATATGTTCGATAGGAAGGGCAAGGAGGAGATTGAGGGGCCCACGGAAGGGAAGCATCATTATGAGTGGAAGCCTGCGAAGGGCGTGCACGTAGATTTCTGATCCTAAGGGCTGGCTTTGTGATAAGGATAGATCTGGTCACGAGTGTTATGAGTATGAATAGACGAAGGATATGTCTTATGATATGGCGTCGGATGTAATAGATTTTATTAATAGATTTATTCCTAGGTGACTCAAGCTGCGTGATTCTCATGTCAAACAACATAAAATTATACAGAGAAAGTACATTCTAACGCAACGCGCGTCGTTCTTTAGTAAGATACACTGCAATATTCCCCAAAGCCGCTCATGCATTCAAGCAAGTTCAGTTACTCCCAACTTCCAAAAATCAGCCAATTCCCCAATTTTACTCGGTACTTCCCTAATTTCTGCATCAATCCCCGCCAAACCCCTCATCTACGCCCCCCTCCTCCTCCTCATACTCCTCGCTCTGGCTATCCTCACTCGTCCCACCCCTCGCCCACTCCTCAGTCTCTGCAAGCGCCAAGCTCTCGCTCAACCCCCTACTCCCCTCCAGCCCCATTTGCACCTCCTCTGCAACCATTGACGCCGTAACCTCAATCGGCGACTCCCCCTCCTCCTCCGGCACCGGCTCGACCTCCCTGAGCTCCCCCTCCCCCTCCGCATCCGCACCTCCCTCCGCCGCCGCAGCAAACCCCACACTCTTCCCTACCCCCCCTCCCCCTCCCACTTTCTCCTCCAGCACATCCCCGCTCCACGGCATACACTCCCTCACCACCTCCCCGCACCGCAGACACGTCCACCCTTCCCCGTCCTCGTTCGCGATGCACCGCGCCACACACGCGAAGCAGTACACGCACCCGCACGGCACCGCCTCATACGGATTCGTGATATCCGTCGCCGCAGACCCAACAACGCCGCCGCCGCCGGCCGCACTCGCCGCCAGCGCGGCGGCCTCGCTGCCGGCGGCGGGGTTCTGGTCGCGGTAGCAGATGGCGCAGGTGCGGGGGGGGAGGAAGCCGAGCTCGCCCGCCGGGGCGGCCGGCTCCTTGGCGTCCGGAGAAGCCGTGCGGGAGGCGGAAGAGGGGCGGCGGAAGAGGGGGAGGAGGAAGGCGGCGGTGCGGCGGTAGGCGCGGGACAGGATGCGGCGCCAGCGCGCGATGCCGACCAGGGGGAGCAGGAAGAGCAGGAACTCGGTGAAGGCGTGCCAGACGAGCTGGCGGTTCAGGTACTCGAACGAGACTTCGCGCGAGGCGGCGTGCGAGGTCGGGGTGAGGCGGAGGCGCAGGAGGCGGTCGAGGAGCGTTCGGTAGCGTCCGTTGGTTAGGAAGACGAGGAAGGAGGCCATGCTGGCGATGTCGTGGACGGAGTTGAGGAGCTCGGTGACGCGGCTGGCGAGGCGGAGGCGCGGGGATGGGGTGCTTGTGTAGTCTTCGGATGCGATGAGGAGGTGCTTTTCCCATTTTGTCCAGGCGTAGCGGCCGCCGACTGTCAGGGCACCGTACACGGTTTTTTGCCATGGTTTTGGGGGAGGGCGGGAGGTGAGCGAGGAGCGGGCGTCGGTGTAGCGGAGGCCTTGGAGGAGCGCGCCGTACGAGGCGTTGTGGTCCCATATGGAGAGTTTGAAGACGATGGCGCGGAGGACGAGGAGGATTTCGGGGGTATAGGTGTCGGTGAGGTGGGACTGTGATGTTGCTGGTTAGCCATGCTGCTCGATTCTAGCGTTCCTGGGAGGTGCTGTAGAGACGGGGGACGTAGGGATAGCAGCGAAAGAATACCACATAATACCTAAAAGGACAGAAGAAATGATAGCACACTTACGCCTAAATATTTCAGTCCCTCCCCCACCTGTCCCTTCAATAGCTCTAGCAGCTCTTCATCCAGCAATTCCGCGTCGACCTGGCCAACCCTAAACGCGGGCCTTGTCCCTTCTCGTCCACTAATACTATCCCATAAACTAAATCTAGCGCCTCCTAGTCTGTTGAACGGGTATGGTAGCCGTGCTACCGACGAGGCATGTGCTTCGTTCCTAGCAGCGGCGCGTGCTCGGGCTTCAGAGTCGCGTTGGGCGCGGCGAGCTGCAATGCGTTCTTGAGCGGCGGCAAAGTCGGCGGAGGCCATCTGCGCGGCATTGGGGGTTGGGATGATGTGGAGGTGTGGGAGGTATGATGTACATATGTAGGAGTTGCAGCTCTGGGCCGAGGTTGACGGTTCGTTTAGGTGTTGCCGCACAACATATGCTTGAGGAAGGTCTGAGAAGCTCAAGAGAAAGATCTAGAGGGTAGTATGTGCCATGCCGTACCAAGGAAAGGTCTCCTTAGAAGGTCCTTTGTTCAAATGTAAATCAGACTGCGGTCAACCGCGTGAAGACATCTGGATGAAGTTCCGAGGGGGATGAGATTGGTGAGAAATATTGACAGGACGATAAACCTAGCAGCTAACTACAGTAAGTTCCCCAAGCGTTCACGCATGCACTACTTTTGTGCGAATTTAGCCCCTCGCAATCTCTCGCAAACTTCTGCCTGCCTAAGATATAACATTTTCGCGCGATAGATAATCACTAAGAATGACCTCCCTAAATTCTATTTCCGTTTTCGGACTTGATTACCTGTCGTACTAGCAGCCTAGCTCACGCAGCTTACGCAGATATACTGCATCAAATTATTAGTCCCAGGAGAGGCTTTCCTATTCCGTAAGTAATCTTAAACTCATAAATGGACAAGTCATCCTCTAGCAGGATATATACTCCCTTAAACTCTCACAAAAGAGAAATTCGCCTTGCCACCATCAAGTCCGGGACGCAGCCAGAGCCGATTCAATGCAATCTTAGCTATGTCTCCCTAAACGATACGCTCAAATATGAAGCGCTCTCCTATGTTTGGGGTGACCCAAGCATTCGTATACCTATTCTGCTTGATGAACATCAATTCGGAGTCACTCAGAATCTAGGCCTAGCACCCAGGTTTTTACGACTACCCACAGATGACAGGGCACTATGGATCGACGCGATTTGCGTTAACCAGGATGACTTGGACGAGCGCAGTGCTCAACTACAGCTGATGAAGAATATCTACCATGGCGCTCATCGGGTCGTAAGCTGGCTTGGCGATGAGGATAAAAATGCAGCTTATGCCAGTTGGTTTATCTCTCAAGCTATCGACCAGGATTTCTCAATAGAATGGTTGAAAACCCAACTCATAGAGAAGCGCTATGCGCAAGGCCCTTCTCTATCTGTGGGTTTATCTTTCGATGCGGGATCAGAGCTACTGGAGCCGGCTGTGGATCACGCAAGAGATCGCCTTTGCCCAGGATGGTATTCTCCAATGCGGAGATACCATCATACCGTATTGGGCTGTGCAAAGGTTCGTACAGAAGTTTCCTCCGAATTTTATCCACCAGGACGAGTTCCGCCAAGAAGTCTTGTTGCAGCATGGCACTCAGGGCCTAAAGATGCTGAGCGTGATATTCCAAACGATCAAGCTTAACGAGGTTTCTACAAAACTCGTTCCGGGCATGCCGCTGTTGGAGCTGCTGCTGAGGAGCCGCTGGAAGCTCGCGTCCGACCCAAGAGACAAAGTCTTCGGGCTTTTAGGGCTCTCTGATCTCTCTTCTAGTACTCACCCTGGACTAAAAATCGACTATAACCGGACGGTGCGCGACGTATACATTGGGGTTTTTCAGGCCATCGTTGACATAACCTCAAAGCTTGATATTCTATGTTTCAGCGCCCCTGCCGCCATCCAGTGGAATCCCGAGGCAATCCTGGGCACCGGCCGGACCGTTCTGCCGTCCTGGGTGCCTGACTGGAGAACTCATGGCCCATCATGGGCTTCTGGCAAGATCGGTATATCTGGCAATGGTGCGGCGGGAGATACCCCAGCATCTGTAGAATTCCGCTCAGATAAGGGGATACTTTGCGCGGCAGGCTTTTGCATTGGCACGGTAATGAAGTGTGGAGCGTCCATGCCGGCCGGAGAGGCTTTGACAACAGATGGTGAATTGTTCCATGCCGTACTAGGGGACGTTCTTGAGTGGCGAAAGCTTTTTCTGGAGATACTGGGCGATACCTCAGCCCTAGACTCAGGTTTCCTGGGTACTATTACGTTCGGGGCAGCAAAGGCAACGAGCGACTTACTGAACACTATCCACACGTGTGACACTAGCGGTGGCAGCACACATTCTCCGAGCGGACGCAGTAACCGCCCCGGCGATTTATCGATCGCGGTTCGAGAGGGCAAGCTGTTGACGATTCAAGACTTTTGCGAGGGTATGGTCTTTTTCCTGATCTTACCGAGTATTAGTGACCCTCGCGTAACAGATGCGGCAATTCCGTTAATGGGAACTGGCAGATCTGGGATAAGGGAGGGTGACATGATATGTGTCTTTCTGGGCTGCAATTTTCCCGTTGTGATTCGGCCTGACGGCAACCACTATATATTCATTGGAGCCGTCTACGTGGATAATCTGACCGACGGAGAGGCCATTGCTGATTTGGAGAATGGGCTATACGAACTAGACTGCTTCGAACTGCGTTAAACCGCTGTGCAGGATGCTACGTTGCTCCTAGAAAATGTCCTGGATCAATTCTTGTGAAGGCCTTCATAGTTCATGACTCTTCATTCTGAGGGAAGAAGTCAATCAGCAAAGCTTCTGCTTCTCCTACACCTATCCACTACACTTTAATGAGTGGGTATATGTGAGGTCCGGTCTTAGTAGATGTCATAAGATGGGCAATTGCAGATGAGGCTGAAACCAAAGCGTCGCCAAGACGCCTGTGTTATCTCATGAATCAGACCCGGGTCGCAGCTGATCGTGGTCTCGGACACGTTAAACGTAGTCACCGATAGGGGTCGGCAAAAGCTGAGCGTGGTTACCAATGGAGCCCCCGGAAAAAGGTCGGCGGTACTACACTTTTACCCATACAGAACGCGCATCGGTAGCCACATTTAACTTAAGCGAACACACAAACTAAAATGTCAAGAGCATATGCTCCGCATACACCCAGAGACATAGACACAGATATACACATACATCTATACCTATACATATACAACCGCATTTATATATGCCTTACTATACTAATAACAAGTAAAAACTATACTGAAGTAAACGAGAGTATAGTAGGGTGGCTAAACGGTCTATAAGTTAGTATGCACAATTATATGCTAGGCATATGCTAAGGATATATAGGTACACCAGAGCGTACCTAACATTAAACATAAAGACAATAGTTCTTAAGATAATATAATCAGTAGAGAGAGTATCGAAGATAAGGAGAGTAGGGAGGGCGAGGAGGGTAAGGGTTAAGATAGTATATAACAGCGGTTTTTATTTCATATAGGTCTCTCTAAGGTAAGACTACATATAACACTATATATAGGCCATATATATGCTAAGAATATCTAGAGCACACTCTAAGACTATAGAGCACTTATTAGCTCCAACGGCAAGCACCAAGTTATCATCTAAGAGGCAATAGACTATATTATAATGCCAGAATATCCAGTAACTAGAAAAGAAGGAATTGCATACTTTATCTATAAAGCAACACCTCTGCTATCTATAGATGCAGATAAAGAAATAGTATATAAGGTTATTAAGCAGTATATATTAAAGGTATGTAATATACATGCTAGGTATATACTATACTTATACCTCTAGTAGATTTAATTTTTGTTTTATAAAACCAGTAACCCTAAAGTTACACAACTACAACTCCTTAGAGAAAACAATAATTGGGAGAGTAGAAAAGCATTTTATTAAGCGTTTAAATATAGCGGCATTAAATACTGCAAGCACGCCTATAAGGATATCCTCTATATATGCCCCGTATATAATAGGGTTAAGCTTAAATTAATTAACAACCTCTAAAAGCGTAGCAGTCGTCCACACCAAGCAGTAGAGGTTAATGAAAAGCTTAAGCAAAGTACAGAGAAGTAAGCATTATCTATATATATTAGGTAAATACTTATAATATATAGCTACTATAACGGTATTCTATAATTATGGCGGCAGTGTACCTATCCTAGTACATAAGAACATGTATATAGTAAAAGCAGACTAACAATGTTTTCTTAATATAGAGTGCGTATATAGCCAGCGTATGCATAATATATGCTTATTATATACAGATAATGTTTATCGGTTATTCCAGCAGCAGTAATACTAAACCATGGTATACTGCTTGGCCTTTATTATTAACAACTACTAGGGTAGATATTTAATACCTACGTCTACTTGTTAAATATGGGGTTTAGGAACTTAAAAAAGAATATACCTATATTAGATATTCAACGTCAAAGCAAAAAAATTGTGGTAGGTAATATATACACTATATATACGCTACGCATATGCTAAGCCTATTAGGGTTTAACCATCCGCAAGGCTAAGGTAGGGTAGTAAGCCGAATATACAGTATATGGTTAGATTGCTATATTCCTGTTAATATAGCACAGTATTCTTACATTTGCCTTATTACACGGAATTCTTATACACATTATCTACTATACCTAATAAAGCTACCAATTGACCTTGCTAATAATGTAGTTAAAGTAATAAAGCAGGTGGAAGTCCTAAGCCTTACTATATATATGCCCCGTATATGCACAGTATATGCGAATAAAACTACTTACTATAGCATAGGTCGATTTATCCTATCTCCACAGTATTATACTCTATATAAGAAGTATGGGGCGCAGACACTACGTATAGTGTATAGTAGTCTTAATATTAAGGATCGAATTACTGCTCTAATTTAAAAGGAAAGGATGCTATAATTCCCAAAGGGGACGGCATATGTAGGTAAGTATAGGTTAGACATACACTAAGTATATACAAAGCCTAAGCATAGCAGGTATGCTACGCGAGTTCTCTATTAACTAATATAAAGAGAACATAGAGCAATGGATTCGGGCAATTTATAACTTTAATAACGAGCATTTCCTTATCATATGCTATATATATATATAAGCTAAGGCATTCTAACACGTAACATATATCGAAATGGACCTATTATTTAAAATGGTTTAAGGTAAAACGAATTTATTCTCAATTATGGGATAGGACGAGAATTCCAAACATATACATGCCCTATACTATGTATATGCTATGCATAGGCTAATACCTATAACAGGAATCAAGGTATAGGTATACGCATTTCTGAACTTAGAAACACATGCTATATATACAAAGATATTTCAGCTAGTATTTAAGGTTTTAAGTAATGCTGCCTAATTATCTATATAATTTGCACATATTCATAGAACCGGACTTCGCACGGCTATAGTTAATATATATAAGAAACAAGCTGGTGGTAAGTATACGCTGCGTATATACCTAGCATATGCTAATAATATATAGGCTTTAGGGATTACCTATATACAATTAACCTATCCTGTGAATGGGATAAACACCTTTAGTATATACTTATATTCTACTAAGTATATATTAAACAAAACTTTACAAAGCGCTTTCCAACCCATAAAGTAAGATATATTATAGAGCAGATATAGGAAGCGGAGACGGAGCAGAAACTAACGGAGCGTATGCAAAGCATATATATACTATATCCGGAGCTTACGTCTTGGATAAACAACAAGAAGAAAATATAGATACTAGCTAGGCTTACAAAGGAAAAGTTAAAGGTCCCTTATAAGTGGTAGGCATATGCATGAAAGCATACTGGAATTAGTAAAAGTAGTTACTTTTAAGATAATAACTTTACCGGTTAAAACTTATGCATGCTTGCTATAGTACTACGGTAAATATATACGCTCTGTATATGCACCGCATATTCTAACATTTTAGTATAGGCTCAAACTCCATATATAAGAAATGTTTGACCTATAAGAGCTATATAAAGAGACAGGAATAGATAATATATAGAGAAATCATAGTAACTTAAAGCGGATAGCAGTACAGCTATAGAAATAAAGTATGTATATATACTGTAAATGCAAAGTAGATGCTAAGCTTAAGCAGCCTAGAAACAGCGGAAAGCAGCTAAGTAATAAGCTAAAAATCCTAAACTAAATCTTCCTTGGAATCCTTAGAACCTATTTAATACCCCTAAGCCTAATCTATAGTATATACCTAATGTAGAATTACCTACTATATTTAGTAGGTAGACTATGTTGTAGATAAGTAGAGTAGATAATAATATTGTATTAGTATTGGATACATCGCGCGTATCCACAGCATATATAGCGCAGATATTACCCCTACTATCTCAAAGTTAAACGCCCCAGACTATGGGTAAAAGGCATAGGTCTAACCTATCTACGGAGGAGATAGAGAAGGAGGCATATACACTCTATATAAAAAATATGGAGCGACGAATTAATAAATTAAAACAGGCTAAAGATATATATAATAAAGCGAAGGAGCTAGTAGAGCTTAAAAAGTGGGCGCAGAAGCATAGTATTAGCATATAGGGCGTATATACACGGTATACGCAGAGCAAGTATTATAGAGTTCCATTACCATAAATAAAGAATTAATTGATATAGGCCTATAGCCCCGCGCCCTATATCGGGCATATACCTAGCCTATTTATCCACCAAACTCTACCTAAACTCCAACTATGTATATTGCACATTGCGTATGCAGTGTATAGGCCCAGCATATGCTGGGACTTAACCAGTAATGCGGGACGAGCGGCGGGTTCCACCTATAGTGGGGGTAGCTTATGCAGAGCATAAGCATAATATACACAATAGAATAAACTAAACTTACTAGAGCTCTTACCACCACTATAGTGGCGGCCTATTGTTTTTCTGCTCCCTGTGCTAAATATTAGTAGTGTATATATAGGATATATGCAAAGCAAACCTACCGCTCTGGCGGCGTGCAGACGGCAAGGGGGACTCCTCGCGGTCATCTAGGGGGGTCAGGCCGCGCTACGCATATGGTTAGCGTATACTAAATATATACAGGTAAAATACTAACCTTGCGCTTTAAGCCGGTAGAGGGAGTAGTAGGGCCAACGCGCTGTTTCCCTCGTGTTAGTATACGCCTAGCATAAGCGCGTATTAACCTATGGTTAGTAGAAGACATTAGGGGTTTGCATATACGTAGGGTATATATATATAAGCTAGCAATATAACCAAGTGGTGGTTTTAGTAATATATGTGTAGGGGATACGCCAAATTAAACTTTCCCAGTCTCCTAAACATAGAGTTGAGCGTTAGTTTCAGAATCGGGCAGTATCCCTAGTAGTAGCCGTACTTATTCCTTATACACGCTACCCTTAGGCCTATAAGTGCCTTTGGGTCTAAAATCAAACTTAGGGGGAATAAGTATATAGATAAATAGATATATATATTAGGGTATGGTGCGTATATATAGAAGCAATACTAGTGCTCTTACCTTATAATAGAATTGCCTACTAAATTAGGTGGCAAACCCCTGGTCCTAGGCACTATATTTAATTAGCTTAGGCTAAGTGTATACGCGGTATAGGGTGGATATACACAAAGAGTATGCAGGTATCTATATACTCCGAGATCCTAGAACCTAAGGGGCCATAACTATAGACACTATTAGCGACGCATATGCGACATATAGGTATAGATATACCCAGGCTTATATAGGTATCTTATATCCTACCAGCCACTAGAGAGAACAAACAGCTTTAGGGAACTATAATATATTAGCCTTATATATGCGCTATATATATATAGCATATACTTCTCGCCTGCGACCAGCTCTCCAACTAATGTGTTATTAGTAGTTGGGTTAGTTACTATATATAGTAAGCATATGCCGAGCTGCTATAACAATATAGTAGTACATACAAGCACCACTGTGCTTATTGCGGATATGCTAGCGATACTACAGCTATATTAGTAGAGCCGCAGGCGCTGTGTATATGCAAAACATACACTTGGCTAAGTGGTGAAGACACAGCCGCACATCTACATACCATTAACTGCAATATTATACCTAAACTTTGGCTTAGTATATGCTACGCATAGGGTGTGGATAAGCAATATACACTATAGTATTAACCAAGGAGAGCACGGAGGCGGCATTAGGTGGGTCTAGTATACGCTTAGCATATGCCTACGCAGTATATAGAGCTGTATATACTCGCGTTGTCTTAGACTAAAACGGTTGGGGCTATATATAGTTAGCATATACACCGGATATGTGGCTCTATATACACTCACATCTTCCTCTAGCAAGAGCTACTGCAGCGCGTGCTATAGTTATTGTAAGCATATACCGTGTATATGCAATCCTATAACTAACCAGGAGTTACCTAACCGGGATTAGAATTTAGAATCAGACCTATAAGGCTTTATAAGTATAGTATATGCATATGCTCTGCATATGCTTACCATAGTAATGGCCGAAGGCAGAAGGGTTAGTGGTAGAGGCTACCTACGGGTTATCGAAGTCTGCGATTGTTAGATTGCTTATAGTAAGCGTATACGCGGCGTATGCGATGGTTAAATTGGTAATAGAAATTCGCCTTATTCTTTTTGTTAGTATATACAAGACCTATGCCTATATTATACTGTACATACTCATAGCATACGCTATAATGTTATGGAGAAGAAGTTATGGTGTAACTATTATTATAGATATGCTACGCGTGTACACAGGCCATGTTTTGATGACTAACTACCATTACCTTATATGGCCATTGTTTAGCGCATATACGTGGCATATGCACTGCCATAAACTAGGATATTTGTAATTTGAGGATGAACGGCTTTGCATTTTCTATTTTATTTAAATTGCATATGCATTGCATATGCATAGGCTCAGCGTGGTCTCAAGCTAATCGTGGTCACAAAGCTGGTTTGCAAGTTCTAACCATGTTAAACTTTCTAACCACGCCGAGTCTTTTCCGTAACCACGCCGAGCTGTGAGCCCAATCAGACCCCGGGGAGAAATTGCGCCACGACGTAGCTAAGGGCTAGCGCTACGCTTGTGGACCTTACCCCAGTCCTGTAGACTCCTAGACCAATTAGATCGCACTAAGAGGAATTCCTCCCCAAGGGTCTAAGAGCTTATGGGCCCTCTTTGTATAAGAACTAAATGTTTCTTATTAGGCGACAACTCTTCCATTACAACGCTGTATCTTGACCCTTTTATAACATCTAGTTATTATAAAAATACTATAAGGTAGGAGCTCTTTAATTAACCGAGTTTACGAGGTCTATACTTACGGATCTAGATTTTAAACTTTGCCAAGCCAACTTCTAATTGGTCTAAAAAAAAGTTGCGGGCGGTATCTACTTGCAGAATACACGTGACGAACATTAAAATATTGGAACATTAAAATACCTTTTGGTTAACATCTTTGTTAACATCTATTAATACTACTATACACGTCTTAGCTATGGCAGAGCCTGCTTTAATTAGGTGCAGTAAGTGCTGTTTAATATAACCCCGTATTAATTTTATTAAGAACGGCCCATCTACTAAGCTTTTAAAGCTATGTTAATTATGTCGGTTAAAGGCGCGTTTCCCCTATATATTACCTCTACTTCTGCTTACTTCTCTAGGCCTCTAAATATAGTTTAAATAAGCGGAAAGCTCTTACGGAGCTAGGTTCTATTACTAAGACTTATCCTGTAAAGCGCCAGCCAAATGCTCCACCTAGAAATAGTGCTGAGAACGCCTTTTTACCTCGCGGCTAGAACAGTCAAGATACCCCTAAAATTGCTTAGCGATGGAGGGCAATTGTAGCAATACAATGGGAGCACCGCTTTTTGAATTGGCAGGGTAAAGCTCACTCGCAGACTCCTCCACTATATATACTAGATAAGGCTCTAATACCTTCTCCAATGGCAATACCTACCCTAGCGTCAATACCACCTGTTTCGGGGCAAGCTCTAACTACGGCTATACCACCTATTTCGGCTGTCAATTGGGAGCAAATTAAGAAGTTTAGGAGTGCGCTATAAGCTAAATATATAGAGACGTGCAGGCGTTACAAGGAGCAGTGGTTTTAAATAGGCCTAGCTATAGAGGGTGATGATATTAGTATATGCAAAGCCTGTATTAGGGACGCTAATAGCCTTAAGGATCCAGCCCTTCCTTCCCTATTTAGTGAAGGCAACGAGCTTGATCTAGGGCCCGTTCCTGGCTTCCTACCTATACTTACCGCGGTAGAGGAGCTTCTAATTGCGCGCATATACGTTTATCTGCAAGTCGTGCGTGTACGCGGCCAGCAATATTGCTATACTGGCTATATCTGCTGCTTTGGCCAGAACACACCAAAGACTTAGAGGTAGCTACCACAGCTACCTTCTGAACTCAATATACTGGTTATAAGGCCTGCGGCAGTAGAGGGTAGTAAATACCTAAGTTAACGGTTTACCAAGCGGTATACTGTAAGGCGCTTTACTATAGTATATTAGCTTTCCTTTCTAAAGATTAATTATCCAGATTACCGTGATATTAAAATATACAGTAACTAGCTTACTAGCTTACCCAAGAATGGTTTTATATTAGATTAGCTGCCTTTTATTAATAAGCCGGATTCTGATTCTAGTACCCTAAAAGCTTACCCCCCTCCTGGACCACAGGCTGTATTTGCTCCTACGGGCAATTATACTCCTGCTATTAATCATCCACCTATTGGGCTTGGCAATAATATATAGAATGGCGAATTTAACAATAATATACTGGATACTTTAATTCCTGATCTAGCGCCTAATCTTAGTAAATTAGAGCTTCTAAGTCGCAAGGTTCAATATTAGCAAGGCCTATAGGCGGGCCTAGAAATCCCTACTATATAGCAGACACCTCTCTCTAAGTGATCAGCCAATTATATTATACGCGGCGCCTTTCCTACATTATTTCCTTATGGCAAGGCTGATTTTAATATACTATAAAGACATATAGTTACCCTAGCTGCGTACGCCAAGCATATACTTAAGTATTAGGACGGTCAATTTAGCCACTACCCCTTATTTCGCTACTATCTATTTAATCGGATTATAAAAGAGCAAGCCCTTAAAGCTACTAGCTTCCTTTACAGTTAATCTATTAAGAGTAGCCTATCTCTAGATAAGCTTAGTAATCTTATTAGTGGTAGTAGGGGTGACCAGATTCTAAATAGGATTATACAGCATATACAGAAGCTTAAGGGCACCAGGCCTTACTGGAGATAGAAGAGAAATAAGCTTATAGCTTATACTAAAAATATTAAAAACGGGTCTCTATTCTTTATACTTAGCGCTGCTAATTTATATTAGTATAATCTATAGTCTTATATGCCTTAATTTAATAAATATAAGGCTGCTAATAAGGCCCGGCGCCGTTAAATTGCATCTCGAAATCTTAACAAAAATCCTTATATTGCTACTTACTGGCTATATCGCCGCTTCAACCTGTTTAAGAAGCACGTGCTTATAGATCTATTTAATAGCACTAACTTTTAGTTCCGGTTTAAGTAGTAGGTATAAGGTAGCGGTCATATATATAGTTTCTTATGGTGTTTAACGGCTCTAAAGCCAGATACATCGACTAGTGAATTAAGGAAGGCGTTTACTGAGTACTAGGCTACTCTTATATCTATATTAAATCCTAATCAATCTAGGCCTTCTGATCTTTAATATCCTTCAGCTTTTAGCTATAAAGAACAGCTTAATAGCAGTAAGCTACTTACTACTTACCTTAATCAATTTTAACGCTACCGCAGTTGCACTAAATCCTACTGCTTGAGGTTAAAGAAAGGCTCCGCTAGAGCAAAGGGGTGCCGCTTTTACTTTCTATACTCTCTCTGCGATAAGGCCGCTGTATTAAAGGATCAAAATCCACATTACTGGACGTTCTATCTATAGCGTAATAATAAGCTTCTTAATAGTTATAATACAGCCATAATATTAGCGTGGATAGCTAATATTAATACTTCGCCAGCTATAAGTATATCAGTAATAGTTAACTACATAGGCAAATATTATAGTAAGGAGGAGAAGAAGTTAACTTTCTACCAGAAGTTACTCTAATTAGTATAGCTATACGCCAACAGTCTTTATACCTTCAGCTTAGTAGTAGCTAAATTTATAAACAAGCTTATTGCTAAACGCGATTAGTTAGCGCAGGAAGTATACCATCTACTTTTTAATATTCCCCTTTATAAAGGCTCTAGGAATGTAGTAACTTTAGATTATTAGCAGAAAGACAATTAAAGCGCTGCGTACGAGCTTAAGGACGGGTAACTAGAAAAGCGCAGACTGTCTACTTATAAGAAATATAAACGCCGCCTAGATAAGGTAGAGGATATTACTTTCCTTAATTTTCTACTCCATTTTAATCACACTAATTATAAGCGTCGGCCAAGAGCAAGGCCTTAAGTTATATCATACTTTCCGCGCTATAAAGGCGATCCTTCCTATCTACAGTATCCTAAGTTCTATTGTGTAAAGCTCCTTCTTTATTACCTATAGAGGGAGTATAAAGAAGTAGCTACTTATACTAATAAATTCGGGGCCTTAGATTACGTGGCTTCCTATTAGGCTTGCGTTGCATCTTATTAGCACCCACCCGACTACTTTTACAATTAGGCACTAGAGGAAGCTTATAAGGCTGCTACTAATATTAATAAGTTTAATAACAATTTTATAGACAATCTAGAGCTATATTAGTCCTTTAAGATGCTGCATGCCCGTGTTTAAAACACTAACGTAGTTAAAGTCGAGGACCCTAATAAGCTTGGTAATAGGGAGCTTAATTATAACTACAATTGGAGTAGGCATTGGGGTACATACCCACAGCTTAATAAAAGGACTTATTGGCAGGATACACAATTACAGCCTCTACCGCAGAGCCACCTACTATAGATAGCAACTCCGTCCTCCCTATAACCGGCCCAGTGTCATATTTACGATGTTATAGTTAGTCACTACAGGCAGATCCAAATGGGCCTTAGTCCCCCCCCGCTGCGGGTTAATATTAATAGAGAGGCAGGAACTGGTAAATTATATCTTATTACAGTTCTATCTGCCACGCTCTATAATATGGCAATATCTAATAGCAAGCCATTACTATTAGTTCAAGCCGCCCCTACTAAAGTAGCTGCCTTTAATATTAACAGCAGAACTATATACAAACTGTTAAGGTTGCCGGTAAACCGTCCCTTTAAGAAATTGCCTATTGCCAGTCTTACGCCTTTATAATAGGCTTTTAAGGATATTCACTACCTCATCCTTAATAAAAAATTAATAATTAGGCAAGTATATCTAGCTTAGATTAATTGCCGCCTCCATTAGATCTATCCTATACGTAATAACAATTACTTTAGAGGCTTAAACGTCTTACTAGTAGGCGATTTCTATTAACTATCCCCTATATGTTAGACGGCCTTATATAGCAGTCTGTCTACTTGCCCGTCAGAGCTTGTTAGCCGTAGAAAGGAAGCCTATAAGGCAATTAACCAAACTGCTATCCTTAATTAAGTTATATAGTAGGGCAGTAATGACGCCAAGAGTTCTATATTTAGGACCGCCCTTGCCAAGCTACGTATTAATTCTGTAAGTAATTTAACTTGGAAGCTTCTTTTAACTAGGTGTTAGCAGGGCTTATCTATTAATAAGGTTGCAAGCTTTAACAACGCAATCCAGCTCTATAACACACGCGTAGCTATAGGTAAGTATAATACTATCTAGCTTCGCGACCTTTTACGGCCGGTAGTGGTTATTAAGTCAGTAGACACTGGTATAGGTACATAAAAGGTTACTCCTAATTAGTATAAGACTGTACAGAATTTAACCCTATATATTAGCGCCAAAGTTATGCTGATATAGAATATCTGGATTAAACTAGGCTTAGTAAATGGCACTACTAGTATAGTTAAAGATATTATATAAAAGGAGCACGCTGATGTTAAAAGGGATTAGCCCCAGGCACTGCTAATTGCGGTAAATAGTTATAATAGACCTACCCTATTTACTTAGTAGGATGGAAGGAAGGTCATCCCTATCTTTTCCATACTTTGTAAGTAGGAGGGTGCAAGAGGCTTTTGCTTATAGCGTTAATTTCTAGTTACTCTAGCTTTTGCTCTTACTATGCATAAAAGCTAGGGCCTAACTCTTAACCAAGTAGTTCTAGATATTAAGGAAAAGGATAAGATAGCTAGGCTAACTTATATAGCAATCTCACGAGTTAAAAAGCTTTTGGGGCTTATATTTAAACATAGATTTAATAAAAAACGATTTCAGTTATCTATAAGTAAGGCTAAGGAGGCACAACAGGAAGATTTTATATAGAGGCAGTAGCAACTACTCGCAAACAACTTTTCCTAAATAGGAAATTATATACTGGCTCGGAGGTAAGTAGAGAATATGGCATTTATCTTAGTTTTCTAACTTTTAAACAGCTTAACTATAAAGTCCAATTTGTCTAAATTTTAACCCCCCTATCCATCCTACCTTCTTATCGCCTCCGGAGCTGTTAGATATACATACAATGGTATATAGGGAGAATTGGCAGTATTGCCAGATTAATATTGCTGCTGTCTATAGCGTTAATTAATTTTTGGAAATTTTCAGATTTTTCTTAGGGCGGAAATGTTGCTTATATAATAAATTACGTAACCTCTAAGAATATATATTACTTCTAAATTAACCCTACTTAGTCACTACAGTAGACCCTCTTAATAAGATATAATGCCACCTAGCAGTAACTAAGGCGCCTTAACCTTACTACCACTCCTTTTGCAGGCCTCCTCCTGTCTATAAATAATCCCTCTTCTATACCTACTCTTCCTTCCTTATAGGGAGCTAGAGGTGCTCTAATACGCCTCTTTAGTCTCCACTAAGGGATCTATTGGTTGACGTGGCAATATAAACAGCATCGGACGAGGAGATGACGGGTAAGAAAGAAGACAGGAAGGATAAAGGAGCCTCTAGTAGGTGTCAGTTAAGCAACATTAATAGCTATATTATAGCCGCCTAATCTCCTATGCTTGTAGGCCTCCTCCCGTCTATAAATACTCCCTCCTCTATACCTTCCTCTCTTCTTTTCTTCTTCCTTATAGGAGCTGGAGGTGCTCTAATACCCCTCCCTAGTCTCC
>Ga0307507_10005624_pt1 | contig 20386 bp, 9 predicted proteins | sample 7_EM_MG_FD_207223 | JGI IMG/M metagenome (GOLD analysis project Ga0307507, IMG submission 207223) | Populus trichocarpa ectomycorrhiza microbial communities from riparian zone in the Pacific Northwest, United States - 7_EM | ecosystem: Host-associated > Plants > Roots > Unclassified | place...
TCCTCCTCAAGCTCCATCATCTTTATATTAATTTATAATCAACATTATTTACCTTTAAAACTTCATTTATTATTTTTCTTGAAACATATTCAGTTTGTAATAAATATTATTTAACTTTGTTTTTTTTTTATGTTTAATAAAAATTTTATTTGCATAATTGGTTTGTATAACAATTAATTTATATAGTTTTATATTATATATCCCAAATAATTTTTTAAAAACAAATTAAGAAAAAAACTATTACCAAGGATTTCACCAACGGATGAATTCGGTCGGTATTTTAAACTTTCACCGACAGAATTACCGACGGAATTAATCCGTCGCCATTTAACAGTAGCTTCTACCATTACCGACGAAGTTACAGACAGAAATATTCCGTCGGTATTTCATACATTCACCGACCGATTTAACGACGGATATTTTCCGTCGGTAATTGTAACTTCACCGACGGAATGAAAATCCGTCGGTATATTTCAAGCGGGAATCTTTTTTTTTTTGGCGCGCACGTTCCGTCTGTAAAACCGTCGGTAAATGTTTTTTTTGTTTTTCCGACTGAAATACCGACGGAATGGGGAATCACCGACGAAGGTAAAGCCGGCGGACGTATTCCGTCGGTGATAACGTCGGTAAAAAAATCACCGACGAACTTCTAATCACAGACCGACGGAATTTTTCCGTCGGTAAAACTGTGAAATCTTGTAGTGACCGTTCCAGGCGAAATACAAAGTTTAGATCGAGGTCCTTAAGTGTGGTTGTTTCATCAATTTCACCCTCAAGCTTGTCAAATGGGTATACCTTTTTTTCTCTAAGATTCACTTGCACACATTTATGGAGTCATTATACTTTACATTTTTCAATGTGAAACAATAAAATACTTAATTGACTCACTATCAAGGACTTGCTTTTGTCTGTGAGCAGGCATGAAGCAAAATTTATCAAAGAGATTATCAAGGATGTGTTGAATAAATTAGATCCCAAGCAAGGGCGGAGGCATGTCAAAGGCATGGGTACCCTATAGCCCAGGTTAAGATTTTATCAATATTTTTTGACTAGTTTTATGTAAAACAAATTCGTAATTCTTGATTGAGTTATCATAAAATTCTGAAAATTTGTGTGTAGCCTTCTAGTATGATGCTTTAACTTGGGTTAAAATTTCAGAAGTTTTGAAAAAATTCAGAAATTTGATGAAAAATCACAATTTGACTAGTTTTACATTATTGGATGTAATTTTCAATCCGATCATCAGATTGAGCTGAAATTTTATGAGAAATCTTAAAATATATTGAATAAAATCTAGTTAAAATTTTAGGATGAATAGAGCTTGGTAGTGCTAAGAAAAAAAAAGACCGTCAAATAAAAGCAAAACAACTCATTAAGGGTAAAATGGTTACTTGCCATTAAAAAATAAAACAAATCAGCTATTCCTTCCTTTTATATGTTGCCGACTGGGCAAAAGCAGAATAGGAAAAGAAAGAAAAGAAAAGGCGAGAGAGAAAGAGAGAAAAGTAAGGGAAAACATAAAAAACAATTCAAGGAAAAAAATTAAAAAAGGTGAGAGAATAACCTTGTAAACTTACAAAGTCCAACTTATAAAACACTAATCTAAGAAAGAATCAAGTGAAGGAAGGAGGAATTGAGAGAGAGAGAAAATTTAATTACTTTTTTTTCTAGTTGACATGAGATTGTTATTTTATTCGGGTTGAGAGGTTGTTATAATATCGATTCAAATTTGAATATAGATAAATTATATTTCACAAAACATTGAAGGATGTAACTTCAATAGTGGGTTTATTTTTACTTTCACTTCAATTTTATGTACTTTGAAATTTATTTTTTAATATTTTAAGTAGTGTATTTGAATTAAAACTTTACTGTTAATTTTAAAAATTCATGTATATGAATTAATAATTTATTTTTAAAAAAAATTATATATTTATTTAATAGCCTAAAAATTCCTGACTCCGCCCTTGATACCAAGTACTTATATGTTCCTGAGCACCTAGTAGGTATGGATCGGCTTGCTCATAATATTTTTGACTTTCTAAGAACATGTTTGGGAACGCCGTGCAAACCGCGTTCCCAAAAAATTTAATTTTGTTTTTGCTAAAATTTAATATGATTTGTACGTTTTGGATTGTTTTGATATGCTGATGTCAAAAATAATTTTTAAAAAATAAAAAAAATCATTAGCATGCATTTCGGCACAAAAAGTTATTTGAAAAGCAACCGCTACCACACTGTCAAGCACCCTCTAAGTACTGCAACAGATGATGTACGCATTGTGGGCAAACATGGGATGCCAGGAATAGGAAAGACGACTATAGCAAAATTTGTATTTAATCAACTCTGCTATGGATTCGACGAAAGCTGTTTTCTTTCTAATATCAATGAAACACCAAAACAATTTAATGGTCTTGTTCCTTTACAAAAGCAACTTCTTCACGATATTTTCACACAGGATGCTGCAAACATCAATTGTCATGATAGAGGAAAGGTTATGATCAAAGAACGACTTCGTCACAAAAGAGTTCTTGTTGTTGCTGATGATGTGGCTCCTCAAGACCAGCTAAAAGCTTTGATGGGAGAGCGAAGTTGGTTTGGTCCCGGAAGTAGAGTCATTATTACAACAAGAGATTCAAATCTTCTTCATAAAGCAATGTTAGAGAATAATATAAATCATATCCTGGGATCTCACCTAACAGCTTAAGCTATTGGGTTGAGATGGTTCTTTGACATGATATCAGAGTCTTGATGACCAAGTGGTCACGAGTTCGAATCTCACCAACCCATTTATTTGATAAAAATTAAGCACAAGGTAATATGGATTTGTGCAAGTTTCAAGCCCAAAGGGCTTTCACTTGAGGGGTGTGCTAGAGAATAATATAAATCATATCCTGGGACCTCACTTAACAGCTTAAGCTATTGGGTTAAAATGATTCTTTAACAGCAGATCAAACATATCGGATCAAAGAATTGACATGAGATCAATCCCTTCGGCTTTTCAGCTGGCATGCCTTTAAGGACACCAAGCTAGAAGAAGATTATATTGAGCTTTCGAAGGATGCAGTTGATTACTGTGGAGGACTTCCTTTAGCTCTTGAGGTTATAGGAGCTTGTCTGTACGGGAAAAACAAAGATAGATGGAAAAATGAAATTTACAACTTGAGCAGAATTCCAGAAAACAATATTCAAGGAAAGCTTCTAATAAGTTTTGACGCACTGGATGGTGAACTACAAAATGCGTTCCTTGATATTGCATGCTTCTTTACTGATATAGAGAAAGAATACGTCGCAAAAGTGCATTATTTGATATTGCATGCTTCTTTATTGGTATAGAGAAAGAATACGTCTACAATCCAGAAGTTGTTTTGGAAACTCTCCGTGAAAGGTCTCTGATTAAAGTATTTAGAGGGATAGTAACCATGCATGATCTATTTTTTTATATATAGTAAACGAGAGAATTATATATTATAAGCAGCCCTATCAAGTAGGTGGAGCTGAAAGAGAGATAGAATACGATGGGAATATAAAAGAAAAGAAAAGACCAAAGCAATGAGGGACCTAATTAGTTAGTCCAGTTCATAATATATTCAGGATTTCTAAAAAGATCTGAGCCTGTATAGCTAAAATTTCTAACTGAGGACTTCAACCAGAAGGCCAAACGGTGAAAAGTGAGATAAAAAATCATATCCCAATCCAGAGCCTTGGATTTGAAGATTAAACGGTTGCGCGCTATCCAAATTGACCAGTATAGACCTTTACAGAGAAGGGTAATAGCACGTCGCTGAAATTTCCATTGATCAAGCCAGACCATTCCTGTAGATTTTGATTTGGGTCTTTGTGCAGATAGCCTGAGCACCCGAACCAGTTCAAGAAACAACCCTAAAGAGACCATGTTATAGGACACCAATGGAAAAGATGATTAATTGTCTCAGTTTCCTTGCAGCAGAATGGACAATGAGATTCCTCATAATTAATGATTCTCCTCTCAGCTAAAAAGCTTCTTGTACTCAGACTGCCATAAAGAAGAAGCCATATGAACACATCCACTTTTGGTGGGGCATAACCATTCCATAGCAGAACAGGGGAGTGATTATTTTCAGTGGCCGATAGACTATCAAAGAAGAGGCAACCTAATTGAACTGAGTACATGCCAGAGCTGTGGAATTTTCATAACTTGCCGTCTGCACCCTCTGAGAAAATGAGACAACGCTGCACCTCTGCAATCAAGCTCTCCCTCATGCAGTTCTCACGGGGCCAGAGGAGTCTTCTCCAGGTTGAGAGATGTATCTGTCAAATTATATATATCTGCAAGGCTGGTTTTTTGCTGGAGGGAAAGGTTATAAAGTCTGGGGTATAAGAGCTAGAGAGTGGTTGCAGAGCCAAGCCAAGAGTCGGTCCAAAACCAAATGTTCCTCTCGTCACCCACCTTGAACCTGACATTTGCATGTAAGAGATTGGCTATGTTTTGTGTTGAAAAGTTCGTCGAAACAATGCCATGCCAAGTTGGAGATAAAGAACCTGTAAACGCAGGGATACCATTCATAAAGTGAGGTCGGTATTTTAGAAGAATGTGTTCTTGCCAGCCTCCTGCCACTCCCTTATCTAGATTCCATAGCCATTTAAATAGCAGAGCCAAATTTTTGTTGTATATGGATCTCAGCCCGAGACCACCAAAAGATTTACTCTTTATTACTCTGTGCCAAGCCACCTTAAAAATGCCATGAGATGTTGAGGTTCCCTTCCAGAGAAAAGACCGGGTTAGAGAAGAGATGACTTTAATAATATGCTTTGGCATAGCAAAAACAGACATGTATAACAAAGGAAGAGAGCTCAAGACTGATTTAATTAGACATATCATTCCCGCCATTCTAAAAAAATTCTCTTTCCATGTGCTTAGCTTTGCTCTGTTTGTGGACAACAGTGGTTTCCAAGTAGAGAGTCTGCTGGGATTGGCTCCAAGAGGTAGTCCAAGGTACCTAACCGGGAAAGTATCACTACGACAGAAAACTGAGTTCGCCAGGCTAGAGGTGTAGTCATTGTCCAAGTTGATACCTATTAGTGAGCTTTTATAAAAATTAACTTTCAGTTCAGAAATGATATCAAACCAACGAAGAATCCTCTTGGCATGTAGAAGAGAGGGAAAATCATTTGGCAGGAAAATCAGAGAGTCATCGGCATATTGTAAATGAGTTATATAATGTCCTGGAGCAGTCTGTAAGCCTTTGAAGTAACCTGAAGCGGATGCCCTATTGAATAAAACTGTCAACCCCTGAACTGCGATGTCAAATAGGAAAGGAGAGAGAGGGTCCCCTTGCCTGAGACCCCTCTTCAGACTAAATTCTCTACTGGGGGAACTGTTTATCAAGATGGCTAATTTAGAAGTGGATAAGCATTCAAAGATCAGCTTCCTCCAGGGTGAGCCAAAACCCATGTATCCGATGCTTGTGTCAATATGTTCCCACAAAATTGAGTCAAAGGCTTTATGGAAATATACCTTCAGTAAGAGGCCATGCTCCTTCTTGCTACGCACACCATAGACAACCTCATTTACTATCATGAACTTGTCTAAAATCTGACGCCTAGCAATGAATGCAGACTGGTTAACACTGATTACATCTATCAGGACACATCGAAGCCTAGAGGACAGTAGCTTTGCCACTATTTTATATAACCTGTGAATCAAGCTTATCGAACAAAAATGGGAGAATCTGCTCGGCCCCTTTGTTTTTAGAATCAGAGTTACAAAAGAAGAGCTGATACCCTTTGGTAGTTTACTAGTTCTGAAAAAAAAATTTAACCAGCATAAAAACCTCTGAGCTGATGATATTCCATACCTTTTTATAGAAGGAGAAGGTGAAACCATCGGGGCCAAGGGCTTTGGAACCATCACAGTCCCATATAGCTTGCTTCACTTCTTCCATTGAAGGTGGTCTTTCTAGCGAAATTGACTTGGCTTCTGAAATTTTGGAGAGCCTCGAGCCTCCCATTTCAATTCTTTTACACGTTGGTTTGCGAAACAAGGATGAGAAGAAGTTGACAGCGCCTTTTTTGATATCATTTGAGGAGACTAGGTGACTACCATTATGTTCAATCTTACTAATGTAGTAACGGCCTTTCCTTAGACTTGCTGATATGTGAAAAAAAACAAGTGTTCTTATCCCCCATTTTACACGAGTTTTGACGAGATTTTTGCCTCCAGATATCTTCAACCCTTCTGTTAACCTCCCATAGTTCAGAGTTCAGCTCCTGGAGCTTTGTTTTTTCGGTCTCAGACAAGGGACGCACTTCGCTTAAGTTTTCAAGTGTTGTAATGGAGTTCTGGATGTCTGCAAGTTTTAGATTCTGATCCCTGAAAGTGAATTTATTCCACTGTTCTTTAATCATTGGGCAGGTCACCCAAAACAATTTGATCATTTCAAAAAAAAAAAGTGGGTCGTCTTCCAAATGACTTGTTTCTTGATTTCAACATCTCTCTCTCTCTTGTTTTTGAAGTTTTCAAAGACTAAAAAAAAAACAAAAGTTCGTTTTGTATCTACTTTATAAATTTAATACGCAAAGCCAAGAGAAAACAAAATTTTCTAATATCTTTGCATAGTAAATATTATAACCCAATTTTTTACCCTTTTATTTTAATTATTAATATTACTATTATTATTATTATTTACTGAAAAAATGAAAAAAAATAAAAAAATGATGATGAAAAACAAATAAAAATGAAATAAATGAAGAATGAATTAAAATTTAGGGTTAACGGCAACATGATTGGAAGTTTTGGGATTTAATTAAACTTTGGATTAGTTTTATTGACAAAATCAAGAGCTTAATTGATGAATTGATAAGTTTGGGACTTAATTGGACTTGGATTTAATTTAATTAATGAAATCAGAGACTTAATTGAGAAATACCAAAGTTTGGGGTTAATTGGGGGGGACCATTGCAACAGATTAAAGTCCAAGGACTAACTTGTAAAAGATGCCGAAATGCAGGGGTCCAATTACAATTTAACTAGGGGTTTAATTACAAAACTTTCAAAACTTCAAGCGCCAAAATGCATATAGCTGTGAATACCAAAACGGCACCGTTTCCAGTTGCTGTTCATCTTCCTCACCTGACCGAAACAGACGCCCACCGCCTAACAGCCATTACTTCTGCAATTATCACACTTTATGGTTGGAAGAAACGGCATTGTTTTCTCTGGCTATAAAAGCCAAAGAACGACTGAGCAGAGGCGGGGGGGCGAGCGAAAAAAAAACCGGGAGGAGAATATCAAGAGAGAGGAGAAAAAAAAGCCAGAATCAAGGGAGGGGAAAAGGAAACAGAGGTCGAAACCCAGGGGAGAGCAAGAAAAAAACACAAACAAAAAAAGAAGAACAACACAGAAAAAGACCATTAACACCCAGCATCACCATACACCCAGCATCACCATCGGCTTCCTCTTCTCCAGCGCCAGAAGAAATAAGGCCAGAAGAACGCAAGGAAAGGGTGCCCTGCCAAGCTGTTACGATTCAAGTTACCATAGAATTAAGGTTACTAGCTTACAAATAAAGTAGTACTGTTTCCAGTACAGAACAGAATTGCTAGCCTTCAAGCAAAGAATTGCAGCATCTGCTGAATGTGGAAAACGTTATGCCTTCACCACCGCTGTATCATCTGCTTCCTCATCTCCATTATGGTTCAATTACAGCATCTATACCTAAGCAATGGAGTGACTTTTTATTTGCGAAGCTGCAAGAACATTGCCTCAATTTATGGATTTTTTGTAAGAATACATATTTCCTTTAGTTATTTCTATTTTATTAAATAGTATCTTTAATTATTTTATTATTATTATTTAATATAAAAATTAAATATCATCTTTAATAAAAAAAAATATTAAATATTTAATGCTTTTTGGTAAGAATACATATTTCCTTTAGTTATTTCTATTTTATTCTATTTAATTTAAGAGATTAAATATCATCTTTAATTATTACATTTTTCTTATTTAATTTAAAAAATTAAATATTATCTTTAACAATATTTTTTATTAAATATTTAGATTATGCTTGGTTTTATTTTTTTTTCTTGATTTTATGATAATAGTTTTCTTATTTAATATAAAAAATAAATATTATCTTTAATAATTAGATCTATCGAATATCACTTAAAAAATAAATTATAACTTTAATAATTATTTTTTGAAAAACAAAAAGCCAACAGTCACTAACATATTTTATTAAAATCACTTTAGTTATTTAGAAAATATTGAAAATTGATTTTTGTTGTTTTACATTAAAATAAAAAAAATTGAATAATGTTTTTATATTTTATTTCAAACTCATATTTTAAAACAAAAATGAAAAATATGTGATATTAACCTTTTTTATTATAAAGTAAGCTTTTCAATTAAAAGTGATGGGAATTTTTTCGTGATAACAAAATGCATGTACAATCATGCACATTTAATTAAAAGTGATGGGAAGTTCTATTGAATTTGATGGTTTTTTAAGGTACAGAAGACTTGGATTGACGTGAGAGTACAAGATCATTTTACATAGAGATGCTTGAAGTTGCTCCAAATCAGTATGATACTTCCATCTGACATGTATTTGTTGGCTTGAAGATCATTTTCCAAGCTTGGAAGTTTTATTCAATGCTCTTTGAAATCTTTTCCATCCGCTTTTATATTGGACAACCTCGTTGTTAATTATTATCCATGATGTAATTTATATTTTCAAGTTACAAATTTTGATGAATATTGTTTTATTTTTTTCCTCACTTCAAAAGATGAAAATCCTTGATGTTAGTTAGAAATAAATTGGTTTTCTAGGAAGAGATTATTGATTGGGATATAGTGTTTAAGTTGGTTCTTCATCATTTAATGTTATAATTTAAAATAATTTATGAAAATTACTGATACACAAGAAAGTTCTGAGAGCATCTTTAATCAGTCTAATAAGTGAAGTGTTGTTAGTTTTGACTATAATATCTAATTCAGCTTGGATATCAACAACATGTTGCATCCAGTCTTATAGCCAATGTTTTTTTTCTTGGTCCTTGAAACTTTTACCTATTTTCGTTTTGGTCACAAAACTATATTTTTCTTCATTTACATCCTTGCAAGTTGTATTAACATGGTTCCATTTGTTGTTATTTACTTCGATTTTCATGTTCTCGCATTTATCATATGTCTTTAAATATCCCTGCATTGAATTAGAAATCAATTTTTTTAACCCTCCTAACCCAGTTACTATTAAGGTTAGTTCTCCACCCGCATGTTCTTCCTTCTCAAGCGTGGCATCGGTCTTTAGCTACACTTACTTAGTCCCTGTTATTTATAAAGCTTATAATTTAGTTCAAGTCAATAAAAGCTTAGCAGTTTGATACAAAAGCTCATGGTCAAGTTAAAAATGTTTATTTTGGATGTAATAAATATTCATATTGGAACATAATATTCATCTCTCAAATCCATAATCCAATTGATCATATAAATAATTGTTTTAATTAATAACTATAAGAAATAAACCCCCTTACTAGTTGATTACTTAAATAAAAAAACTAATGATTGTCGAGCAAAGTAAATAAATTACTTAACCAGGGTTATGATAGGAGTTATTTGCCAAGATTGAATTACATATATAACAGTTTATAAATCATGTTATAATATCTATCAACATATATAAAACTCGACAAGATAGAAGACTTTGTTTAATCAATCTTAGGTTAAGACAAGATTAAATCTAGTTTTATTATGATATATTTGAGAGTGCGGTTGAATTGCACTTCTTAAAATATTTTTTAATTGTTCTGATATCAAAAAATATTTTTGAATTGTTTAGATATCAAAAATAATTTTTTAAAAAAATATTATTTTAATATATTTTCAATCAAAAAATATTTTGAAAAACAATCTCTACCATACTCTCAAACAGATTTGGGTTTTGTATGAATTGTAAATCCAGGGACAATTTTGGGTTTTGTAATCAGAACTTTGGACTAAAATTAATAACAAAATAAAGATCAAAGATAATAGTATGTAAATCTAGGGATCAAAGATAATACAGCTACATTGACCGGAGATTTCACTCCAATTTTGACTAGAAATTAAAATTCTATCAAATTCTTTACTTTATTAGTGTTCATTTTCTTCTTCTTTTTCTTAACATATCTTTTTCAATTGTTTAGAAAATTTTTATGTCACTCAATGATATACCTGCTTTCAACGTTTTACACTGCTAGGTTTTAATAATTTAGGATTTCTTCCTTAAAATTATTCAAAATATAGTATTAGAATTACATAATAATTAAACCAAATAATAAAAATATTGTATAACGTTTTTGGATGAATTGTCAACGTAGGGACTGTTTTGGGTCCATGACTTTGTTGATTTGATTTCAGTAATCAGTATATTATTTTATTAGTCCAATTATAAGTTGACTCTACTATTGCTGCCTTGCATTGACTGCAAATTTCGCTTTCTACTTAACATGAATTGAAAACTATTATTGACTGAAGCAAGATAATTAGTGGTTGAATACAGATTATAACTAATTATTTGTTCTGATGAAGATTAAAAAATTAAAATCAAATTACAGCTTCTCTCTCCATCGTCTTCCTCTGCCTTTGTCATGGCATCAACTCATCAAGTACAGGTAAAGATACTCCATTAGCGACTACCTCGAAATTACGACTCCAAATTCCAGCTCAATATCGATTGCTGCTCAATATTTACCAATACGCGCTTGAGAAATTCCCTTGCTTTTTTTCCTGCATGAGTTTCATTTTTATCTTTTATAATTATAATTATTGCATTGCTAATAATCTGCAAGTAATAATATTCTTTCTCTGAAAAAGGCTTGAAGCATTATAGATAATCTCTTATAGGAATCTCTTTATTAAATCATCAAAATATCAAAGTCTATTTCCAAATAAATACTATTACTACAGTTTTTTTTTATATAAAAATAGAAACAACTAAATAGAAAAATTATTATTTTTTAAATAAAAAACTAGAAAAGCCTGATAATATTTCTAGTCAAACTTATTACAAATAATTGAATGAAAGTTGTATTGATTTTTTTTTTAGGGTACGGATGTTGTAGAGGGTCTTGCACTGGATGTCAGAGCATCAGAAGCTAAATCACTTAGCGCAGGATCATTTGCAAAAATGAAATGTTTAAATTTACTCCAAATCAATGGAGTACATCTCACCGGACCTTCAAACTGCTTTCTAAAGAGTTGATGTGGATTTGTTGGCTTCAATGTCCTTTGAAATATTTTCCATCTGATTTTACCTTGGACAATCTAGTTGTTCTTGATATGCAGTATAGTAACCTCAAAGAACTATGGAAGGGAAAAAAGGTAATAAACATGCTATAATCCCCAAAATTTATCTAGTATGTAATTTATATTTACATGTTATGACTTTCTATGATTAATTTTTATTATTTTGCGCTCTATTACACAGATTCTCAACAGGCTAAAAATCATTAATCTCAGTCATTCTCAGCATCTTATTAAAACACCAAACTTGCATAGTTCAAGTATAGAGAAACTAATTCTGAAAGGTTGCTCGAGTTTAGTTGAGGTGAATCAATCTATTGAAAATTTGACGAGCGTTGTTTTCTTGAATCTGGAGGGATGTTGGAGGCTAAAGATTCTCCCTGAAAGCATTGGCAATGTAAAGTCTCTTAAACGTTTGAATATTTCTGGGTGTTCTCAACTTGAGAAATTGCCAGAACGCATGGGTGATATGAAATCCTTAACTGAGCTGCTAGCCGATGGGATTGAAAATGAGCAATTTCTCTCTTCAATTGGACAATTAAAGTATGTCAGAAGATTATCATTGCGTGGATACAGTTTTAGCCAGGACTCACCATCATGGCTTTCACCGTCATCTACATCTTGGCCTCCATCAATTTCTTCTTTTATTTCAGCAAGTGTTTTATGTTTGAAACGTTTGCTACCAACAACTTTCATCGATTGGAGATCAGTGAAAAGTCTTGAACTTCCTTATGTTGGTTTGTCTGATCAAGCAACTTACTGTGTTGATTTTAGGGGTTTTTCCTCTCTAGAAGAACTGGATCTATCAGGAAACAAATTCTCTAGCCTGCCTTCTGGGATCGGCTTCCTTCCCAAGCTAAGGGTCTTGTTTGTCACAGATGCAAATATCTTGTATCAATCCCAGATGTTCCCTCAAGTTTAATCTGTTTGGCTGCACATGATTGCAAATCATTGGAAAGAGTAAGAATACCAAAGCAGTTAAAAAAAGAACTATTTATAAAACTAGATGAAAGTCATTTGTTAGTAGAGATTGATGAGGACGACGAAGGTCTAAGGAATAGTTTCTGGTATTTTCGTGTTTGTGACCGCAATCGTTCAACAAATAAATTACAAGAGGGCTTTGTTAGGGTACTATTTCTTTCGGTCTCTCTTGCACAAAAAATAAACACACACAATTAGCACATATATTGATTAATGTGTAAAATCTCACATTCTTTGAAATCAATATGTATGCAGGCAATTTGCTGCGGTACTGGTCACATGTATCATATTTCCAACATTCCTGGTAAGATGCCAAATTGGTTGAGCTACAGGGGAGAAGGATGCTCATTGTCATTCCATATACCTCCAGTCTTCCAAGGCTTATTTATTTGGTTTCCACTTTGGAAGGATGAATTCAATTATCAGTATTTCTATCGCATTATTATTATAATAAGAAATAAAAGCAATGGTATTCAATTGTTTGAAGAAGAACAAACAGTAACAGAAAATGGGGGATTGATGAGACGCACAAGTAGAAGTGAAATGGGAATGGAAGATTACTTTGGAGATGATGAATTGGAACTACACATATATTCAGAGCCACCACTGTCCGCGGTGGATGTGGACATCGCAAAGTCAAATTCATTTGAAGAGTCACAATGGGAAAGAGATATAATGATTGTTCAATTAGGGCGTCTACACTCAAGCAATGGAGTGACTATTTATTTGTGAACCTACATAAATATAACCTCAATTTAACAATTGATGGTAAGAACAAATATTTCATTTAGTTATTTTTATTCTATGTTATTTAATTTATGAGATTAAATATTATCTTTAATTATTTCATTATTATTATTTAATCTAAAAAATTAAATATCATCTTTAATAAAAAAATTATTAAATATTTAAGGCTTGTTGGTAAGAATACATATTTCCTTTAGTTATTTCTATTTTATTCTATTTAATTTAAGAGATTAAATATTATCTTTACTTATTTTATTTTTCTTATTTAATCTAAAAAATTAAATATTATCTTTAATAATATTTTTTATTAAATATTTAAAGTCTGATTGGTTTTATTTTTTATTTCTTGATTTTATGATAATATTTTTCTTATTAAATTTAAAAAATAAATATTATCTTTAATAATTATATCTATCAAATATCACTTAATTATATCATTATTTTATTGGTAGCAACTTATGAGTCTTTTAAGCCAAAAGTATAATAGCTAGGAAGAGCTAAAATTAGCAAGGAATATTTAGAGTCCGATTGATTTTATTGTTTATTCTTTGATTTCTTGATAAAAAATTTAAATTCTTGACAGAGAAAATTGAAAACTTATATGTTTTGATTTATTTTTTTAAAAAAACAAAAAGCCAACAATCACTAACATAATCTATTAAAATCACATAAGTTTATTTAGAAAATACTGAAAACTGATTTTTATTTTTTTACATTAAAATAAAAAATTGAATAATATTTCTATATTTTATTTCAAATTTGATATTTAAAAAAAATTAAAATGATGTGATATTAACCTTTTTTATTATAAAGTAATTAATTAAAAGTAAAGGGGATTTGTTTGTAATAACAAAATGCATATACAATCATGCAGGTTTAACTTTCTTTCCAAACTTGGAAGTTCTATTGAATTTGATGGTTTTTTAAGGTATAGAAGACTTGAGTTGACGTGGGAGTACAAGATCATTTTACATAGAGATGCTTGAAGTTACTCTAAATCAGTACGGTACTTTTATCTGATGTGTTGATTTTTATTTGTTGGCTTGAAGATCGTTTTCCAAACTTGGAAGTTTATTAAATGCTCTTTGAAATCTTTTCTATCCGCTTTGAAATTAGACAGCCATTTTTTTTCCATTTTTTTTTATCCATGATGTAATTTAAACCATGATGTAATTTAAACTTGGAAATTCCATTTTTTTTCTCACTTCTTCGATGTATTCTCCAAAAGATGAAAATCTTTGATCTTAGTTAGAAATAAATTGGTTTTCTAGGAAGAAATTAATAGTTGATTTGAGTTGATTCTTTATCATGTTATGATTTAAGATAATTAATGAAAACTAATAATACATAGAAAATTTCTGAAAGCATCCTTAATTAGTCTAATAAGTAAAATCTTGTTAGTTTTGGCTATAAGATCTTGCTATGTATTTATTCCATGGTTTTTACTATTTTTTAGCTTTTTTTATATATATATATACAGCTTTTGTTTTTCTTGCCAGTTTGTCATTAGCTTTATGACACTAGCACCAATTACTAATAAATCTAGGGCTATTATTAAATAAAGAAAAAACATAAACATTATTAGAACACCAAACTTGCATAGTTACCTAGGGAAACCATATGACAATAATCTAATTTAGAAAATAATTAATTTGTCCTTGTAGTCTTAGAAAATAGTCTTTAATCCTTGTGTTTTCATATTCATTAATTATTTAATGTGTTTCATCTATGATTTAATGTGTTGATTGAAATTGACAAGTGAGTTTACTCATATTTTTTAAAACATGTTTTTTAAATTAGAAAATAGCTAATTGAAATGAAGATTAAAATAAAGAAGACAAAAAAGAGAAAGACTCGTAAAGATTTTATGTTAGTGCTCAACATGTTCTTGGATTACCTTTGTCTTTCGTGTCAAGTAAAATTCTAGTATATAACACTAAATTAAGAAAAACAAGAGGTGAATTAAAGGTCTAACTAAATGAAATACAAGTACAAAGACTACATCAACATTTGATATACTCAACTCTCAACAAATTGAAATTTCAAGGTTATTCGTATCTGAAAACACAATCTCAATAATCTTAATGTGAGGAGTGATTTCTTTCCTATTATTTTTTTCTGTGTTTTAAAAATATTTTAAAAAAATTAAAAAAATTTTTGCTTCAAATTAAATTTTTTTATATTTTCAAATATTTTGATATACTGATAAAAAATAATTTTTAATAAATTTCCGATTAAAACATATTTTAAAAAAACCAATATAACATTTTCAAACACCTCCAAAAATCTGAAAAACTTGCTACCACCACTCATAATTCATCCCCAGCAGGCATATTGATTCTGTTAAAAATGAACCTATTCAGCTTAGGCATCAACAACATGTTGCATCCACAGTCTGTTAAGAAATCTATTATAGCTCCTTTGTTGTTTTACTGCTCATGTCACTGCTCATAGCCAGTGTTTTATTTCTTGGTCCTTGAAATATTCACCTATATTTTTTGGTTTTGGTCATCAAATTTTTTTTTTTCAATTACATCCTTGCAAGTTCTATTGGCATGGTCGATAGCACACTCATAGCAGTTCGATACAATGGCTCATTGTCGAATTGTCGAGCAAAGTAAATAAATTACTTAACCAGGGTTACCAAAGGAGTTATTTGCCAAGATTGAATTACATAACAGTTTATAAATTTAGTTTTGCGGTGTTTTTGAAAGTACAGATTGATATCGATCTGATATGTAAATGTCGAAAATAAATTTTTTAAAAATATTATTTTAATATATTTTCAATCAAAAATGTATTTTGAGAAGCAATTTCAACCACACTACCAATTAGATTAAAAATTTTCTAATATATGGATTGATATCTGTCACACATGGACATCGCGGCGCCCTTAAAATTTTTTATGGAAAGAATGGATTTCTGACATCCTGTTTTTTTATGGGAAATGTCTTGTTTTAAGGAGTCGCCACCTAGTATTATGGTCACTAGAAACCTTAACTGGTCAACAGAGATTCTATGGTTCGGGGTTGGTTACGTAAAAGGGAAGATATTATCACCCCTTAAACGTCCTGCCTGAGGCAGACTGCATTACTGACTTTGTCTTAAATTGCTAAATGTTTTATTAGTTTATGCCATGATAATTTGCTTATAATATTCCTGACTTTAGCGCTCGTGAATATTCAACTACGGATACTTCCAACTCTTGCGTTGGTAAATATTATGTAGCTATAAAATAAATTTAGATCAATATTTTTATTTCTAACTCTAGCATCAATGAATAAACAAATAAAATAAATTTATTTTTACGCATGCACATATTTTTTATTTTTTAGCTAAATAAAATAAAAATAAATTTTAATCAGTATTTTTATTCTTGACTCTGGAATCAATGAATAAACTAATAAAATAAATTTATATTATTTTTATTCATGCACACATTTTTTTATTTTTTTATTTTTTTAATTTTTGGACTGGTCCAGCTCAGCTCATGTGAGCTAGCCAGCCCGGCCTAGACACTGGCCCAAGCCTCTTTCTTGCTTGGTCTTCCTCTTCTCGACCAGCCTGGTCTGCTGGAGGAAAATAAGTGAAATGAATTTGAAAAGTGGGGAAGAGGAAGAACTTACCTGGTCTGCTAGAGGCGAAGGCGCGCAGTTGCTGATCGACCAGCCTCTTTCTTGCTTTCCCTTCCTCTAGTCTTTTCTTTCTTGTTCTCTAGCTCTTCTCCGTGTTTGTTCCCCTGGCTTGCTCTCTGATTTAGGAGACGGAGGCGTGATGGATGACCGGCCAAAGCTCTGCTTCGGTTCCTTTGTACGCTCCTGTGTCGTCCTCTTGTTCTTCCTCTGTTTTTTGTTCTTTTTCGTTCGTCCCCCTGTTCTTCGTGAATTGTTCTGGGTTTTTTCTTGCTGGTTCTCGGCTCCCCTGTATGTGTTTCCAGTGTCTTCGTTCTCCTATTTCTGGGTTTCTCCTCTTTTGCTGGTTCTGCCTTTTTTTTCTCCCCCTCTCTGTTTTATGTTTGTGGTCTTCCCTGTTTCCCCAGTCCAGTACCTCCCCTATTTTCTTCTTTTTTTGTTTTCTTCTTCCTCTCCTCGGTTCTGCTCTTTTTTCTCCAATTCTCTCCTGTGACCTTTTGTTCTCTGCCTTTTATAGCCAGAGAACAATGTTGTTTCTTCCAACCATTGATTACAGGTGTAATGGTGGCGGTGGGCGTCCATTGAAGAAGATGAACAACACATCCCCACAGACGGCGCCATTTTGATGTTAATGATTATTTGCGTTTTGGCCCTGATTAAAAGTTTTGTAATTAAGCCCCCTAGTTAAATTATAATTGGACCCCTGCATTTCGGAGCATTTTATAAGTTAGTTCTTGGACTTTAATCTGTTGCAATTGTGCTCCCAATTATCTCCAAACTTTAATATTTCTTCAATTAAATCTCTGATTTCATTAATTAAATTAATTCCAAGCTTAATTAAGTCTCAAAACTTATCAATTCTCTAATTAAGCCCTTGATTTGATTAATTAAACTAGTCAAGAGTTTAATTAAATCTTTAAAATTCCAATCATGTTGTCATTAACCTAAATTTTAATTCATTCTTTATTTTTTTTATTTTTACTTGTTTTTCATCATTTTGTTTTATTATTTTCAGTAAATAAAATAATAATAATAATTAAAATAAAAAGATCAAAAATTGAATTATGAGAATATCCATGACACTCTCTAGTTAGTTTTGAGAATTTTAAATCCAAACTTGTGTATTTATATGCATGCTTGTACAGCTTGATTTTCTCTTTAATTTAATCAACAATAATTTCTTATCTTCAATATAGATTTGGGTTTATCATTCGGGTAAGACAAACCCTAGTATTTTAAAATACTATGGCAAAAAGGTTTCATGGATCAAGACAATAGTATCATTCAAATGTTAGCAATAGAATTAAATTTTACATATTTTTCAAGTTTACGTAGAATAGTAGTGGAATAATTCTTTTAATATTTAAAAATTAAAATATATTATGTAACTGTTTTGTATAAATTCTACACTAAAGTTAGCAAATAATAACACAAGAAAGGACCAAAGTTAATTACAATAATTATTTTTTTTTAAAATGGAGCCACAGTACGAGGAAATCTCTTCACTTATCAATGAAATATTACTTCTCCTGTAAATGAATAGAAATAATTTCATTGATTAATGATTATTTGGAAGAAGAAAGCGTATCCCTTCTCACTTTTACTATTCAGCTTGCTGCAATTTCATAGCTTCTCACAAATGGTGGGATCCAACCAATTTCATAACTCATGTTGCATCCTTAGTCTTACAGATAAAGCTAATGGTTTTTTTTTTTTTCTAAATTGAATATCAATATTTTTTGTTGGCATCAAATAATTTAAAATAAGAATTACATAGCAGAGGGTTTAAGCAAATATTAAAAGAGAAGGTTTTGTGTAATTATTAGATAATTGAAATCATCACTAATCTCCTTTTTTTCATTTTATTTTTTATTACCCTTAGCATGATATCCAGAGAGAAGAACGGTTCAAGACAGAACAATAATGGAGCGGAATCAAAATCTTTGTTAGCAGTAACCTGTTCGACCCAGTTGTTGTGGAAACTTTGCAAAGGATCTGCAGGAAGAAAAATGAAATTTGGTAGTATTTGTGTGTCTTATATAATTGTGTTCGTTCATACACCCAATTATTTCATACAAGAGAAAATTCTTTCTCTGAATAGAAAAAACTATTATTTTTAAAATAAAAACAACTAAATAGAAAAATTATTATTTTTAAATAGAAAAACTAGAAACGCCTGATAATATTGAATAAAAAATAAAATAGAAAAATTATTCTTTTCAAGTAGAAAAAATTATAAAAATTTAATAATAGTGAATAGAAATAAATATATTTATTATCCCAAAAGTTCTTACATCAAAATCTCATTTATCATATTTTATATCTATAAAAAACTAATTTGTCACAAGAACTGAGTCTATGTGCTAAAACCAGAAAAACAAATGTATAAAAAAAAACAAATTCCACGCAAGGCTTTGATTAACAGAGTAACCGATGGACATTTTTTAGTAAATTAATTTCAATTCAAAATGACAAAATAAGGTTTGTCGGTTTTCATACATAAATTTTTATATTGTTAACGTAGGAACTGTTTTGCGTCCCTGACTTGGCGGATTTGATTTGAATATATTATTTGATTAGTCTATTCCTGCCTTGCATTGACTGGAAATAAGATTTGAATATATTATTTAATTTACACAGGAAATTTCTACTTGCAAAGAATTGAACTGTCATTGACTTCTTGCAAAGTATTCGCAAGAAAGGCAGACAAGTGTGTCCACTACTTCTGCAAATGAATAGAAAGCATATCCTTTCTCTTTCTCCTATTAAAGAATACAATTACAAACCTCAATTCAATATCCATGCTTTACTCGGCAGCTAACTTCTCATTACCATTGCTGCCATTTCATAGCTAACTCTTTGTTATATTTAACTTACTCTTCTTTGCTTCTCTCTCGTTTTAATTTCATGTCTTGCTCATAACGACAACTTGAAAGCCTTACGTTCAGATAGATAATCATTGATCAGTTCCTCCTATATCATTCTATTTAATTTAGAAATGCAGAAGGAAAAACGCAAGCAATCCAAAGATGAAGAAAACGATTCATCCTCGCGAAAGAGAAGAAAAGCTGACCTCAGTAAGCCTGTCAGTTTTGTCTCCACAGGTAAGGCTGATGCGTGTGTCTATATATATATGTGTAGGAACTGCTGATTCGATTTGAATATGTTATTTGATTAGTCTGATCATAGGATAGGTTGAGTCTACTACTACTTCTGCCTTGCATTGACTCGAAATTCCTGGTGTTTTCTCCTGCAAATGAATAGAAATCACATCCTTTCTCCTTGTAGGAACTCTTTGTTATATTGTTCCATTGGTAATTGATAGTGTCTTAAGTTCTGCAGCTGCCATGACAGAGCCAGAATCTTCTCGATCTAGACCAGAAGGGGCCTATGATGTCTTCTTGAGTTTTAGAGGAGAAGACACTCGCAAGACATTTACAGATCATCTATATACTGCCTTGGTCCAAGCCGGAATCCACACTTTTCGAGATGATGATGAACTTCCTAGAGGAGAAGAAATCTCCGATCATCTCCTCAGGGCAGTTCAGGAATCAAAGATATCCATAGTTGTCTTCTCAAAAGGATATGCTTCTTCTAGATGGTGTCTCAATGAACTTGTAGCGATTCTGAAGTGCAAAAGGAAGAAACCTGGTCAGATTGCTCTTCCTATATTCTATGACATTGATCCTTCAGATGTGAGAAAACAGAATGGCAGTTTTGCAGAAGCATTTGTTAAACATGAAGAGCGTTTTGAAGAGAA
>Ga0307507_10005625_pt1 | contig 20386 bp, 20 predicted proteins | sample 7_EM_MG_FD_207223 | JGI IMG/M metagenome (GOLD analysis project Ga0307507, IMG submission 207223) | Populus trichocarpa ectomycorrhiza microbial communities from riparian zone in the Pacific Northwest, United States - 7_EM | ecosystem: Host-associated > Plants > Roots > Unclassified | place...
CTATTTGGAGGACGCGTACGCATCCTTTCCTCCTGTGTGGTGTGAGCGTATCAAGGGATGATGTGGAACTGGTACTTGTACCGGTACTCAGTACCCGTACCCATACCCAGTTTACTCGAGTACTGACTGGTCCAATTGGTGTGAGGGGGTCTTGTGAGGAGGCCATATAAACTGTTTCCTGTCCCCCACTCGCTCCGTTCCCCTCTACACTACTGCGCTCGAGAGAAATTCATAGACTTTGCAACAATTCCAACGCGACAATGGCTTCAACCGAATATTACAACACCCAACCTCAGTATCCTCCTCAGGCCGCTCCCGGATACCCGCCGCCACAGGGCTATCCTCCTCAGGGCGCCCCGCCACAGGCAGTATGTCTCTCGCACTGAATCCCGAATCGTGAAGGTTCCCACAATCTGACCCTGGCTTGATAGATGGTCTACCAACAGGCCCCTCCCCCTGTGCAGGAAAAGAAGAGCGGCGGCGGCGGTGGTGGTGGTGGTTTCTGTGCTGGAATGTGAGTCGGATGCCTTCACACATACCTACCTAAATAGGGGGGGTAGTATTATGGTGACGATGCTAACGAAGGAGAGTAGACTTGCCGCACTATGCTGTTGCTGTGCTTGCGACGCCTGCTGCGACTGTCTGGAATGTCTTTGCTAGAAGGGTTTAATTTCTTTTTGTTGTTTTGTGAAATTCCTTTTTAATCGCTGGTTACGGTGCTCTACCTGCTCTTGGGGATGGGGGAATTGTGACATTACTATTTTATTCTTTTTCGTCTGTTTTTTTCTTTTCTTTTCCTTCTCTCTCCGCCTGGAATCAATGCTACCGTATTGGGCATGAAACTTCCCATCACTTTTTTCTTTCCTTTTTCCCGCTCGTGATCACTGGTGGTGTGGGTGTGTGTTTCGTCATGTCGGAGCTTCTCATGGATCGTGTTGATGGGCTTGATCAGTCAGCGGTTAGTTGAGCGAGAATGGACGTGAAGCCCTGTGTGGAACCGCATCACACAGCATGCCGGGAGAATTTCCTATATTGGTGTTCGGACTGTAGCAACTTATCAACTCACTTCCTCGCTTGATAGATTTAGACCATGTTCACATAAAATTAGTACGGTATTAATTGTTTCACTTCCTTTACATCTGGAAACCCACCACTGTCCAGTCCATCTCCTATATCGCACAAGCCCCATAGCCCACTTTTTTGCTTGCTTGTTCACGGGGAGTCACTCGATTACCCAATCTTATCTTCCGAGCATCCCCGCTACCACCACCCACCCAAGTGACTAATCATCGCAAGTCTTGGCAGGATAACTTCTGATCCGGGAAATGCAAACTTCTGGAAGGAGGGGGAGAAGGAATCACTCTTTCCTTCTCTCTCCCCAGCGACCGCTGCTGTCGGTCTGCCTACTCTCCATCGTGATCGCGAGAGTCTATCGTACCATCATCTCGCCAGCTGCTGTAAGATACACAATCACCCCTCCATCCTCACCGCTGACTTGTCCGGCCCGCGCAGATCCTCAGCATTACCCCCGTCCTGTACGCACCCCACTGCGTTGGAGCGTCACCTACCATATGCGAAGCCCAACATGACATCTGCATCACTATCTCCGTCAACATATCTACCCCCCTTGCCCCTGCCCTCGCAAACACAATATCCTTCCTACTTTGGAGCGTGGGGGCAGGTGGAGGAGGATGAGGAGAAATTAAAACGTTGGTCCAGTTTCATCGGCATCATCGTGGCTATCGTTGGGAACCTTCTAATTTCGCTCGCACTGAATATTCAAAAATATGCGCACGTCAGGTTAGAGCGGGCCAAGAAGCGGCGGAGGAAGTTTCTAAGAAGAAGCCGACGGCGCTTGTTTAATTCTCGCCGAGCCGCGAACGGGAATGGGAACGGTGAGCGCTCATTACCATCGTTTTCACGCGAGGGTGTGGGCCATGAGGAGGTGTTCATCAGGGATTCTGCCTCTGGACTGCGGGGGCCCATGAGCTTTTCCACAGACTCTGGACACGACGACGAGTCCCCACCGGATGAAACATCATTACTCCTCCCCCGCAGTTCACACTCCACCGCTTCTAAAGAAGATGGCGAAGAAGAGGTACGCTCCTCGGACCAGCAATACCTCTCATCGCCATACTGGTGGCTCGGCCTGGTCCTCATGTCGATCGGGGAGTGCGGCAACTTTCTCGCCTACGGCTTCGCGCCTGCGAGTATCGTATCCCCACTCGGTGTCGTAGCGCTAATCTCAAACTGCGTCATCGCACCCGTGATGCTCAAGGAGCCATTCCGCGGTCGGGATCTCATGGGCGTTGTAGTCAGTATTTGCGGCGCCGTAACTGTGGTCTGGAGTGCCGAAAAGGAGGAAGTCAAGGTTGGCGATACTTAATCCGAGTGTTTCTTTTACTAGCCCGTCTGCGTTCTGACTGGCTGTTGTGTTGTTGCGAGATATAGCTCGGACCTGACCAGATCCTTGAGGCCATCTCGCAAACCGCCTTTGAAGTTTACTTTGGGATCACGTGTGGCCTTATCGCGCTGTTTATGTATCTTTCTCCAAAGTATGGGAGGAGGTACATATTTATTGACCTAGGGCTTGTCGGGTTATTCGGTATCCCCCCTTGCTCTCCTGCGCAATGGGGTGACTAACAGAAAGTAGGCGGTTACACTGTCCTCTCAACAAAGGGAATATCATCCCTCCTCTCCTCATCTTTCTACCGAATCTTCACCTACCCAATAGCATACCTCTTCGCTATAGTCCTAGTTGCAACTGCAATCCTGCAGGTGAAATACGTAAACCGCGCCCTCCAACGCTTCGACTCGACTCAGGTGATCCCAACGCAATTCGTTCTCTTTACTATTTCCGTAATTCTGGGATCAGCCATATTATACAGAGATTTTGAAACCGTCGACGCGGAGAGAATGCTAAAGTTTGTCTCTGGATGCTCACTGACCTTCTACGGGGTATGGATAATTTCTTCTGGCCGTGGCAGGGCCAAGAATCCGGATGACGAATCCGACTACGAGAGCGATTTTGATTCTGCAGTGGTGCTAGAACGGGGAATAGTAACACCCTGTCGGAAGAACGGATCCTTATTCCTTGACGGCCAGGACACTACCAGTTCCAGTAGCGAAGGCGAGGATGAAGCCTCCTCTTCCACCCGCCATACCCTCCCACCACTTCTCGAGGAATATTCTATAGCCTGCCCACAACTTGCACGAAGTACCTCCAGCTCCTCCCTCGCAGTGACCGAACGCTCCATGGCGCTCTCAGACGCTATGCATTCTGACCTCATTCACGCCGACGAACCCCAATCCAGCCGGAAGAATAGTCTCACGCCCTCCCACCGCCGCTCAATTTCTTCCCTACTCCCGGGACCGATCGTAGCCGGCTCGCAGCTAAAAGCCGTAGTCGTCGGGAGCGTCAAGAAGCGCCGGGATGAAGGCACTAGCAGGGGACGGAGTAAGAGTCTGAGCTTTGTACTGGATTTGCTGAGAGGCCGTCGCCGGAAAGGCGCTGGTGGTGGTCGCGGAGGCGGGGAAATGGAAGGGTAGTGTGGTTATGAGTCTTTTTGTTCTGGCTAATGGGGTTTGGGACGGACGGATGGGTGGAGGAGTAGTGATTCGTGATTCATTCATTGCTAACCTTCTTTAATTGCTTTTTGCTTTTATCATTTTTAATCTCACTCTCGAGCTTTTTGGTCTTTTGTGATATCCCTGTATAGTAGAGTTGAATCATGCATTGCGTGGTTGGGGTGGTATTTTGTTTTTCTATGCGGTAGCGCAGGTAGAGTTTGGTTTGGTATATATTATAAGTGGAGGAGAGAGAAGGAAGTTGAGATGTGCGCTGGTTAGTAGACATTAGCCTGGTAATTGCTCCGAGCTTGCCTTCGGTCAGTGATAAACCATGAACATGGGGGGTTGATATGGCATTGCCTTAACACTCTATTCCGCTGAGCCACAGCGCTTCTAAAGCTAGTTTCCAAAGGACGGATAGGGAATGTGGCTACTGTTTAAAGTTGTTTATAACTATCCCTGACCGAGAATGACCGACTTCAAGCACCACGTGACATACAGCAGCAGCATGTCATGTCTGGCTAAAGTAACTTACCCACCCAAAACATTTTGCCCGATCCCCTTTCTGCACTAAAGGTATCCACCTTCACCACCTTCTGTCATTGCACAATGTCCATGAGAATATGCCAAATTTTCACAGCGCATCAATAAGCCTGTAGACGACATGGGAAATGTTACAGAATTTTTAAATACTGTACTTTTTTTTGTATGGAGCCCCATACAGAAATTTGAGTCACTTTTACACTACTTGACATAATTATAAGAAGTGAATACAGCCTTGATCCCTTGAGCCTCTTCTACTAGGGGTTTAGGTGCATGGTAATTTTCTAGCTTATGGTATCATAAGATTTCAAGTGTTTTCAAGAAGGTAGAGTTGGGAATTGTCTATTTGAAAATGTCCATTTTTCGCTAATTTTGGTGTAAAAACGATTGTCGGACGAAACGGTTTGAGCTAGTGCTGTACATAGCTGGCGTGAGAGTGATAAACCATGAACCCTCCCGTAGGTTATCTTAATTCCATGATACCTAGGGACGATTGGGAATAGCTATAGATCTAGTTAGTCCCTCCAATTCTAGGATTTACAATAGCGCACTCACCAAATTACAACCCCTAACTTATCCACGCTAACTTATACACCTGTTCGTCAGTAGCGATAATTTAAAAAAAAAACATCCAGTAACCAAAATCCCATTCAAAAGAAACTCGGATAAACCCAACCCGTACACCCAATCTCGCCCACCACCTCCCTTACACTCCCTCCCACCCGCATGGCAAATTCTCCCTAACCACATCGTTCAATGCCTCCAGCCTATTAAGGCACTCCTCAAGTCTCCCACACAACTCCCGAAAGCTGGCATTCTCCAGCATCGCAAGGCCAGCAATATCCGCAACCTCTACACGAATAGTGTGTAACTTTTCGTGGAAAAGCCTAGGCTTGACGCCGTCGTTCCAGGAATTCAGGATTTCCGCCAGGCTGTGTGTAAAGCAGAAGATGGTGCCGCGCAGATGGTTGTAGCGGGCTCTCTCGTTGCTCGTGATCCCTTTGGCGGATGGAGCGGGGGTGAGAGGTTCGGTTTCTTGAATGTTCGGAGGTTGGAGTCTGGTTGTCATTGCACTCGTAAAAGGTTTCGAGGCGGGGCTTTTGCTCTTTGCCATATGGAATATAGGGATTTGCTTGTTGGATTTTTTTTTTTTGCCTTTGGTTTTGGTTTTAGTTTTGGTTTGGCTTGCTTGCTTGCTTGTTTGTTTGATGGTTGGGGGAGTGTTGGGGAGGATAAGGTGTGTTTTAAAAGTAGAGTTTTTGTGGGTTATTTGGGGCATTATTCATAAAGCCTACGAGTAGAGGGCAAAGGTCACATCCAAAACATCCCTCCAAAACCTCTCCTTTTTGAGTGACTGGTGGAAGGGGGGTTCCTCAGTTGATTATAACACAGCAAGCCTATTGGGAAGACCAAATATGCTTTCCTTTGGTATTCAAGTTTACTACCAGTCCAGTCATGGAATTGAAACAACGCTGATACTGATGATGTCTAGGGCTGCGGGTGATTCCTATAATTATTCTAAACTTCGAAGCTGGAACGATGGGTGCAGAGTGGTATTTAGATTGGATGTAACTTGAAGGTCACCCAAGCTATAGCCAGAGGGGAATATAGAGCTGGGGGAAAAAAATAATGAAACCTGAACTCGCCAATCAGCAATCCTTTGAAATTGACCGGGATCTCAGGGTCTCACGGAATTCCTTCCCTTATTCCCTAACAAGGTGTAGCAAAAAAGTGCCTTTCAATCACCCTCCAAGGAGATAATTATCTTTCCTTCAGCATTCTTCATTATAATATTATAATGTATTAAATTTTGTGCAAATGTCCTAGGGGCATGTAAGGGTTCAAGCTTCTCATAGGGCATTTGCCAAAAAAAGCTATGATAGCCTGTTAATTGTGAGGGGCAAGGTGCGACTAGTGCCATAAACTGACGAAGTTCGATGCTTCAGAGATAGGAAGGAAATTTCTTGATTATTGCATTGGCTGTGGCAGGGCCGGATCGGTTATTCTTTGAAGAAAAAAAATGAATCTCAGAATTTATATCTATGGGACAAGATATCCCACACAATCTATCTAACGTTATCAGATCTCACATATCCGTATGGTCATGCTCCTTTACCCTTTCTAATCTACCCTCAGTTTCCAATGTATTCTACACTGTTATAAACCCTATGCCGCGTCCGAAAAGTACTTCCCCGAGTGATACCACATGATTTCTCTCTCGATCCCTCCCCACTTTCGAATCATAAAATCTTTTTAAACCCTAAACCCTCAACCACTTTCCCAATCCCGGGCCCTATTTCCCCTTATTCCAGCTAATGCTTCTGTCAGCCTAGCTACATAACGCTGCCCCTCATCCACCTTTTTCCACCAGCCAGATCACGCTATTACCCTCCCCAAACACCCACTACCATGTCTGCCAGGCTCCAATACCCCCCCCCCGAGGGCTAATAGCCTTTGGAAATAATTCGCAAGCCCTTTCTTTCCACAATTCAGTGGAAACGAAATTGTGAGAAATCTTTTAGGATATCCTCGAGACATATCCGAAACAGCTATATATCTACAAGGCTGTTGCTGTCTTGTTATTGTTAATAGGTATTCTTTTTGAGGTGCGAGGAAGGGTACGAGAACTCTACGGACGTGGTTGGCCAGTACACCAACACGATTCTCTACATCTTTTAGGTCTCTGCCACGGTATAGCCATTTCTTTAATATCCCCAGCGGATAGACCTTGGAACTGATGTTATATTCACAGCCTGATATGCTCGTGCTCGACCTATATCTATCCCCTAGCATGTAGCTGCTAGCCCCACCAACGCTAGGGCGACGGTCTATTCCATCAAGATGAAGAATATAGTGCCACATATCACCCTCTATACACCACCCTCGAGGTAGGAAATCTCAATACAGAATCACCACACCACCACCACAAACTCCAGCCCGAGTTCCAAGAAGGTGTGATAAAGGCAGTCGCATCACAGACCGCCATACTCTCAAAACCGAATCTTGCACAAATCACCAAAGACCAACCGCAACATCCCCAAGGTCCTGCCTGCTAAACTATCGCCCACAAAATCACGCATATTCAAGAGTCCCCAAACATTTCTGTAAGACCAATAAAGAAGCAGAAAGTTCTCCCAGCAGTTAAGTTTTCCAAGAGGGCGAATTGAGGCAATCTCCTCCCTTTGGGCTACTCATAGTTGGGAGGAGAGAGCCTCAAAGGCTGAATTTGGAATTCTAGAGGGGGCGATTGACCGCTCTGCGGATAGGAGAACACTCGACACCACCCCAACTTAATGCTTGGATCCGGATGGGAGCTTTATTTGTGATATTAAGAGACGGTGCATACGGAATAGACTACCCCTCCTGCTCACTCGACAATTTTCTTTAGAGTTTCATAGATGGTTTGGCAGGAATGCGGTATAATACTTGGAGGATCACCATTTTTTGCGTCTAAAAAAAAAACTAAGGAAATTCATCTCAGAGATTCTGGCAGGATCACAGATAAAGCGACTGACACCCTTCACGACTCCTGCACATAAATAAGTCTACTCTGATATCCTGCAGCTGAACCCAGACAAAGCCGTGAGCCAATTGATTAAACTAGCCTACCTTTCCATCCTCCGTTCTTTCTTTCTATTGGTCGAGATTGCTAGGGATGCTTCGTTGATGCACATGTTGGCTTGGAGGGGGTATAGTAGAAAGGAAGAAAGAAAGATTATCAGAAAGGAATACCGTGAACAAAGTCCCAGCCAAGAAATATCTTTAACCAGTTTCCATACTCCCTTGAGACCCTATCGTATGTGAATATTGAAACCTCGAAACTTCCATCCTTCATTACTAGGGCCCTGGCTGGTGCCCTCAGATTAGACTAGGATTTAGATTGTGAGTCCGGGCCTAAGAAAACAAAGCCCAAATGCCTGAAAGTCCAGACTTTGGATATTGGGCCTACCAAACACGGCAGTTTTAGATTTATACTCTCGTCAATTAACAACCGTTTGGGTATCAGACGTAAATTTCTCAAGATAAAAGAATGAGGGTAAAAATGAAATTTAAAGATTGCTGGTTTAGGCCCTGTTTGGTTGCGATGGTTCCATTCCGCTGGGCGACCATTTCTGCTGTGAAAATGGCCTTCTCTCCATTTTGAAACGGTCATTTATGGGACAACGGAATGGAACCATCACAACCAAACAGGGCCTTAAGTAATAGTTCTCGCTATCCTCATCCCGAAATTGATTGTCTTTAGTAGCAATAGTGAGAATACCATGAGAAAGGGATCCAACCGAAATCTCGACGACAGGTTTGATACAAATGCAAATCAAGTGACAGAAAGTATTTTAGTGCTTCCATCCACATCACGAATCACAGAAACCACCTTTCTGCACCCACCCAATGACATTACAATCTCGCACGTAAGCCAAATCAATCCCGCCACAAACAAAACTAAATCTCGCTCAAACGTCACACATCATCACTCGTTTCCCATCCTGTCTCGCTTCTCGTTATAGCTTCATACTGGGACTTGAACTCCTACCCAACTGTAAGCCGCACTCCCTAAAAGCCAACTAAAGAGAAGAGACAAGTCAAAAAAGCACAGGGGTGGAAACAAACCAACAAACTAGCCCTCCCCCCACCAATCGCAAACCCCTCAAGAACAATAAAAGCTCGTCTGGCCCTCTCTTTGTCCCAATCACCCGGGCGCTCAGCACACATCCTATCGATCAGAGACCCGAACCTCCCGGCCCAATATCCCATCGGCATGCGCTTACTGACATACTTGCACGCCAGCTCTTCAAGCTCTTGTTCCTCGCTGGGGAGTATTTGCAATAGCGGGAGGAGACGTTGAGGAGGCTGAATTGGGGGTGCGTCCCAGCGGCTGGGCTGGCGGGGCTGTGGCTCGGCACGCGCCTGTGCTTGAATGAATGGGAGGGAGAAGGAGTGCGGGAGCGAGCTTCTAGGTGGCTGACGGCGGGCGGTAGAGCTAAAAGTTGCAGTTGGGGGGCGTGACAACGATGCCCTGGGATGAGCCCGGGATTGATTGAAGTTTGGCGGGAGTTGGTAGGAAAGTGAGGCCCGTGGAGGGCGGATGGTCGAGCCAGGAGTGCGGACTGACGTGGATAAGGTACGGCGGTGGGAACGTGCTGGGGTCGTGGCACTGGCAGAGTGAGACGTAGATGGGGTGCGGTGTAGGTGATGCATTTTGTTTTATTTATTCTAACAGGTTTGGAGGAGAAAGAAGAGGCAAGGTGAGGTGGGAAGGTGGAATGCGGCAGTGGTGGGGGGAGAAGGGTGGTGAATACGAGAGCATAGTTCGATAACCCTCTATAACACAGAAAACCAGGGCACGCAAACATTACCCTCACTTCCAAGCCCGCTTACGCCGTCCCATTCCAGAACCAGCCGGGCCAACCTCGTCACAGCCCCTCACTCGCTACAATGGCATCTGGCTTGGGGGTGGCACAGGGTATCACAACCCAGAATAAATCCCATATTTTAGAACCCTTATAATTACAGTACACCCTCGCACCCAGCACACCACCACTACCAATTAGAGAAAGAACGAAACAAGATCCAACAGCAACATGTGAGACAAAGCAATATTGTACGTTAATTTGAAAGACTTGCAGGAAAACAAACACCGATTTACAGGGAGACGAGAAAAACTTGCAACCAGCCAAGCAAACCAAGCAAACCAAGCCCCGAAACCGTAATTTTCAGAAAAAGGAAAAGGAACAAAAGAAAAGATTTCACGGCCTTCACCAGCCCTTTAGTTCACGCATTCTCGATTTCCGGTTCCCTAGTTTCTTCCCTCAAGCAACAGCAAAAACTACATCCCACCCATTTTCCCGTACTGTAAGTTGTATTGGTTAGGGGTTCCTGGCTGGCCATTCTGTTGTTGCTGCTGGCTGGGGGTGGTGCTGGTTGGGGTGCCTGGGTTCTGGCCGTTTCGGTCGGTTGTGGGAGTTGACGGTACCGGAACGCCATTATTATAGACTACGGTTCCAACTCCGTTGATGTTTGGTGGAGAAATTCCCGCTCCATTAAGGCCCCACACTTGCCCGCTGCGGATAGATGTCAATACACGATTCCAACCCATACAAGCACGCAGATCATATAACATACAGGTACTTGGCATCATCGATTTTGCCGTCAAAAAACTTTTCCCGCATCTCAAAAAATATATTCCCAGTTAAAAGGCTGTCGCTGCCGGCCTGGTGCTGCGGGCCAACCCGCGAAACACCCATTTCTTCCGCAATGTCTTGCAGCCCACCTTTGAGAGTGCGGCAACTTTTCATGAGGAATTTGATGTCGTAGAGTGCTGGGAAGTATTTGCTTAGAAGATTACGAAACTCGCTCTCCTCCTTAGGGAGAGGGAGGCAGCTCATAATCTTAACAAGGTAGCCAAAATCGTAACCGGAATGGAAAGAAATCCACTTGACGTCGTCGTACATGACTAATCCGGAACTAATGAGGAGATTGCCGAATTGATACACGTCAATCCCGTGCTCCGCGTGTTTGGCAAAGTCGATACCAGACTTTGTTAGAAGGTCGATAGATTCCTGTGCATACATGTCGTCATTGAGAGAGAACTTAAAATTGAATTGCCAAGTGCAAACTGATCCATCGATTTTAGCAAGGTTCCCATTCTCATCGGCCAGGGTGATGCCCAGTTGGATGATCTTTAGCATGTCTACATTGCAACGGAGGGTCTGGTAATGGTAATCGGCCTTTGACTTAAAGTTACCGATCGGGCGTGCAACTATTCCGGGGAATTCAGTATCCTAACCTCCCTGTTAGCACGCACCCCCCCCCCCCCATCGTCCAATGTTCCCAAAGCAAGGCAAGGCTATAACTAACCATAGCAACATACTGGTATGTCTCGACCAAATCCCGCAACACAGCCATCTCTTTTTCCAAATCTTGGGCCCAAACGTCCCTGATCATGGAACGCTCCGGCGGTGTAGCCACCGGACCCCTCGCATCAATAGCCATTCCGCTGCTAGATCCAACGCCAACCCCCGCTCTCCCTACAACCCCACCCAATCCTGCAGCGCTAACCCCTCCACCGCCGCGCCCAAGAAGTCCAATGATAGTCTGCTGCTGTTGTTGTATATGCGCAGCCTGAGCCTGCTGCTGCTGTTGATGCTGCTGTTGATGCTGCTGTTGCTGCTGCTGTTGTTGAGCTCTTACAACGGCGGCGGCGGCAGATTGTTGCTGGGCGTTATTGAACAAGAGATGTGGGGGTTGACCGAACCTGGTAAAAATAAAACTGTCAGACATTGGAGAGATCTCACTCTCATCGTCATAGAGCCCAAAAAAAGACATTTAAAACTGGATGAATAGTAGTGATGAATTCCACCCCCGGGAAGAATGAAAGAAAGTAGGGGCCAACCTATCCCCACCCAACAACGGATTATGACCTACATGACCACCCCCACCCCCGCCAGTACCCATCGGATGCCCGCCTTGTTGCTGCGGCGCGAACTGTTGAGGTGGGCCATGGAGCGTAGGAGTGTAAAGATTCGACCGCGTAGGAGGCATTGTGATTTTTTCTATTATTTTTTTCAGCCTTTTTTTTTATGGATTTGCCGTTTCCGTGATTCTCCTCTTCCTCCTTGTATCCGTAGTAGACGAAGTATGTATGGACGGGTGTTGCGATGAGGGTTATTGTCCAGCGAGAGAAGTGATAATTCTGGGAAAAAAGAAGGCCGGGGAGGTAAGTGAGGGAAGGATGGAAGGAGGAAGGAGGGAAACCAGATCTGTGAGAAAAGTAGAAGTTAAAGTAAAGGGAAAAAGAAGGTTACGAAGAGGAGTTGAGGTACATGGTCTCGTCTAGGTCATCTAGAGGGGGGAGGTGATGGGGGTTGTGAATAGAATGTGAGGTTTTCGCTAGAATGGCCAGAAGAGGTAGACAATACAGTGGATGAGACGTGGATAGGGCACGATAGGTTTGGTTGGTCGACTGTGAGCTAGGAGAAGCGCAGGTGGAGGAAGGAATGGGGCGTCTTGTGCAGTCCCTCTGCACGGCAATGTATCCAACTAACTGTAACTCCCATCCTACCCGCCCATATACACCCACCCTGAAATACGGCAAATCCCAACGCATTTGGTACCTTTAAGCTTAAGAAAACAGATGCTGACTAATCAAAATCAAAACCCCAAACACCTCATCATCCCTTAACATTCCCCCACCATCCACGCCTAACCAACAGCCTACCCTAAGTTAACACCACACCACGCACGATTATCCCGCCACACCACCTCCTATCATTACACGATATCAGTGCACACACAGCACCAATCTTATAATAACAATTAGCCATGCCCCCCCAATCCCGCACAATCCCGGACGTAAACCACACAGTCCTATCCCGCTACCTCCCCCGCCTACAAAAGATCCTCTCCTTAGCCTCATACGCAGTACTCTACACCTACAACCACGAATCAGGAATATGGCAAAAGTCCAACACCGAGGGCTCGCTCTTCATCTGCTCCCTCTCGCCCACCCAGCAGCAGCAGCAAGAAGAATACACAATAATCCTGCTGAACCGCCGGGGTCTGCAAAACTTCACCTATGCTCTCACCGATCCCGGGAACATCGAGTACGCCGAGGGTGGGGACTATGTTATGCTCCAGGGCGAGGAGGAGAAGATCGTTTATGGGATATGGGTGTATGCTGAGCCCGGCACGTCCTCAGAAGGGGATAAGACCAAGGTTGCGGAGTGGGTGAAGGTGTGCGCTGGGAGGTATGTCGAGGGGATGGCTAGGACTAGGGAGGGACAGGGGCGGGAGCAGCAGCAGGCGGTAGGGGGAGGTGTAGATTTAGCAGGTGGCAGGAGCATTTCTTTGACGGAGCTATTCCAAAGCAGCTCACCCGCTACTGCTGCTATACTACAATCGCAGCAGCAGCAGCAGCGTCACCACCCCCAGTACTCGACACAAACATATATCCCCGCGCAGCACCAGCAAGAAGGGTATTTCCATCACCAACCACCACCACCACCCCCTCCCCCTCAATCACAAGAAGCCACCAGTGGAGATTCGCCAATGAGGTTATTCGCTAGTAGTAGGTATACGGGTAGAGCAACTACATCGGGACATTAATAGATGTATTCCTGCTTTGTTTACTTTTTTTTTTCCTCCCCTGTCGCTCGTTAGGACATGTTACTGCACGGTGTGATATGATACATGTGCCTAATGTTATTGATGGCGTTAAGGCTTTATTTTGTTTTATTGTCTCGTCTTCCGGTGTTACGGTATTTTAGCTTCGTTTGTTATTTTATAGGCGCGCACGATGCTTACCAGGCACTATAAAGATATTCAAATTGTCAAGAACTCACATAACCAAAGCAAAGACCAGCAAATGTACTACTACGCATAATTTTTTTTTAAAAAAAGAAGACAAGTCAGACCAGCAATTGCCTCCTGTTGCAAAAATACACTAAGCTAGAAAAACTAATCAATAATAGGGGGACGATGAACAGGAGAGGTACAGTACAAGTACAGCGAACAATTCTACCAAATTTGATCTCTGCAACTAGATTTTTTGGAGTATCGTTCGCCATCCCCCGCTGTTCATTGTCCTCCCCATGTTACGGTAGTAGACAGCTAAGGCTACCTCCAAAGAGATAAATTGAAACGAAATGAACGCCCGCTCCGCCACCTCACTGGCTTCTTCACTTGCTCGCTTTTTGCCCTCTTCCAAAAGCCATATCGCACGGAGAAGTGTCAGGGAAGTAGGAAAAGAAGTCCGCCTCCACCTCAAGAAACCCCGGAAAGGAAATAAACTTACCAAAACGTTCCCTAGCAAATTAACAGAGTAGAGCGAAAAAAAACGCCATTATCTGCCATTCAAAAAAAAAAAAAAAAAAATCCAGCACCACGTTCACGATAGGGTAGGATGACGCAGTGTGATTCTAGTCTCAACAGAAGCGGAAGTGGAAGTAGAGGAAAGGTAAAAATAGAGGTGGAAGAATAGCCAAGGAAGTAGGCAAGCAATTAGAGAAAAGAGATATAACACACCATTCCCACAATCCCACTTTTTCCGATTCCGACAATGCTCATGAATGAATAGCCATCGCTTTGCTCCCTTGGCCCGCCATTCGTATAATGCACGGTGCCACACCAACATCACGCTTCACGCCTAGTTAACATTTGAGAAAATAGAACATTGCGCTTTAATCTGTATCGTGTCCAGTACAATGAAAGAAAAAATGAAAATAGGGTTGGAAAATGAAAAAGGTATCGAGCCATAACGTAAAAAATAAAAGCAGAACACAAAACCGAGCAAGGGACGTCCAACATATTGTAGATGACCATGACTAACTTGTGCAGAAGACATTTATCATTCCCATAACCCAGCCCAAATCAAACCTTACTTTTGTCTCCCACGCTTTATCCACTCACTCCCTTTGGAAACTATACACAACCACATTAACCCTCGCAACTATTTGGGTTCCAAATCACTTATTTCCCGTTCTTGAAAGCCAAGAGGGCTGCAAGACTGGCCAACGGACATCCTTTTCTCAAGAATTCGTGCTTGAGTAGTTCTTCCGCTGTAGCCCTATGTTTGACATCGACGCAGAGACAGACCGCCAAGAAATTTTTAAGTTCCTTGCTCAGCTTCTCAGGCTTCTTGAGGGTGGGTGTCCCATGGGTAGCAATGAGATAAAGAGCCTTCAAAGGTTCCTCATTAAGGTAAGGAGGCTCGGATTCGATCATTTCAATCGCCATAATTCCGAGGGACCAGATGTCAACTTTAGCATCGTACTCCTTCTGCTTGACAACCTCAGGCGCCATCCAGTACGGAGTTCCAACCATTGTAGCACGCTTCGACTTCTGTTCGGTTAATTTAGCGCAGAACCCGAAATCAGCTACAATTAAGTTAGACCTGCAATCAAGAAGATAGACCAGAATGCCGGAAAGACCAATGGAAAATCCGGTCTTGATACTTTTTGCCGCCGAAACCGGCGAAGGGGGAGGATGCAAGACTTACTAATTTTAACGTGTCCAGTGCCGTCGAGAAGAACATTGTCACTCTTAATATCTCTGTGGATAATGTTCTGGGTATGCAGATGCTCCAAGCCTTTGCAGGTCTATTTTCCACCAGCCTTAGCACGTGACATCACCGAAATAATATCTCTATGAAACTCACCTCAAAGCAAATGGTGGCAATCTGATCCTCTTCCAAGCTATTATTGTCAATAACATCGGTTAAGGCGCCGCCTTCCATGTACTCCATAACAACCCATAGCTCGCTTGGGCCCTTCAAGAAAGCATCCAAAAAGTTGACAATATTAGGATGCTGACTCTCCTTCATCACAAGAATCTCATTGACAATGAGCTCTTTCCTTGGTTGGTGTGCTAAATCCATCTGCTTAATTGCGACCCTGTTTGTCACACCCTTACCAGAGCTTGCCAGCATAGACATCGAAGAAGAGGCCGTGCCGTTGACCTTGGCAACATAGACGGATCCCGAAGCTCCTTGTCCGACCTTCTTAATCTTGGTATAGAGCTGATTCGGATCTGTAGGGGAGACCACGGAGCGCAACTTGTCCATTACTTGGGCCTCGGTCATGTTAGAGATACGCCTCTGGTTTTCCTTACGTTCCTGCTTCATAACAGCCTCCTTGGCTGGGGCTGCTTTAGCGGGAACATTAAGAGGCTTAACAGTAGGGGTTGTAGGTGCCGGAATACGAGAATTCTGCGCTTGGATCTGTGGCTGTTGCTTAGCAGTACTAGTGGGTGCTCTCCCCTGTTGTTGCTGTGTCAGCTGTTGCTGTCGAGTTCCAGAAGCAGGCGACGGCTCCCTCGACTTCTGTTGGCTCGACTGAGAGGGTGCATGCAAAGTCTTCTGCTGAGATGATTGCTGACTCCGTTGGCTTGGTGATGGCCTAGGGAGAGTAGAAGAAGGTGCGGAAGGCGCCGGGCGACGGGGATCCATATCACGAAGGCCAGGTGCAGCCTTCTGGGAGGCTTTGGTTGATGTTTTAGGGGCCATAGGATTATACCTCCCCTGAGAAGAGAGCCCACCGCCACCACTACCACCACCACCGCCCATCATAATTGGTGTTTGTGCAGTACTACTCTTTTGAGGATAGTCATCACCGTCGAGGTCATCATGTCGTTCCTGTTGACGTTGGGAATTGAACAGCTCCTCCTCGCGAAGGCGCTCTTCCCGATCCCTCTCACGTCTCTCCTGCTCTTTCTCTAGCTCACGTTGTCTTCTATCTCTCTCCTGTCTCTCACGCTGGGCTTGCTGCTCTCTTCTGTCCTTTTCGTATTCTTGCTCACGGTAAGCGTCTCTCTCGCGCTCCCTCTCCCATTGCTCCCGATCCCGGGTGTCCTGGCGAGTAGGGCCTTGTTGCGGGCCTCCGAGACTCATCTGCGCTATCTGTCTCTGTTGTGCAGCAACCGCTGCAGCTGGAGCAGGCCCCATACCATACCCATTCTGGTTATTCAAACCACGCTGACCCTCGGTATAAAACTCCAACACCTCAATAACAGCCTGGGGGTTCTTCTGGTAATCTTCCTTAGTGATAGCACTAGAGTTCAGAAGCTTACTCCACTCTTCAGGAAGTCCCGTAAATCCACCGCTAACCGGATCGAACCCGACATGGACCTTATGAGTAAAGTTTGTGGGATTACTGACCCCACCCATAGAAGGGCATCTAGAGTAAACGTCGTCGACCCAATCATATAACTCTTGTTCAGACTTGACAGAAACAAACACTGTTCGCCTAGGAGCGTCTGAAGCCATCGAGTTGACACCGTTCTGAGAAGAGGCCATTCTAACAACCTCAAAGCAGTAAGGTTTCATGTCGGTGCGATTAACCGACACGATATCTTTAAGGGAAATAGATAATGTGGGGGAAGACGATGTTTCGGCTTTGAGAAAGTCCAAAAAACTCTCGCGCAAAATGATGTACTTTTTCGCCCAATACAGAGACTTGAGTCCGTCCTCCTTGATGGTCGCCCAACCTTCGCGGATTCTCCTGTCTTGAGGAAATGACGAACCACCTCCGCCTCCGCCGTTCATTATGCCGGTTGAGTTTGATGATGTTAAACTGATTGTTGAACCGTAAGGTGAAGGGGAAACAATCGTCGAGGCGGTGAGGGTGGATGAGGTGGAGTGGTGTGGATGCTGGTTGCTCTGGTTAGAGTTAGAGTTTACACTAAGGGGTGAACGAGCTCCTGGAGGCCTTGGGGCTGGCCCTGGATTAAGAAAAGAATTATCGCTGTAGAGGAACGACGACATATCCCTGGGAAGTGACTGATGAGATGAAAACGTACGATCCGGCAATCAGTTGATCAAAAAAAAAAAAAAAAAAAAAGAGTAGAAGCGCGAAAAGTCTTCCCCCTCCCAAAAAGAAGAGCCAGTGAAAGCGATGATTCCCCGCGCGGAACAGCGGTTGTGAAAGCCCTCAGTCCCCCACAGAGACGAGACCACCGAGAAGCCCCTTAAAGGACTCGAGCTGAACAGCTAAAAAAATTAAAAAAAACCAAAGTAACAAGTGATGAAGAGGATTTCCCGTTCTTCTTTTTTTCCTTTTCTTCCTTTTCTTTTTCCCAGCTGTCAGGAGGAAGAAAGAAAAAGACCCGAGGTGGAAAGCTATCTAGTTGTCAATATTTCACAGAAGACTTGACCGGCGAGGGAGCTGGTTGGTGGGAGATTGAGGGCTGGGGGCACGGGGATGGAGAAGGAGGGTTACCAAAGCTGACTGCGAATTTGACCGAGCCGGCAGCTTACATGAACGAATGGGCAAGTAAAGGAGTCAATGGACGTCTTGAAGAGTAGGAAATTCCCTAAATGGTTCTTGTTTGTTAGGACGAGAGGTTCAAATAGCATAAGGGGTAAGTAGGGTAGGCACCGAGAAGGGCTTAAAGCTATTATATGATTATTGTGTACCCGTATATTTCGTTGCAGGGCGTTGGTTGGTATTTTACTGTGGCCTCTCTCTCTCTCTCGGGCTAGGGCTAGTGGAGGTGCTGCTGTGGTTGAGTTGTGGAGTCGGTCGCTGCAGGAAAGATGCAGCAGACAGCAGACAGCGGGCGAGAGGGATGGAAGAAGGAAAGAAGGGGGCAGAAGCCAGAAGCAAAAGGGAAAGACAGAGGCAGCAATGACCGCGAGCCAGCAAGCAACACACCCGGGCCCTTGCTCACTTTGCTTTGATGGACGACAATGATGACTAAAAGGTCCATTCCCCCTCGTTGCTGTAGTCTATCTAATTAACGGTGCTTGGACGGATACGAAGAGCTTAGGGCTCCTATTGCCATGAGATGAGTACATATCATACCGCATATAACGCGCTCGATCGATGAGGGGCGTTTTCAATTCCATGTCCAATACGATCAAACGTGTCCAGTAGAGTACCGGTACTCGAGTACTGTACGAGTACTTGTACTCTCCGTCATTTCGCCCTTTCGTCCCCCTGAGACCATTGGACTATTTCTGATAGTGCAAGTATATTCAAGCAATACAAGCCCCGCCGAATGCTCCCTTGTGGATGATATGCACTGCTCCACGATTCACTCACTCGTTCTACCACCAACCGTCAAACACCCACCAGTTCTAATTATCCCCAGCACCCTGTAACCTGCCTCTTCCTCACCCAACCAGAGCCACTCGTAAATGCACTTTCCCACCATTGCACACGCATCCTTAACCCCTCCTCGCGCCGTAGTCTCCGATCACTCCCTTCCCTCCATTGCGTCTCACTCTCCCCTACCGTACATGCCGTACGAGTACACGGTCCGAAAATAGTGGTTTCCTTCCCATCCCACGGAGAGCACGCGGCTAAGCAGTCAAATATACATAACTTCCTAAAATCTTCAACGGGCCAAAAGAGAGAAATATCACGACCCATCCGTTTCCCCTCCTAAGCCCTACGAGGCGAGAAGGGACTGCCAATAGTACCGTACCTGTACGACACCACCCTGTACGAATAAACTGTACCCAGGACAACGGGCGGGGAAATTGTCTCAGGTTCACAGTTCTAAAATTTCCCTTACTGTACCCAGAGGCGAGAGGAATAGGAGCAAACGCCAAGGTTTCCCGACCATTTTTGCTTCCAACGGCGCGAGCATAGGACAGGGTCCGGTAAGAAGTTATGAAACGGTTATTCAAGGTTAGCCGGCCAAATATATCCTTGTCTGCTCCGGCTAATAGGTTCCTGTCCTTGTACGAGTGCAAGGGTCCGGCATAAAAAAAATGGCTAGCAGGCAGTTAATTCCATATAATATCATCCTATATGCACCACTCGAGCAGTGCCGTACTGTCAGGGTACTGGTACAAGCACCTAAGGGGGCAGGGGTGTTGCTATTGATTCTAGTTGAAATTAGTGGGACTGTGCTATCGTAGTACTTGCATCGTACACCCCAGCTCGTCTGGAAATTCAAACCTTCCATCGCTCGACAAGAGCCTCAAAAAAGTTACCCTTTCGATAGACGTATTGAATCACAAGCAGAGGCCAGGTTCCCAGGGAGATGTCATCGTACAAGACAGAGGTTATTTTGCTGGTCTACCGCCCTTGTCGGGCAAGAAAACATCCCCCTGGCACTTGTACCTAATCCATCACAATTGTTCGGGGCCGACCAAGACAGGGGGAGATGGAGATCCTCCAAGGGCCAAGCTTCTGAGGTATACAAGGATCGACGAGAGGTTATGGAACAATTAGGTGAGATTAGCTAGCCAAATATATCCTTGTTTGTACCGGTTAATGGGTTCTTCCCCTTGTGCCACTGCTACTGAAATTTTAGTTGCGTATTCCCCACCGCACCATTATTTTATCCTTGACCTTGTACCAGACCCCTGAATTGAGATAAAATAACCTTGTATGCTTGCTTGGAAATGCCTTGAGGGTCGAGGCGCTATCATATTTTGTGCCTTTGGAATTTGGATATATCCCGGTTGATCGACATGTTGTCTTTTTTTTCTCGGTTTCGGGTGAGGCTAGGTATGATGAGATGAATGGACTAGATTTTTTTACCACCTTTTTTCTCAAGGAGAGAGACCGATTAACCGGAACGAGCAGCTGATTAACCTCAGTCAACCCTTCCATAGCTTCTTAATAGGCCTTGGTACGACCATTGCAGCGCGATACAGCACCATGCTTCAGACTGCTCGAGCAGAGAAGGGTTAGAGGCCACTCGGCTGGTGCAAGCATGCTGCAGCACAGCAGAGCACGTAGTACTCGTAGTGTCGTAGCGTTTTTAGAAAAGACTGCTATTGCATACCACCCAAATTGGAGAAAAAACGCCAAATTTTGGCGGTATG